>Ga0209702_10002300_pt1 | contig 33820 bp, 28 predicted proteins | sample FRY01_FD_187210 | JGI IMG/M metagenome (GOLD analysis project Ga0209702, IMG submission 187210) | Freshwater microbial communities from Lake Fryxell liftoff mats and glacier meltwater in Antarctica - FRY-01 (SPAdes) (version 2) | ecosystem: Environmental > Aquatic > Freshwater > Ice > Glacier...
TCCTGCACCCAATTGGACATACACTGGATGTCCTTGTTTTTTGAATTCGGCTACGCCAGCTGGTGTAAGGGCTACACGATTTTCGTTGTTCTTGATTTCTTTTGGGATTCCAATTATCATTTGCTGTAAATTTAATTGTTCGTTAATTGCTTACACAAAAGTAATGAATAAAGAAAAATAATACTGCTAAGGCAGTGTAACTAAGTAAATATTCATTTTATTTACTACTTTTACAATAAAAATTTCTGAATTTGATTCTTTTTATATTTCCAAAACGAAAAATTAACTGCAACCAAAAACAGCATTTATTCATTTAATCATTATTTGCGATATGATTTTGGACGAAACAGACAAAAAAATAGTGCGACTTCTTCAAGAAGATGCTCATTTGACTTTGAAGGATATTGCAGGTAAAACAAATCTTTCGCTTACTCCAGTGCATGATCGTGTAAAACGATTGGAAAAAGAAGGCATCATCGAAAAATATGTTTCTATTTTGAACAAAAAGAAATTGGGGTTGAATCTTACGGTGTATTGTCAAGTCACGCTCATTAAACAAACCCAAGATATCTCTGAAGGTTTCAGTCAATCGATTTTGAATATGCCCGAAGTGGTGGAATGTAATTTTGTGTCTGGAACTTTTGATTACATGCTCAAAGTTGTTTTGCCCGATATGGAAAGTTACTATCAATTTCATCAAAAAAAGCTATCTATTTTACCGGAAGTTTCCTTAATTAATAGTTTTTTTATTATTGCGGAAGTGAAGAGCACGACGGTATTGCCGCTTTAGAGTTTGATTTTATAAGTAGTTCTTCGTTATTTGAATTGCCTCTGACTTTATTCAGAGGAAAAAAAACAGAAGCATTTGTTGGCTTTAGCCAAATTATTTTCCTGAGAATTATTTGGCTAAAGCCAATAATAAATCAATTTTGTGTCCCACAGCTGAAGCTGTGGACAATTAAAACTGGTATTTTGATTTGATAATGAGGAGTTTTTTACTTTAAAATCTGATAAGTGTGAAAATCAAATAGTCAATTTTGTTTAAATAATGAAGATTGAAGTAGTAATATTTAAAAATAAATATGATTTAGTTCAGGTTTTGCGTGAGGGATTGCTTCGTGAGTTCGCTTCGCTTGTGTGCAGTGAAAATCCTCCCGTTTTTTCGGGAGATTGCAACGTATAGCTCGACCGCAATGTCATTAAGTTAAGGAATAGCTTAGAAAAATTTTGTTTTTTTTGTCATTTCGACGAAGGAGATCCGAGAGCAAAGCTCGGACAGGCGAAGCAAATCAAATAACGAGAGCAACTAATGAGATTTCTCCTTCGTCGAAATGACAAATTGGGAGAAATATACCCTTAACTTAATGACATTGAGCCCGACCGCAATGATTTGCAAGGAGGAACAACGAAGCCATCACGAAGGGCACGCCCAAACAATCACCGTTTTAAAACAGAAAAATCCGTCGGGTTCTTGCAAACGAGACGAATTTTTCCTTTGAAAAAAAACTAAATAATTAAAAAAAAAGGTTAGTAATACGTGAACCGTCTTACTTTGGCAATGTATTTTGCAAGTCGGATGACTTGGTGGCTGTAGCCGTATTCGTTGTCGTACCAAATATAAAGCACGATATTCTTCCCGTCTTTTGACACTATCGTTGCGTTGCTGTCATAAATCGCTGGCGCCGAAGTTCCAACGATATCCGAAGATACCAACTCATTATTCAGAGAATATTTGATTTGTTCGACTAATTCGCCTTCCAACGCATATTTTTTCATAATGGAATTGACATCGTCAACCGAGGTTTCCTTAGCCACTTCCAGACTTAAAACCACCAAGGAACCATTGGGAACCGGCACTCGAATAGCATTGGAAGTTAATTTCCCTTCTAGCGAGGGCACCGCTTTGGCGACAGCCGTTCCCGCTCCGGTTTCGGTAATGACCATATTCAGGGCGGCAGCTCTACCACGACGGTATTTTTTGTGCATATTATCGACTAAATTCTGGTCATTCGTATAAGCGTGAATGGTTTCAAGATGTCCTTTTACAACTCCCAAAGTTTCTTCCACAACTTTCAAAATAGGCGTAATGGCGTTAGTTGTGCAAGATGCAGCTGAAAAAATAGTCACTTCATCTGGATTGTATTCGTTTTGGTTTACGCCATAAACAATATTGGGAACGCCTTTTCCGGGTGCGGTAAGCAAAACTTTTTCTACTCCTTTAGAAGTCAAATGTCTTGCCAATGCTTCTTGTGAAGTGAAAGCTCCTGTGTTGTCAATCACCAAAGCATTTTCAATATTGTATTGGGTGTAATCAATTTCTTCTGGACTGTTTGCGCTGATGATATGCACGGTTGTGCCATTTATAATCAAGGTGTTGTTTTCAAAATCGGCAATTACGGAACCCATAAAATCACCGTGAATGGAATCGTGACGCAATAAAGAGGCTCTTTTTTCTAAGGTAACAGCGTCGTTTTTGTCTCGAGTAACAATTGCTCTCAATCGCAATTGGTTGCCTTTGCCTGTTTTTGATGCCAACTCTCGGGCGAGTAATCTTCCTATTCGACCAAAACCATAAAGCACCACGTCTTTTGGTTGGATTTCCCCGGTTTTTTTGGCGTCTTTTAGTTTGTCGATTACAAATGATTCGGCATTTTTAGTCTTGCTATTTTCTAAATTATATTCATACGTTAGTTTGCCAATATCCAATTTAGACGGCGGTAAATCTAACGAAAGAACGGCCTTGGCTATTGCTACAGAATCAAAAATCGAAATAGGTTTGCCTGCAAATTCGCCGGCATATTCGTGTAAATTGATTATTTCGCTAACATTTTTATCAATTAATTGATTCCGGAACAGTACAATTTCGATGGATTTGTCGTACCATAAATCACTTATAATTTTGATAAATTCTACTCCGGCTCTGCTTCTGGCGGTTTGTAATGAAACTTCTTTTTCGTACAAAATGGTGTCGCTCACGTTGAAAATTTTTAAAAATAGAGTTGTGCTTTTTTTAATTTGGTGCGAAATTACCATATTTCAATCGATTTCGTAGCGTGTTTAGCAATTATTTTTTTCCCTCACTCTCAACCCCTCTTCGAAGGAGAGGGAAGCAATAAGTAGAATGTTGGAAATAAATTTGTTCAATATTATTTTTCAAAAAGAATTTAGTAAAATTCTCTTTTTAAAGCCCCTCCTTTGGAGGGGTTGGGGAGGATGGGCTTATATAATTATTTGTATAATTTGACCTTTTTTGTTGACCATTTCGATTCGGATACTTTGATTTTCTTCTTTACTATTCAATATTTTGGTAACGGTTTCTAAATCTTTTGCTTTTACGTTATCGATGCTTAAAATAATATTTCCCATAAGTTCATCCTCATATTGTTTCAAGGTTTCGTTGGTGATGGATTTTATTTTCACCCCATAATCAATGCGGAATTTACTTTTGTCGGTGGCATCAATATTTTCCAGTTCCAATCCTTTAAATTCGGTGTTGAAAAACTCATTTTTACTCAAAATCACGGGAACAATCTTGTTTTTTCCGTTCCTGATAAAAGTCACTTCCACTTTGTCGTTTGGTCTTTTCGTATTGATATAACCGGAAAGATCAGCATAAGTGGCAATATTTTGATTGTCCAGTTTGATGATGATGTCTCCTTTTTGCAGTCCTGATTTTTCGGCTCCCGATTTTTTCTGCACTTTATTGATGTAAAAACCTTGTGTTTCAGAAACGCCTAATTCTTTTGAAGCTAAAGCATTCAATTCGCCTCCTTCAACGCCCAAAATTCCTCTTTGTACGTTGCCAAATTCCATAATGTCTTCAATAATTTTTCGGGCAATATTCGATGGAACTGCAAAAGAATAACCCACATAAGAACCCGTTTGAGACGAAATCATCGTGTTGATTCCAATTAATTCTCCCCGAGTATTTACTAATGCGCCGCCACTGTTTCCGGGATTTACGGCCGCATCGGTTTGGATGAAAGATTGTATTCCGTTGGTGTCCAAGTTTCTGGCTTTTGCCGAAATAATTCCTGCGGTTACAGTCGATGTCAAGTTATAAGGATTTCCAACGGCCAAAACCCATTCGCCAATTTTAACCGAATCAGAATTGGCGAAAGCCGTATAAGGTAATTTTTCATTCGCATCGATTTTTAACAAAGCAATGTCCATTTTAGAATCGGTTCCAATGAGTTTTGCTGGATAGGATTTTTTATTGTTTAGTGTAATTTCTATTTCAGAAGCATCTTTTATCACGTGATTATTGGTTACGATATAACCGTCTTCCGAAATGATTACACCAGAACCGGTTCCCACTTGTTCTTGCAATTGATCGCTTCTGTAGCCGTAGAAATATTCTAAAACAGGATTAGAAACAGTTTTTCGAGAAACATTTTTTACGTGAACAACCGTATGAATGGTTTTGTCGGCAGCTTCAGTAAAATCAACTGCTTCGGCTGATAAGCCAACGGTTCGTCCATACGAATTTGGAGCTAAAGTTGTAATGGAATTGTTTTTCGAAAAGAGGCCATTGTCTTCAAATAACAATTTGTAGGAACCAAGTGTTACAGCTCCGCTCAACAATGACACTAAAAAAAGGCTTGAAAATCGTTTCATAATAGTATAGTTATTTAAGAATTTACAACGTAAAATTATAAAATTTGATATTTAAAAAAAACAGTTTAACGCTCGTTTAACATTCTTTAACGTATCATTAATATTTGGATTTCACAAAAAAACGAATAAAATTGCTACGAAGTCACCAAGAAATTATTAAAGGTATAAAGAATCATTCCGATCAATTTGTGAATTAGTAGAGAACTCTTTTAACTAGAACTTTGCGAATTTGTGTCTTTGTGTTAGAAATTTACTTCATGTTTATTGCAATATTTGTACTTTTGTGCAACACAATGAAACTAAAATGCAAGTAGAATTTTATAAATACCAAGGAACCGGAAACGATTTTGTGATGATTGACAATCGTCAAGCTAATTTTCCAAAAGACGATGTACAACTCATAGCGCATTTGTGCGACAGACGTTTTGGTATTGGAGGAGATGGGCTTATTTTATTGGAAAATGATGAGGTTGCTTCGAAACTCGAAATGACAACTGATTTTAAAATGGTCTATTACAATTCCGATGGAAACCAAAGTTCTATGTGTGGCAATGGTGGTCGCTGTTTAGTGGCTTTCGCCAAATATTTGAACGTAATCCAAAACAGTTGTACTTTCAGCGCTACTGATGGTTTGCATCACGCCACCGTTGCCGATAATGGATTGGTTTCCCTGCAAATGATTGATGTGACCAGTATAAAAATTGAAAACGATTATACATTTTTGAATACAGGTTCGCCACATCACGTACAAATGGTAGAAGACTTGGAAAATTATAACATTAAAGATAACGGAGCTGCTATTCGATACGGAGCATTATACGGAAAAGAAGGAAGCAACATCAATTTCGTGAAACAAATTGACGATGATACTTTCTCTATTCGAACTTATGAAAGAGGTGTTGAAGACGAAACGCTTTCCTGCGGAACGGGAGCAACAGCTGTCGCTATTGCTATGAATGCTACCGGAAAGACCAATTCCACTTCCATACATTTGAACGTGGAAGGCGGAAAACTAGAAGTTTCATTTGATAAAAAGAACGACCAGTTTACCAATGTTTTCTTGATAGGTCCAGCAGTGTTTGTGTTTAAAGGCAGTATAGATGTTTAATTACGAATTACGAATTTGAAAATCAACATAAAAAACGAATTATACTTTTGCAGTCTCAGCTCCCCTCTCCTTTGGAGAGGGGCTGGGGGTGAGGAAACTTCTAATCTAAAATAATGATCACACTAAAAGGCGAAAATATCTACCTCCGAGCACTCGAACCCAATGATTTGGAGTTTGTTTATGCGATGGAAAACGACCAAAGTATTTGGGAAGTAAGCAATACCCAAACGCCATACAGTAGGTTCTTAGTGAAGCAATACCTCGAAAATGCCCATCAAGATATTTATGAAGCCAAGCAATTGCGATTGGCGATTTGCCAAGACCAGGATTTTCCAGCTTTGGGATTAATCGATTTGTTTGATTTTGATCCAAAGAATAATAGGGCAGGTATTGGCATCGTGATTCAAGGAAATGAAAATAGAAAACTAAATATTGGTTCCGAAGCTTTGGAACTTTTAATTCGATACGCTTTTTATCATCTTAATTTACATCAATTGTATGCAAATATTGCTATAGAAAATGCAGCTAGTATAGCTCTTTTTACTAAATTTGGGTTTCAAAATAGTGGTACTAAAAAAGAGTGGACTTTTGTAAACGGAAAATATAGAGACGAGGCCATTTTTCAATTATTGAAAAAAGAATAGACACAAATTGCATAGATTAACACAGATTCTTTTGTCAAATATTTTTTCTGTGGAAATCTGTGCAATCTGTGTCAAATAACAATCCGCTTTGTGGGTTTATTAATTATCAACCATAAAAATTTCAGTTTTGAATTTAAAAAAAATCATAGCAATAGCTGCAGTCGTTTTAATGTCAGTATTACTGGTTTACGGATTTATTTTGGCAAACCAAGTCTTTTCTAAAAACACGAAGTTCGAGGATAAGGAATTATACGTTTATGTGCCGACGGGTTCTAGTTATGAGGATGTCAAGAAAATAATTGAACCTTTTGTTGACAATATAAATCGTTTTGAAATGGTCGCCAACAAAAGAAGCTACCCCGAAAACGTAAAACCGGGACGTTTTTTATTCACTAAAGGAATGAATAGTTATGATTTAGTCAAAGCTTTGAGAAGTAATGTTCCCGTGAAACTGGCTTTCAACAATCAGGAACGGTTGGAGAATTTTGCTGGACGTGTGGGTTCGCAAATAGAACCGGACAGCATATTGTTGTTAAACACCATTAAAGATTCTATTTTCTTGAAAGAAAATGGTTTTACGGACGAGAATGTTTTGGTGATGTTTATCCCGAATACTTATGAGGTTTATTGGAATATTTCTGCCGAAAAATTCCGTGATAAAATGATCAAGGAATACCGTAATTTCTGGAATAAAGAACGAACAGAAAAAGCGATGAAACAAGGATTGACTCCAATTGAAGCAACCATCTTGGCTTCGATAGTGCACAAAGAATCTGTTAAAAAAGATGAAAGACCAAGAATTGCAGGCGTTTATTTGAATAGAATGGAATTAGAAATGCCACTTCAGGCTGATCCAACCGTGATTTTTGCCAAAAAAATGAAAGACAATGATTTTGACCAAGTCATCAAAAGAGTTTTTTATAACGATTTATTTTTAACTTCGCCTTACAATACTTATAAAGTGATTGGTCTTCCTCCTGGGCCTATTGCAATGCCTGACATCACGGCGCTTGAAGCTGTTTTAAATCCTGAAAAAAACAATTTTATTTATTTCTGTGCCAGTGTAGATCGTTTTGGGTATCACGAATTTGCGGCTACTTATGAAGAACATACTAAAAATGCCAAGAAATATTCGGATTGGATCAGCAGTCAAGGAGTAGCAAGATAATTTTGAAACCTAAAAATTACTTCTACTTTTTTCTGTTCTTTTTGGTGTTCCAAAGTGTTTTTGCGCAAAATTCATTCGATACTTTCTTCAAACCATCTGATTCTGTAAACAAGAAAAGACTAAATGCTGTTTTTAGTACCGAAGCAGTATTGGCATCCGGAGCTTTGATTGGCTTGAACCAACTTTGGTATGCCGATTATCCCAAATCCGATTTTCATTTTATAAACGATAATTCCGAATGGATGCAAATGGATAAAGTGGGACATCTTTATTCGTCGTATCACATTGGAAGATTTGGTGCAGAAGCGCTGAATTGGAGTGGAAGCAGCAAGAATAATCAATTCATTTATGGTGCTAGTTTAGGATTTGTATTCCTGACGGCCGTTGAGGTTATGGACGGATTTTCTGCTGAATGGGGTGCATCAATGGCTGACGTTGTTGCTAATGCTTCGGGAACCGCTTTGTATGTTTCTCAGGAATTGATTTGGAAAGAACAACGCATCATTCCAAAGTTCTCTTTTCATACGACTCAATATGCCAATTTCAGACCTGATTTATTAGGGAATTCAACACAAGAACAAATCCTCAAAGATTATAATGGACAGACGTATTGGTTTTCAGTCAATTTGCATTCTTTTTCCAAAAAATCTAAAATTCCCAAGTGGTTTAATCTTGCTTTGGGATATGGAGCGGAAGGCTTGATTGGCGAAAACGACGGTGAAAACACGCTTATTTTTCCTATAAAACCAGAAAAATACAGACAATTTTACCTAAGTTTGGATTTAGATTTGACAAAAATCAACACAAAATCACACTTTTTGAAGACGATTTTTTCGGTTTTAAATACGGTTAAAATTCCCGCCCCGACCTTTGAATACTCGCCTCAGAAGGGATTCAAATTTCACGCCTTGTATTTTTAGCTATTTTTAACTTATTGATAATCAGGCTTACTATTTTTTATTGTATATTTGCACCGTAGAAATTTCTAACGGGACAGCGTTTAGAAGAAAAACAATTTATGATAAAGAAGTGGTCTTTTTATACAAGTTTGACTCTAATTATTGCCTTTTTAAGCTCGGGTTTTAAACCTTTTGATTTAGATACCAACCAATGGTTTCTTATAAATGAAACCGAAGCAACTCACTACTTATTTCCATCCCAAAAACAGACCGAATATACTAATTTAAGTGTTCCCTACACAGGAAAATTCTTCATTGGGTATAAAGAAGCAATCGCCTTCAAAGAATCTCAGGGAAAATACAAAAAAATTAATTCGCTGGGATATATGGGCAAATACCAGTTTGGAAAGGAAACCCTAAAAACTGTTGGAATTCACGATAGTAGTCAGTTTCTGAACAGTCCAAGAATGCAAGAAAAAGCTTTTGTGGCTCTTGTGGCTAAAAATAAATCAGAGTTGAAAAACATCATTGAAAAATATGAAGGTCAAATGGTAAGCGGTATACAAGTTACCGAATCTGGAATATTGGCCGCAGCACATCTTGGCGGAGTTGGATCGGTTAAAAAGTTTTTTAGAAACAATGGTAATCGCTATTTCAAAGATGCTTACGGAACATCGATACGAAGTTATATGAGAGATTTTGGAGGTTATGAAACTTCTGGAATTACAGCTGATCGTAATGCAAAAGTAAATTTATAGTTTCAGTTTTGTGAAATAATTCAAAACCACGTTGTCCGACGTGGTTTTTTTATGCGAATTACTTATTTGGAAATAGCTTCTTATAGTTTGTTGAGGTTTGTAAAACCATTTTAATTGCCTCTGATTTAATCAAAGGTTTTTAAGATTACATTTTGTGGATGATAAAAATCGTTGGGCGATTGTGTAAGTCAACCTGCATTTTTTTCCAATCGGATGCTCTCATTGTTTTGATAAACTCTGTTGGCAATGTAATATCCGTGGCAACACAAAGATAAGTTGATGGGTTCAATGCTTGCACAATATCCTCGAGCATTTTGTTGTTTCTGAAAGGAGTTTCAATAAATATTTGGGATTGATTTTTGTCTTGGGACAATTTTTCCAGATTTTTAATCACAGTTTTTTTTTCGGCTTTGTCAATAGGAATATATCCATTAAAAGCAAAACTTTGACCATTCATTCCCGAGGCCATTATGGCCAATAATATTGATGATGGACCAACAAGTGGAACGACTTGAATTCCTTTCTCGTGAGCCAGTTTTACTATCACTGCGCCAGGATCAGCTACTCCAGGACAACCTGCCTCGCTCATTAATCCAATGTTTTTTCCTTCTAAGCAGGGTTGCAGCATTTTGCTATGCTCAGAAACTTCGGTATATTTATTTAAAGCACTTAAGCGGAGTGTGGCTTGAACTTTTTCTGGCTGAATGCTTTTTATGAATTTTCGTGCCGTTTTTTCATTTTCTACAATATAATCGTCAATGAGTTCAACTGCTCTTTTTATGGTTTGGGGTAAAACATCCATAGGGTCACCATCTCCTAAAGTGGTTGGAATTAAATATAGTTTTCCTAGAAGGCTGTTTGGTTTCATTTGTTTTACGTTATTATAAAAACGAGATTTCTTCAGGTTTAATGCGATTGAGTTTTTAAAATAAAGAAGTTAAGCGTGGTTTGCAATTAGTTTTTCGGCAATTACATCGCAAGCTTCATCAAGCATTTTATAGACAGTATTAAATCCATTGGGCAAACCAAAGTAAGGATCGGGAACATCTACATTTTCATTGGGAAATAATTCATTCAGAATGAGTTGTACTTTGTTCTTTTGCTCTTGATTTTTGGTAAGATCTATGACATCATTATAATTGGAATTATCCATTACATAGATATAATCAAAAAAGTCAAAATCACGGGTGGTGAATTGTCTTCCTTTTTGTCTTGAAATATCAAGTTTGTTTTTTTTTGCGATGGCAATGGAACGCTCGTCCGGAAAATGTCCAACGTGCCAAGAACCAGTTCCTGCAGAATCTACCGTGAATTTATCCTTTGGAAGTTTTGACGCCAATATTCCTTCGGCTAATGGGGATCGACAGATATTGCCTAAACAAACCATTAAAATCTTTACGGGCATAATACGTTTATAACGTTAATTTTTTATTGATGTCTTCGACAAATTTTTTGAATTGTTTGTCGGTTGCAACCAAATTATCGACGGTTTTACAAGCGTGTAATACGGTGGCGTGATCGCGATCGCCTATTTGGGAACCGATGTTTGCCAAGGAAGCTTTGGTAAATTTTTTGGCAAAAAACATCGCTAATTGGCGCGCTTGAACAATATGTCTTTTTCTGGTTTTTGATTGCAGCGTTTCTAAATCCAATTGGAAATAATCCGAAACAATTTTTTGGATGTAATCGATAGAAATCTCTCTTTTTACATTTTTGACGAATTTCTCGACCACGTTTTTAGCCAGATCCAATGTCACTTCTTTTTTATTGAAAGAAGATTGTGCAATCAAAGAAATAATAGCTCCTTCGAGTTCTCTAACATTCGATTTAATATTTCGGGCTACATATTCTATAATTTCTTCTGGAATTTCAACTCCATCACGGTACAAAATATTTTTTAGGATGGAGATTCTGGTTTCATAATCAGGTTGGTGCAATTCTGCTGACAATCCCCATTTGAAACGGGACAACAATCGTTGTTCAATATCCTGCATATCAACAGGAGCCTTGTCCGAGGTCAAGATTACCTGTTTTCCGTTTTGATGTAAATAATTGAAAATGTGGAAAAATACGTCTTGAGTTCCTGATTTCCCAGAAAGGAATTGAACATCATCAATAATTAACACATCAATCAATTGATAGAAATGTATGAAATCATTCCGGTTATTTTTCTTTACCGAATCAATATATTGTTGGGTAAAAATTTCTGCCGATATGTATAAAACTGTTTTTTCTGGATATTTGTCTTTGATTTCAACTCCAATGGCGTGTGCCAAATGGGTTTTACCTAAACCAACACCACCAAAAATCAATAACGGATTAAAGGAAGTTCCACCGGGCTTATTGGCCACAGCCATTCCTGCAGAACGCGCTAATCTATTAGAATCTCCTTCGAGAAAATTATCAAAACTATAATTTGCATTGAGTTGTGATTCGATTTTTAAATTTCGAATACCTGGAATTACAAAAGGATTTCTTAATTCCGGGTTGAGGTTCTTGTATGGAGCATCTACATCTTGTGGTTTCATAGGCACACGATTCGCACTTGGCAATTGTTCCGTAAACGGTTGTTTGTTACCATAAGTGTTTTCCATTTTGATTTTATAGAGTAACTTTGCATTTTTCCCAAGTTCTTTGGTTAGTGCTACTTTTAATAATTTAACATAATGCTCTTCAAGCCATTCATAGAAAAATTTACTAGGAACTTGAATGTATAATGCATTATCGGTAAGTTCAACTGATTTTATAGGTTCAAACCAAGTTTTATAAGCTTGGTCTGCAATATTGTCTTTGATAAAACATAGGCAGTTTTCCCATACTGATTGAGCAGTTTTGTTCATAAATTTGGTTAAATTATTATTTTTGGTAATTGTTTTTCTTATAAAAAAAAGTTAGATTTTAACCATTTTTTCGGGATAACAAATATGTGAATAAATATCTCTAAAAAAAAATATTTTATATACAATTTTTATAAAATTTTGTTGTATGAGCTCTTAATAATTTTAATTTTTTAACAAATAATCAATGGAATACCATCATTTTCAAATCCGTGTACGCTACTCAGAAACAGACCAAATGGGAGTCGTTTATCACGGTAATTATGCCCAATATTTTGAAATAGGAAGGGTCGAATGGCTTAGAAACAAAGGAATATCCTATAAATGGATGGAAGAAAACGGCATTATGCTTCCTGTAGTTTCCTTGACAATGAATTACCGGAAACCAGCTCGTTATGATGAGTTGCTAACTTTAAAAACAATATTGAAGAACAAGACGTCCGTCAAGATTGAATTTGAGTATGAACTGTACAATGAAAGTGATGAGTTGTTAACAACTGGCAATTCGATACTGGTTTTTGTAGATATGAAAACAGGAAGACCAGTCGCTCCACCTCTATATATTTCAGCCATTTTAGAAAGAACGGAATAAGGACAACTATTCTTTGCGAAATGTTTAAAAAAGCTATTTTTTTTGAGATTATTTTAGAGAATGTTTAATGGTAATTTCAAACATAGAATTAAAAATGTCGAATATTATTTCGGCATTTTTTTTTCGGGCGATGATTTCTATTTCGCAACTCATTTCCATTTTCTGGCTTACAATTTCAATGTTTTTTTCCTTAATTACGCGCATTACTTTATTAATGTTTTTGTAATCGAATGAAACTAAATAATGAATGTCTATAGTTTTTTCGATTATTTCTGAAGATTCCAGTGTCATTTGGGCTGCGGTTTTATAAGCGGTAATCAATCCTCCAACACCTAATTTAACACCACCAAAAATACGTACAACCACAATCAAAACATTGGTAACACCAAAAGACTGAATTTGTCCATAAATGGGCATTCCTGCAGTATTGCTTGGCTCGCCATCATCATTTGCTCTGTGAATTAGTATTTCTGTGCCAATTTGATACGCATAACAATAATGAACGGCATGCAGATGTTGTTTTCGCAAACCATCAATTATAGGTTTTACTTCAACTTCAGATTGAATGGGAAAGGCGTAGCCAAAAAACTTACTGCTTTTTTCTTTAAATAGAATCGCTGATGATGGAATGGCGATGGTTTTGTAAGTGTCTTTAGATTCCAAAAAGCCAGTTGATTTAAAGTATTTCCTTTTCAAATAGGTTTATCACGTCTTCTTGACCTACTTTCAAATTCCATACATGAAATCCAAGAGCAAGTGCGGCATCAGTATTCTCTTTTTTGTCGTCTACAAACAAAGTATTTTTTATAGACAAATCGTGTTTCTGTACGATGTAATTAAAAATTTCGGCATCGGGCTTTCTCATTCCCATTTCGAAAGAGAAATAAACTTTTTCGAAACATTGGTAAAAATCACTATAAAAGGAAACTCCAGTTTCTTGCTCGAAAGTGTCTATGTGAATGGAATCCGTATTACTCAATAAAAAAAGGCGGTAATTTCTGGAAAGTTTTTGCAGAAATTCTAATCTATTTAAAGGAAAATCCAAAAGAATGGCACTCCAAGCTTCAAGAATGTCGTTCAAAGAAGCGTTTGGAATATGCTTTTGAATGCCAAAAAGAAAATCCTGTTTTGGAATTTCTCCTTTTTCAAACTGCATATTCAATTGATTTAGATCTTCGTTCCATTCCGTTAATCCTAGTTTTTTAAGGCCTTCAATGGTAGCTTGCTTGTCTAAATTGATGAAAATATCTCCAAAATCAAAAATTATGTTATGAATCATTATTTCTATAAATTTTTAGTAGGTCGTTTCCAATACTATGTTTTTCAATGTTTTTTAAAGCAATAATGGGTGCTTTTGTTCCGTTTTCGAAACAGCTGTTTCCAATAAATATTCGTGCTTCATCCCAAAGGTTTTCGTCAATAAAAGTCTGCAAAGTTTGCCAACCACCTTCAACAATAACCGATTGAATTTGGTTTTTGTAAAGTATTTGCACTATTTGTTGCCCAATATTTTCTCCAAAATCAATTACTTCAAAGTTACCATTTTCTTTAGAGATAGAAGCAGTTGATTTCGAAAAAACAATAGTTTTTGTTTTATTGTTAAAAATATGACGGTCTTTAGGAATGCGATTATTTTGGTCTAAAACAATTCTGATGGGATTCGTTCCTTTCCAATCTCTGACGTCCAATTTTGGATTATCGTCAATAACGGTTTGGGTTCCCACAAGAATAGCTTGTTCTTCGCTTCGCCATTTGTGCACTAATTGTCTCGAAAATTCATTGGTTATCCAGACGGGTTTTTGTTCTGATTTAGTCAAAGGAGCAATAAAACCATCGTGACTTTCTGCCCATTTCAAAATAATATAAGGTCTTTTCTTTTCGTGGAAAGTAAAAAAGCGTTTGTTCAACTCGTTACATTCCTTTTCGAGAATGCCAACTGTTACATTTGCTCCGGCTTCGATTAATTTTTTGATGCCGTTTCCAGCGACTTTTATGTTGGGGTCGACGGTTCCAATAACTACATTTGGAATTCTATTTTCGATAATTAAATCGCAACAAGGCGGTGTTTTTCCAAAATGACTACAAGGTTCCAGACTTACATAAATAGTCGATTCTTTCAACAAAGACTTGTCTTTTACGGAATTCACAGCATTGACTTCGGCGTGTGGTTCTCCTGATTTTTTATGCCAGCCTTCGCCAATGATTTTGCCATTATGGACAATTACGCTTCCCACCAAAGGATTTGGATAAGTTGTTCCCAAACCATTTTTGGCTAATTCAATGCAACGACGGATGTATTTTTGATGTACTTTCACAAATACAAAAGTAATGATTTTTTGGGTTTAGGATTTAGTTTCGAATCTTTGGAAAATAAACACCAAACAATTTCTATTTTTGTATCTTAAACTGACATTAAAAAAATGGAAAATTGGATTATCCGAAAAATTGAAAAAAAAGACAATCCTTTGGTCGCGCAATTAATACGGACTGTTTTTGACGAATTGAACATTCCAAAAGTCGGAACTGCTTATGCTGATTCGTATTTGGATTTTATGTTTGAGGAATACAATAAACCAAAATCAGCGTATTTTGTGGTGGAACACCACGGAAAAATTATTGGTTGTGCTGGAGTTGCACCACTCGAAAACGAGGCTGAAACCATTTGTGAATTGCAAAAAATGTATTTCTTACCAGAAGCTCGAGGTTTGGGAATTGGAAGCCAAATGATGGAAATTTGTATGCAAGCTGCCAAAGATTTTGGTTTCGAAAAATGCTATCTTGAAACAATGCCTTTTATGCACGCTGCCCAAAAACTCTACAAAAAAACGGGTTTTGACTATATTTGTTCGCCAATGGGAAGTACAGGTCACGTTTCTTGCCCAGTGTGGATGTTGAAGGATTTACATTAAATTGGTTTATTATCTTTGTCAAAGTTCAAAACTTTGACAAAGTTGTTGGAATTTTCTCAGATACAAATCACAAAATTACAGTAGCATTAAAATTTAGAAAAAAGAATTACTTCAATGAAAATCAAAGAGTACAGAGCCCAATTCCTTCAAGAACTTTCGTCCCTTTATGATGGTGGCGAAACGGAAAGTTTTTTCTATTTGATTTTGGAAGAAGAGCACCAATTGAAAAGAATTGATTTGGCCTTGAATCCCAATTTAACATTTTCCAATGATGAAATTCAACTTTGGAATTTGATTTTGGAGCAATTGCAACAAGAAATCCCGATTCAGTATTTATTGGGGAAAACCAGTTTTTATGGTTTGGATTTTGAAGTGAATGAAAACGTGTTGATTCCAAGACCAGAAACCGAAGAATTGGTCGAATGGATTATTCAAAGTACAAAGAGCGAAGTTGGAAATACGAAGTTGAAAGTATTGGACATTGGAACAGGAAGTGGATGCATCGCCATTTCATTGGCAAAAAACATTCCGAATGCCACAGTTTTTGCAATAGATGTTTCTGAAAAAGCTTTGGCCACAGCCAGAAAAAATGCGAAAATCAATGAGGTGAAAGTTACTTTTCTTAAAAAAAACATCCTTCAAACGGTCTCCCTGAGCGCAGTTGAAGGGTTGAATCAGCAATTTGATATCATTGTTTCAAATCCGCCTTACGTTCGGGAATTGGAAAAACAGGAAATCAAGAAAAATGTTTTGGACAATGAACCCCATTTGGCGCTATTTGTAGCGGATAATGACGCCCTAATTTTTTATAGAAAAATCGCCGAATTGGCTCAAGAAAGCCTTTCGGAAAATGGACAATTGTTCTTTGAAATCAATCAGTATTTAGGAAGTGAAATGATTGATTTGCTCGAAAAAATGGGTTTCAAAAACATTGAGTTAAGGAAAGATATTTACGGGAATGATAGAATGGTTTTTTGTAAGAAGGCAGATTAGAGAAGGCAGAAAGCAGTTGGGAAAGATGAAAGTCAGAAGGGAGATTTAAGAAGGCAGAAAGCAGAAAAAGGAAATCTATTTATTAAATGTTAAGAAAATTTGTCAGGATTATTGATCATATAATTTATCAAAAGTCCAACTTCTAAACTCTTAGAGGTTAATTCCAAAAATAATTCTTCCGAAATATATTCACAAGCTAAAGAGTATTCTAGCCATGATTGCGTTTCTGCATTTTCTGAGTCACAATCTGTAAGTTTTAAAATAAAATGTTTTTCGTATCTTATTTTTCTTGATGCTTCAGCTAAGTTTGCAAAAACACTCCTTAATGAACGCCTAATTTAGTCTGTTAATGAATATTTTTCTTCACTTGGAAAAGATTTTGTCATTTTGAAAATCGACATTGACAATTCAAATGATTTTTTATAAGCTAATACATCCTGAAATCTCATTTCATTTTTTTAAGTTAGAGAACTGAATTCTCAATTCATTTACTGCATCCTGCCTTCTCAAATCTGCTCTCTATTCATATCGCAACGCTTCAATTGGATCCAGTTTTGAAGCCTTGATGGCGGGATACAAACCTGAAACAATTGCCACGGCAAAACTGGTAATAAACGCAGCCGTAATAGCTCCCCACGGGATTACAAAAGCGAAATCCATCGCGGTTGACAAGAAATACCCTATCGTGATTCCGAAAACAATTCCTGCTAAGCCGCCAAATTGTCCAATGAGTAACGTTTCAATAAAAAATTGGAAAGCGATGGTGCTTTTTTTGGCTCCCAATGCTTTTCGAACACCAATTTCTCGAGTGCGTTCCGTGACCGAAACAATCATAATGTTCATCAAAGCAATAGAGGATCCGAGGATTGTAATTATACTGATAATCCAGGATGCTATTCCCAGATATTGTGTAATGCTGAGGATTCTGTTAATCAAATCATCACTTCTTACCACTGCAAAATTATTTTCTTTGACAGGACTCAATTTTCGAACCCTTCGCATCGTGCTATTAGCATTGTCAATGGCTTCATCCAGCATTTCTTTTTGAGTAGCCATTACACTCATTGTGTAATTGATATTGGGTGCTGTAAAGAGGGAACGCGCGACTTGTATTGGAATTAAAACCCGTAAATCTTGGCTGTTGCCAAAGGTGGAACCTTTTTCTTTTAGCACTCCAATGACTTTAAATTTGGCTCCGCGAATCGAAATTACTTTGTCGATTGGATTCACATCTTTAAGTATTCCTTTTTGAAAATCAGAACCTACGATGCAATTGTAGGTGTTGTTCTGGATGTCGAATCCTGTGAAATTCCTGCCTAAACTGGTTTCTAAACCGGAGTTAACCAAAAAATATTCGTCCACTCCAACGATGGTATTTTCGGGATCTGTTTTAGCGGATTCATATTTAATTTCGGCTGTGGAAGTTGCCGTGAACGAAATAGAAGTTTCGGTTAAGGGAAATTTGTATTTATTTTTGAAAGCCACCGCTTCTGGGTAAGAAATGATAGGATTTATAATTTCTCTTTCGCCGCCTCCACGTCTCCTAGAAGTATTTTCGTATTGATTGATGTTGAAAGTGTTGGCTCCCATCGAGGCAAAATCAGAAGAAATTGTGTTTTCCAATGCCGAAACCACTGTTAAAATACCGACCAATGCTGTAATTCCAATGGCGATAATCAACACGGTAAGAATGGTGCGCAACAACTGGGTTCTGATGGAACCTAATGCAATTCGGACGTTTTCTCTAAATAATTTAAACATAGTGGTTATTTGACACGAAATTACAATTTTTGTTACAAGTTTGCTTTAGAATATGGGATATTTATTTTAAAATCAAGATATTTGCATCGAGAATTAATAATTAACAATTAGCAATTGATAATTCGTAATTCGTAATTGATAATTCTTAATTCATTAAAATGGCTCAGAAACCAAGTATTCCAAAAGGGACAAGAGATTTTTCACCTGCTGAGGTGGCAAAACGACAGTATATTATTTCGATTATAAAAAGTAATTTCGAGAAATTTGGTTTCCAACCTATAGAAACTCCTTCGTTTGAAAACTCTGAAACCCTGATGGGAAAATACGGGGAAGAAGGCGATCGATTGATTTTTAAGATATTGAATTCTGGAGATTATTTGGCGAAAGCCGATGTGACATTATTGCAAAATAAAGAAAGCAATAAATTGACTTCAAGTATCTCCGAGAAAGCTTTGCGCTACGATTTAACCGTACCTTTTGCGAGATATGTAGTGCAACATCAAAGTGAAATAGAATTCCCGTTTAAGCGTTACCAAATCCAACCGGTCTGGCGCGCTGATCGTCCTCAGAAAGGACGTTTCCGTGAGTTTTTTCAATGTGATGCGGATGTTGTGGGTTCGAAATCCTTGTGGCAAGAAGTCGAATTGGTGCAATTGTACGATTCGGTTTTCACGGAATTGGGATTGGAAGGCGCGACGATTAAAATCAATAATAGAAAAGTCCTTTCGGGAATTGCCGAAGTTATTGGCGCCAAAGATAAATTAATAGATTTTACGGTTGCCTTAGACAAGCTCGACAAAATAGGCGAGGACGGCGTAAAAAAGGAAATGATAGAGAAAGGAATTTCTGAAAGTGCGATTGAAAAAGTGCAACCTTTATTCCATTTTAGAGGGACAATTTCGGAGAAAATAGAAAAACTTTCTGCTTTATTAGCCGAATCTGAAGAAGGAATGAAAGGCGTTGAAGAGTTGCGCTTTATTTGTGAGAACGTGAAGAATCTTGGATTGAATAGCGCCATTTTGGATTTAGATGTTACCTTGGCTCGCGGATTGAATTATTATACAGGCGCTATTTTTGAAGTAGCTCCACCAAAAGCGGTTTCGATGGGTTCCGTTGGCGGCGGCGGAAGATACGATGATTTGACTGGGATTTTTGGTTTGAAAGACATAAGTGGTGTTGGGATTTCTTTTGGTTTAGACCGAATTTATTTGGTTATCGAAGAATTGAATTTATTTCCAGAAACCGTGACTTCTACCTCAAAAGCCTTGTTTATTAATTATGGTGAAAAGGAAGCTTTTTATTCAATGAAAGCCATCGCGAAATTGAGAATTTTTGGAATAAAAGTAGAATTATACCCAGATAATGTAAAGGTGGGAAAACAGTTCCAACACGCTGATAAACGTGGAATTACTTTTGCTGTAATCGTTGGAGAAACGGAGATGAATGAAGGGAAATTTGCGTTGAAGAATTTAATTTCAGGAGAACAGTTTTTGTTAGATTTTGAGGGATTAAAATCCGCTTTACTATAATTTTAGATTTTAATAGAACCAAAAAATGCCACGAATTTCGCGGCATTTATTGTTTCTAAAAGAGAAGTTTTATTTCTTGGCGCAGCAACTTTTTGCTTCGTTTTTGCATTTAGCCATTTCTTCGGCAGTGCATTTTTTTCCTTCCGCTTTGCAAGTTGCTTTGCATTTAGCAATTTCTTCAGGAGTCATTTTTACACTTGTAGTATTTTTAGCGCAACAATTTGCTGCTTTAGCAACAGCTTTTGTTTGTTGTGCGCTAGCACTAATAGTAAATAGAACAATCGCTAAAGCGATAAATATTTTTTTCATTATTTTAAGTTTAAAAGGTTTTTAGTATTAATTGTTATTTTGCAAGTATTTATAAAATGCACCTCAAATTTACAAAGAAAAATCAATATTATAAATAGAAATAGATTAAGATTTTCTTAATAAAAGCATTTTTTTATTAGGTGTTTCTACTGGAAATTCTGTGAAAGTTGTAAACTTTGATCCTTGTAATTATTATTAAACCATAAAGAGATTAAGAAAATTAAGAATTTTAATTACTTAACGACCCGAGCGATAGCAACACAATGTCATCAATAAGGATAAAACAATAAAAGATTGCAGATTTTAATCAACGATTCTTGATTTCAGATGTGCAAGTACTTGAAAAATAAACGGTTTTTATTTATTAACATAAAAATCTGAAATCAAGAATCGTTAATCTGCAATCAAAAATCCCTTAACTTAATAACATTGATATTGAACAGGCGAAGCAAACTTAAAATCTTAAAGGTAAATTTTAAATCACGATGTTTTACACAATTTCGAGCAGAACTTGTTTAGTTAATAATAATTTTTTTACTTAATTCTCCAGTTGTCGTTTTAACTTTTGCAACATAAATTCCAGAACTTAAGTTTTTAATTGGAATTTGAATGTTTTGTTGGTTTTGCTTTTCAATTTTCCAGGTGGAGATTGATTGGCCGTTGATATTATATAAGGTAACTTTCTCCACCGAAATGTCAAGCGAATTATTAGTGATTTTTAAGGTGTTGCTGTTTTGAATGTGAGCGATTTTAATATCATTGGTACTCGCGTTGTTATCTTCAACACTTAATGTTATACCTGGAGACGATGATATGTCATTAAATCGCAATGAGAAACGAGTGTCATTAGTACCAACTGCTAAAGTTACATTAAAAGCATTTTTTTGAATATCGTTGTAAGTTTTGGTTTCATCATCATAAATATATACTTTTTGTTGCGCATCAAAGTTTTCAAGGGCATCAATAGTGAATGACACTTTTCCGGCAACATCTGTTTTCACACCAATAGGATAGGAAGCATTTGCATCAAAATAACCTTCTCCTTGAATCAGTAATTGTTTGTCGCTATTGAGCAAGAACATGTCATTTGGGAAATCGTCCAAAACTTCACCATCATAACCATAATCTATGCCGTTAGTTGCGTTTTCTTCCATAAAACCCAGTAAAACTTGACGGTGATACCCGTTATTAGTTTTATATCCCAAACGGATTTTTTTATACGTTTCTACAACCACACTTTGATCATCTTGGTTTTTTGCTTTTGAATTTATAGACTCTACTTTTGTTCTAAATAAAGTATTTGATGTTCCGTTGTTTTCTTTCACAAAAATTCTTTGACTGTTGTTGAATACTACATTTCCACCAGCAGGAGTTCCATATACAAAGAATCCTTGTCCTACCGGAATGTATTGTTTTGGTATTTTGGCAGCTGTACCCGATCCACTAATTCCTGCTGGAGTCACCGTGCCTAATCCGCCGGTTTTATTCAATAAAGCATAACCACCAAGATAGTTAGCCAAAACATGGCTGTTGTTCTCTGGAGCATGTTGCCAGAAATATAAAGTACCATCTGTTACACTTCTTTCAACAGAGCTAACATTATCATCTATAAATTTATAAGCATCTATTGCCGATGGATACGGATTTCCTACTAAAAATAAATTATTGGCACTAATGGGATTGCTAATGTTACCATTATTGGGTTTGCCTACAAAAGTAAAGTTATTGCCTATTCCAGCATTTCCTTTTAAAGTATATCCTTTGCCTACTGCGAGTGCTGCAGTTTCTAGGAATTGCTCCCAATTGGCATACCCATCCACTTTATTGTCAAATTTATACAGCCAAAATCTAGCTATACTCACTGCTGTTCCTGCTGTTCCTGCCACGCCATCATAGCCCGTAATCCAATTGATTTCTCTTGGAATGGAATTAAAACCATCTTTCATTATACCTTTAACGGTATAATCGGTATTGTTGGCAGTTGTATTAATAGGGCTTACGGGAGAACTCCAATAATTGTAATTTTTGTTATTGTTTTGTCCCTGTTGGTCTCTTTCGATAGAACCTGCACTGTTTATATCTAAATCGCAATCCAATGTTTGAACCAATTGTGACATTCCAACCAAATCAATTTTTCCGTCTAATTTTAAGTACCAATCATTTTGTAATTTATTGTCATTGTTTATGATGATTTCCACTCCTGGATCTACAAACATTCCTAAATCAACTGAATTTGAAGGTTCAATAATGTTATGTTTCACTTTAACAATTGAATAATCATTTTCTATTAGGTCTAGTCCTCTTACATCATTTGTTGGGCTATTTACTGCCGTGGCAAAATTCCCTGTTCGTTCCGTAATAAATGGCATTGGTGCTTGTTGCACATAAATATTTTTGTGGTTAAATATTTTTGTTCCCGTTACATCAGCGGCAGGAGTTGTCAAGTCATCAATGATGTCATCTTTGTAAGTGTCCATTCTGTAATAACGCAATAAATTGGCAAACGGCAACGAAGCTGGAGTCGTGGCAATATTTTTTGGAACGATTAAACCTCTAATTTCTGAACTAAAATCTTGAATTTCTTGGTACACCATTCTTTGTAATTGCGAATCAGTCAAAGCCAAGTTAAAAACGCGCACTTCATCGATTTTTCCTTTAAAATATTTAGTGTTTGCAATAGGATTTTTTCCTAATGTCAACAAGGAAGCATCTGCTGCAATTGCCCCAGTTTTAGCTTGGATTCCCACCAAAACGCCGTTCAAATATAATTTTAAAAATCCACCACCATAAACTGCTGCAACATTGTACCATTGCGAAACATTTAAAGTTGTGTTATATGTTAACGTTGTTCCATTTACAACTGCTTCAAGTTTTTTGGCACTTGTAATTCGGATTTGGAATTTATCTTGGCCAATGATAACACCATCGGTTGAAAAACCAGGATTCAAGTCAATCCAAGCCATAAGAGAAGCATTGGATAAACCACCAAGGATTGAAGTACTTTGACCGTAATCATTTCGACCATCAAAGTCAAGAAATAATTTAGTACGCATATCTCTTGGCGACCCAAAATAAGCAGGAGAAAATGCAGTGTCAAAAGCATCCAGAATTCCGTCTTTGTCTACATCAGCTGTTCCATCAATGATGCCATTATTATTGGTATCCAATGTTTTATAGTCATAAATCAAGAGCGTATTGGCAATGTCAAATGTAAGTCCATTTGATGTAATATCGAGATAGTCGGGAATTCCATCACCGTCAGTGTCTTTTAGATAAGTTGTAGCAGGATTTGCATTTGCAATTCCTTGGTTTAAATTCCCGTATTGAGTGCTAAAAGTAACTCCGGTACCGTAGTCATAAATGTCCAAAATTCCGTCGCCGTAACCTTCAGTTATTCCATCTCCATTAATATCTTTGCTTCTAAAGGTTTCTGATTCTGGTCCGTCGCCTCTTCCGTCTCCAGTGATATCACCGTCACCATTAACAAATCCTGTTGCTGCATTTGTATTTCCTGCACCAGATTCATCCACATCAAAAAGACTGTCATTATCACTGTCTAAATCTATGTAATTTGGAATTCCGTCGCCATCAGAGTCTAATGCTGGTAAAGCCGCAGCAGATTCGGCACCATCGTGAAGCCCATTTGTGTTAGAATCCACCCAGGCAACATCAATTTTACCTCGAGCGTTGCTTAAAGTCCCAAGTCCAGCTTCAATAACATCTTCGATACCGTCATTGTCGGCATCTAAATCGAACATATCAGCAACTCCATCGTTGTCTAAATCACATAAAGTTTGTGAAATTAGAATATCATCTAAGGCAAGGTCATTACCAGCGCCACCTGGAGCATTGTTTTTAAAACGGATAGTAAAGGCATTTACATTTCCTAAGTTGATACTTGTGGTGAATTGTTTCCAAACTCCTTGACTGCAGCTGTTATCTGTAGTACTTCCCGAGCATCTTCCGATGTCTCCTGTGTTCAAAGAGGTTAGTAGATTGTTTGATAAATCGTAAAACTCAACTGTAACATTTGGTAAAATTGAACCTGGGAAAGTAGATGAAGCCATTATATTTAACACCCAAAAACTATAGGTTATAGGTAGATTTGATAAGACTCCGGTAATAGTTGTTTCATAAAATATACCTGGAGTAAAACTGGCATTAAAAACGGCCATTCTTCCGTTAGTATCTCCTGAGGTATGATCTTCCCCATTGTACCATGCTAAATCGCCATGGATATTTTCAGGATCACTAGCTGTTGTTCCTGTTATTTTGGAAACTACTGTATATTCACCATCATCAAGTATCCAAGTTGATTGAAGAGGACATTCTGCAGTATTGGCTCCAGCAATTCCATCTTCATAGCAATAGGTTGTTGTTGCATTATAGGCAGCAGTAAAGCTTGAAGTTTTTGCTCCTGTGCCAAAGGTTTCATTTAGGAATTTATAATCTACTTTATGCCCATTTGCGCTATTACAATTCGTCTCCTCGGTCACGTCTAGAATGCCATCATTGTCATCATCAATATCAAGATTGTCATAAATGCCATCTCCGTCGCTATCAAAAAAGGTTTGGATTCCAGTTCCCTGAATGTAAAAATCATAAGGATTTTCATTAGAATCGTTGTTTATAATTGAAATTGCAGCCGTTTTTATACCTACTGTAGTAGGATCAAAACTGACAGAAAATGTAGAGCTTCCTCCCGCAGGAATTGAAGCGCTCGGACTAGTGGTGAGTGTAAAATCAACAGCATTAGTTCCAGATATAGTTATGGCTCCTATGGATAAGGTAGCATTTCCAGTATTTTGAACAGTAAACGTTTTTGTAATAATTCCCGTACTAGTTTCCATCGATCCAAATACTGTCCAGTCTGTGGTGCTTGGAGTGGTATCACCATCCACAATTGAAGTAGCGTTTCCTAGAATATTGATTTCTGGTGCTCCTCGTCTAAGCGCAATGAGAAAACCTCCATTTCGCTCAGCAGCAGATAATGTTGCACTACCAGCACCAGTACTGCCAGCTGTTGCTTTTATTGCCCATGCTGCACCAACCGATGCATTGGCAGATTGATTATCAAATAATTCCGTAAGTGTTCCTTGTGAAGTTGTTGCCCAGCCGGACCATCTTGGTGCAGAATTGGCCGCTTGGCCAAACATAATTATAGCCGCATTTGCTGTGGCGGTGGTAATCGATGTTGCTGCTACACTCGTATTACTGCCCTGCACAGAAATTGTACCAGGTGTTACATCAAATGGTGAAGTATTATTAACCCCAGAAAATGCAACAATTGAACCAACGGCACTTGTAACGCCAGTCCCTAAAGTAAAAGTATAATTACTGCCATCAGAAGCTCCTGCAAATCTATATAAAACTGCACCATAGCGAGCAGTGCTTCCTAATGTTACACCGTGAATCAAAATCCATCCGCTTAGGGAAGGTGCTGTCGTGTTATTCCCCGATTGGGCAATATTCACAATCATAATGTCTCCAGCCACAATACCCGATGGTTTTGCAATTGTTAGTGTTGTACTTGTTGTGGTAGCCGTTGTTGAAATACCACGCTGTATAATTTGAGCAAACCCAAAACAGCTAAAAAATAAAAAAATTAAACTAAGAAAGTAATTTTTTGCATAGTAGGTAGTTTTTTCCATTACGTTTATTGATAATAATCGTTTAACTCTTTTTTTTATGGAATAATAAATTTGGGGCTTAAACTTATTTTCACCTATAAAGGTATTTAATTTTATGAATAGAATTAGTTTAAATGCTATTAAAATCGATGAAATACACTATTATTTTTATAATATAAGAAAAGACTTTATTGTTGTATCGGGTTTTAATTTATTAGAATTAAGCATATTAGGCGTCTTTTTCCAAATTTTTGGGTTATTCCAAACTAATTTATATTACAGTCCAAAGTATATTGGTATCATACCGATATAGTATAAAAATGGTCGAATTTTATTGGACTATATTGAATACATAATCGGTATTAGATGAAGTTTTTTTTAATTTTAACTTATTGCTATGGTATATTTTCTAAAATAGCCTTCTTTGGTTTAATGTTTTGGATTCGATTTTACTCGTTGGGTGTAATTCAATTTTTATATTTTTTAACCATACTTCAACTTTGCTCAGTACAGACTAGAATCGTAGTTTTTTTTAATTATTTATAGTTTTTTATTGAAATTTTCGCGCAAAACCGCAAAGAAAGTTATCAAAAAATTGCGCCTTCGTGAGATAATTAATGTATAAATCGGTATAAACAGAAATTTTATCTGACAATATTAATTATTTACAAAAAAACACTAAACGTAAATTGTTAGTGTTTTTAATATGAAACCGAAATCAAATAAGTAAGGAGAACAAAAGAATGTCGTATTTTTTCAAACCTAATCTTTTTGTCAATTTCGACGAAGGGAAAATCAAATTAGTTGCTCTGATTATGTTATTTGCTTCGCCTGTTCGCTGTCAATGTCATTAAGTTAAGGAAATGAGCAATCCAATTTTCGTGTTTTGTCATTTCGACGAAGGAGAAATCACATAACGAGAGCAACTGATGAGATTTCTACTTCGTGGAAATGACAAATGGGAAGAAATAAAACCTTAACTTAATGACATTGTGTATGCTGTCGCTCGGGTCTCCTTCGTCGAAATGACAAAATTACGGAATGGATGTTTAAGTTTGTAACGTATAGTGTTTCAAAGTATAATACGACAATAAATAATTTTTATTACTTAGTTATGAATTGGAGGATTCTTTCTTCTAGGTATTTCGAACTTTATTGATTTGCATGATTATTTTATTGTACAATAGTTTTTCATCAATTGGTTTCGAGATATAATCATCCATGCCTATTTTTCTAGATTTTTCGATGTCTATCGAGGTAACATCGGCGGTCAGTGCAATAATTGGAATTTCAAGCTGCATCGTATTTCTGATGTACTCCGTTGCTTCAAAACCATTCATTTCTGGCATTTGTAAATCCATTAGAATAATATCATATTCTTTTTCTTGTATTTTTTCCAAGACGATTTTGCCGTTTTCGGCAATGTCGCAATCAAACCCAAAATCGGATAAAATCAGCTTAATTAGAATTTGATTTAAAGCGATGTCTTCGGCCACAAGAATTTTGATATTTTGTGTTTTATTTGCTGGGTTCAAAATAAGGACGGTTTCTTCGGGTATGATTTCTGTTGTTTTAGAAAAAGAGATTTGAAAACCAAAGGTCGATCCTTCGCCCAATTTACTTTTTACAAAAAGAGAGCCTCCTTGCAGTTCTACTAATTGTTTTACAATCGAAAGTCCAAGTCCAGTTCCTCCATATTTTTTAGAAATTTCATCAGATGCCTGTTCAAAATGATTAAAAATATGGGGTAATCTATTTTCAGGAATTCCAATTCCGGTATCGCTCACAGCAAATTCTATGGTTATTTCTTCGGCGTCCTCCTTTACAATTTCAATACTGATGCTTACTTTGCCTTGAGGAGTAAATTTTATGGCATTGCTAATTAAGTTCAAAATTATTTGTCTTAAACGATCCGCATCCCCAAGTACAGTTTTAGGAATACCAGGGTCTAATTTTTTTGTAAATTCAAGGCTTTTTTCTTGACATTTCACATCCAGCAACCTGAAAATATCCGAAATAGACTCTTCCAGACTAAACGGATGTTTGTTAAAAGACATTTTTCCAGCATCGACTTTGGCAAGATCAAGAATATCGTTGATTAAAACAACCAAGGATTCTCCCGATTTTTTGATAGCATAAATATATTCTTTTTGTTTTTGATCTAATGCTGTTTTCATTATTACGTTAGTAAAACCGACAATCGAATTCATTGGTGTACGAATCTCGTGACTCATATTCGACAAAAATTGTTGCTTGAATTTTAAGGCTTCTTCGGCTACATCTGTTTTATGTTCGGCAATACTTTTAGCGGCAATCAATTCGGCTTTTACATTATGATGATTAGTAACTTCATAAGCAATAATGGTGATTCCCGAAATGGTTTCGTTAGCCTCCAGATAGGGCTGGTACACAAAATTAAAATATACATCCTCTAATTTGCCTTTGCGCACTATTGGGATTAGGATTTCATAACCTTCAAAAGGAATGCCTGTTGTGTAAACATCATCCAGTATTTTTGGTATTTGTCCGTCTTTTAATTCGGGTAAAATTTCAAGTAATTGTTTGTCTTCAATATCATTCCCCTTTCCCCAAATATCTTTCATACTATCATTGGCCAGATGGACTATCATCTGTTTTCCTTTCAAAATAGCAAAGGCAAAAGGAGATTGCATCAGCATCATATTGTAGCGTTTATTACTGTCTTCAATAAGTTTAAGCGCTTTTTTCTCTACTTCTAGTTGTTGTTTTAAAGCCTTTTTTTCTCTTACTTGTAGTTTTATGGACAGTTTCCTTACCTCTGTAATGTCTACGATAGTTAACACAATTAATTCTTCATTGTTGCTTTGTTGCACAATCCTATGGGCGTTGAGCAACATCGTTTTAGTGCCAATTACAGGAAAAATATGTACCACTTCATAGTCATAAAAACTATTGTTTTTTGGGACAATTTCTTCTAATAATTCTCGTAATCCTTGAATATTCCATTGATTGTTTCCTAATTTGTACAATGATTTTCCAATACTTTCCTCATCGGTTACTTGAAATGTTTTGTAAAATGATTTGTTGGCAGATTTTATTTTGATGTCTTTGTCCAGTACTAAAACCGGCTCGTGTACCGTCGAAAGAATGGCTTCGTTATAATTATTCAATTCTTCAACCTGCTGAATTCTGGAATACAATTCTTGATTGCTCGTGGTGAGTTCTTCATTTGTCGATTCGATTTCTTCTTTCGAGGTTTCCAGCTCTTCATTTAGGCTTTGTAATTCTTCAATACTGGAAACAATTTCTTCGTTGGCACTTTGCAATTCTTCATTTGCAGCTTCTTGATCATGCGTTATGGTACCCATATCAGCACGGGCACAAGCTAATTCTTCTTCCAGTTTTTTAATACGTCGGTCTTTGGCGATCGAACTTTTTTGGGTCGCTTTTTTTGGATCTAATTCATTTTCAATTTGTTGTTGACTTGTAAAAATCACGATTAACAAAGGTTCTTCTCCGTCTAAATCTAGCGGAATTACTTCGATATTTACGATTTGAAGGGTATTGTCGTTCAAGTCCCGATTCATTTCGATTCCCATTTTTCGAACCGTTTTATTTGTTTTAATGGCGTGATGAATGGCATTGCGTAGCTCAAAAGTAATTTCGATATGCACCATTTTCAAAATATTAAAACTGGCTTTTCCAGGCGAATGTTGCAAATATAAAGACGTGAACCCTCTAAATTGAAGGATATCTAAATCATAATTAATGATAACACTTGCTGGCACATGATGTTCTAGTAGGATGGTGTCAAAGGCGTTACCTAGATTTCCGTTAGCAGAAAGAGGTATTTTTTTGAAGGGTATGTAAGGGCTACTATTTATATCGGGCATAGTTATAAAGGAATTGCGTGAACTTAGATTTGGTATAGAACGATGAGCGGTGTTTTTTTTTCGAGAATAAAATTTATACTTTTTGTCAATTGTTGCAAAAAGCTGGGCAGATGTTCCAATTGTTTCGGATTTACCAAGCATTAAGCAACCGCCATCATTTAGAGCATAATGAAAAGTGGACATCACTTTTTTCTGGGCATTTATATCCAGATAAATGAGCATATTTCGACAACTGATAAAATCTATTTTAGAAAAAGGAGGATCGCGTAAAATATTATGATGGGCAAAAACACAGACATCACGAAGCGATTTTTGAATGCGATATATGTTTTTTGATTTTGTAAAAAATTGATTTAACCTTTCAGGACTAATGCCAGAAACTTGTGCCGAAGTGTATTCTCCAAGTCGGGCAATATTAATGGCTTCCGTGCTTAAATCCGATGCGAAAATCTGAAAAGGAATGTCAAGTTTGGTTTCTTCCTTGATTTCTAATAGCATTATGGCAATTGAATAGACTTCCTCGCCAGTCGCGCAAGCTGCCACCCAAATGCGGAGAGTTTCGCCTGACTTTTTAGATTGTAATAATTTGAGTAAAATGACGCTTTTTAAAAGTAAAAAGGCATCTGGATCCCTAAAAAAAGAGGTGACATTAATTAGTAAATCTTGGTACAATAAATCAACCTCGGTAGGATTTGTGGCTAATAATTCGCCGTATTGTTTTAATGTTTTTGATTTATTAATGAGTATTCTTCGCAGAATTCGTCTGTTAATTGTATTCATTTTATAATGACTAAAATCAACATTTTTTTTGTGGTGTATGTATTGGACAATATTTTTTAAATCGAAATTATTGTTGTCGAAATCTAACTCGGAAACTTTTTTGGTCGTTTCTCGAAATAGGGAAGGATTTTGACTCATTCGTGATAATTCAATTCCTATTTTTTCAGGAGACATAATATAGTCTACGGAACCATCGGCAATAGCGGAATCAGGCATACTGGCAAATCTTGCAGAATCATCTTGCGCAAAAGTAATCCCTCCAGCCAGTTTAATGTCTCGCAAACCAATAGTTCCATTATGGGCGCTACCAGACAAGATGACTCCAATAACATTTTCTTTATGTGTCTCGGCCAAGGAAGAAAACAGGATATCAATTGAAATTGCGGTACCGCTCTTCGAACGAGGAATTAATTTAATATGCCCATCTGTGACTTCAATGCCTTTGTTGTGTGGAATTACATAGACATTGTTTGGAATCATTTTTCCATATCGTCAATTTCCTGAACGTGCATTTTGGTTTTTTTGGATAAAATGGTCGAAAGCATACTTTTATGGTCAGGACTCAAATGCTGGACATAAATAAATGCCATACCAGTTGTTGGCGACAAATTTAGCAAAAGTTCGGTTATGGCTTCAAGTCCTCCAGCCGAGGCTCCTATGGCAACAATAGTAAACGAATTTTCACCTTTTTTTTCTGGAATTACGGCAGAATCGATCTCGTTACTGGGGAGCTTTTTAGGAATAGGAGATTTTTTTGTAGGAAGATTTGCTTTCATTTCACCAGTTTTTTTGGATTAGGTTTTAGTAGTACTTTTTAACCTCTCCTTATTACATGTGCTTTTCAATAACAAATATACATAAATTTGTTTCAGAAGCTTAAAAAAATCATTTGATTGCTAATAGGCAGCCCTCATTTATTGTTTATTTTTATAAGTGTTCGTTTTGGTTTTGTGCTGTTTGCCAAATTAATTTATTGAAAATCAATTTAAAGGAGTGAAGTATTTAATAGGCAAAAATATAAATCTTAAAAAGGGAATAGCAAAAATTTAAACAGAATAAATTTGTTGGAGAATAATTCTTCTTAAAATAACAAACTGTTTTCCTTTTGAAGGATTTCAGTTAGAATCAACAGTTTAAATAAGTTCCAATATTTTTTAGTTTAAAATCTCATTTGTGCAAAAAAAAAGTCCCCACATTTCTGTGAAGACTTTGTAGCGAGACCGAGATTTGAACTCGGGACCTCAGGGTTATGAATCCTGCGCTCTAACCGACTGAGCTATCTCGCCAAATATTTAATCTTTTTAATCCTGTCGCTTACAGCTAATATATTGCTATATTTCCAGATGAAATCCATCTTCTAATGCGGGTGCAAATATAAAAATTAAATTAGAGGTTACAAATATATCTTAAAGAAAAAAAAATATTTTTCAAAAGGCTTTTTTTTTGGCTTTATATTCAATACATTTCCAAAAAATTAAAATTAGAATATGGATGCAAAAATACGTTACGAAATAGAGTTCCCCATAAATTCCTCTCCTCAATTGTTGTACCAATATATTTCTACACCATCAGGTTTGTCAGAATGGTTTGCGGATAATGTTAATTCTCGAGGTGAATTTTTCACTTTTATTTGGAATGATTCCGAAGAGAAAGCCAGACTTTGTTCTAAAAAATCTGGAGAAAAAGTTAGATTCAAATGGGTAGATGACAATAATAAAGATACGGAATTCTATTTTGAACTTCATATTTTAGTTGACGAAATAACAAAAGATGTTTCCTTAATGGTTGTTGATTTTGCAGACAAAGACGAAGTTGACGAATCAAGACTTTTGTGGGAAAATCAAATTTCAGATCTAAAACATATAATTGGGTCTGTTTAGCAATATTATATTTTATAACTTATATTTGTCACGCTTTTAGCGTGACTTTTTTTTAAATATTATGATTAATTTTAATGGTACAATCGTGTCAAACGATGCTAGTTTATTGACACAAAACCGAGCCTTTTTATTTGGTGATGCCGTTTTTGAAACGGTCAAAATAGTAAATGGCAAAATCCTTTTTTTAGAAGATCATTATTTCAGGTTAATGTCTTCTATGCGTGTGATTCGAATGGAAATCCCAATGAATTTCACTATGGAATTTTTTGAAGAACAAATTCTAGCATTGGCAATAGCCAAAGAATCAGCACTTTCAGCTCGTGCCCGAATTACGGTCTATAGAAACGATGGTGGTTATTATTTGCCACAAAACAACACAGTTTCGTTTTTGATTAATGTCGAAAGTCTTGATGACACTTTGTATTCCCTTAATCAAGGGGAATATGTCGTAGATTTATACACCGATTTTTATGTGACAAAGCAGCTGCTTTCCTCCATAAAAACCACCAATAAAATCATAAATATTACGGGGAGTATTTTTGCTAATGAAAATGGTTTGGACAATTGTTTGCTATTGAACGACAGCAAAAATGTTATCGAAGCATTACAAGGAAATATTTTTATGTTGAAAGGCAATACTCTTCTTACGCCTCCCGTTTCTGAAGGTTGTTTGAATGGTGTAATGCGAAGACAAATTTTGGCTTTGGCTCGGAAAATAGAAAATTTAGAAGTTCTAGAGGAAGTAATTTCTCCGTTTGACCTTCAAAAAGCGAACGAATTATTTATTACAAATGTCATTAAAGGAATCCAGCCCGTCACCAAGTATCGCAAAAAGGATTTTACCACCAATTTAGCAACGATATTAATTCAAAAACTAAATGAATCTATAAGTAGTAATTAATTTAAGGATGGATTTTTAGGAGCATTTGACCATAAAAGATATTCACCGCCCAATTCCATAATTTGTTTTTTCCAAAAGTGGGAAGGTGATTTTCCAATTATTTTATTTTCATAATTATTTTGGGTAATAATCCATGAATTTTCTTCCGTCTCAGTTTCTAATTGATTTTCTTCCCAACCAGTATAGCCTAAAAAGAAGCGGATATTTTCTTTATTTATTTTGCCGCAGTTGATGAGTTCTTTTGTTGATTCATATTCACCTCCCCAATAAATCCCGTTGGAAATTTCCACACTATTTGGAATCAGTTCCGGGACATTGTGAATAAAATAAAGGTTGTCCTGTTCCACAGGACCACCATTATATATCTTGAATGCTGCTTTAATTTCAGGAATCAAGTCGTTTAAAGTATATCTCAAGGGTTTGTTAATTATAAAACCCACGGATCCTTCTTCATTATGTTCGGCCAATAAAATTACCGACCTGTTAAATGATTTATCTCCACTATAGGGTCACATAAATTTTCTGGGGATTAACTAAAAAGTTTTTCCATTCTAAACAGAAAGAATTTCACATCTACGACACCTCTTTGATTTGCTCTAAAGAGTTTTACTTTTGAATTAAAAGATTCAGCGT
>Ga0209702_10002303_pt1 | contig 33816 bp, 43 predicted proteins | sample FRY01_FD_187210 | JGI IMG/M metagenome (GOLD analysis project Ga0209702, IMG submission 187210) | Freshwater microbial communities from Lake Fryxell liftoff mats and glacier meltwater in Antarctica - FRY-01 (SPAdes) (version 2) | ecosystem: Environmental > Aquatic > Freshwater > Ice > Glacier...
TATCCTGGAGGATATGATCGATGATGGCACCATCACGAACAGCCTGAGATTCACCGATGAGAGTGATAGGGACAGTGACTGTGAGCTTGTCTGTTGCACTAACAGCGAGGAAATCTACGTGAATAAATTGACCAGAAACAGGATGCACATCTACATCGTGAATAATTGCTTGTTGTTTTTTGTCTTCGAGAGAAAGCTCAATAATGTGAGAATAACCAGCTTCGCGGAATACACGGAGGAGATCAGAAGTATCGACAGAAAGTGGTGTACTAGGGCATTTTTTACCGTAGATAACACCTGGGACAGAACCTTTGCTATTGGAGTTTCCTCGGATAGTTCGGAGGTCTGTTTTGGGATCACGAGTGACCGCTACTAGAGACAACATAATAAATAAATGAAAAATTAAAATTGAAAAATTAAAAATGTGGAAGTTTTTACTTTCTCAATGCGGGGATTATAGTGAGGAATGGGGGAAGTCAATGAGAAGAATAATTTTTGGTGCTCTTTAATTATTCATTTTTAATTTTTAATTTTTCATTGCTGAGCTCAGCTCAACTACAGCCACTCCACCTCTATCCCTCTCCCCCGTACGAGCTGAGTCCGGAATGGTTCGAGGAATGTCATCATATCATCAGTTCGAACAAGAATTTTTTGTCTATACTTCCCGGCTCTTTTCTCCACGAGGAGATGGTCATAGACAACTAGAGTTTTTGGCGTCCCTTTTGCAGCTTCTATCAGAGACGATGCAGTGCTGGCTATTCTCTGTTTTACCAATGATTCACTCGAATCACTCATGTAGATAGTGACCATCTCGGTAAATGGTGGAAGATGAAATTGTTTTCGTTCTGCAGCCGTTTTCTGAAAAAATGATCGAAAATTCCCACCAGTAACCTCCGCTATCAAGGGAAGCTTTGGCGATCGAGTTTGAAGTATGATATCACGTGAACGAGAGAAAAAATGGCGTATCTGATGATACATACTCTCTTCTATATCATAATCAGGCACAGCGAGATCTGATTCAACGAGGAGAAAGACTGTGAGTCAGAGTTTTTCTATGGGAATTGAAGATATCTTCTGCGTACCGATAAATATATCATTATCCTCAAGCGTTTTTTGTGTCACCTTGTTGAGATCTTCGATGAGGAGGACTTTTGCAGTAGGAAACAGATCTCTCACGCTGACATCAACAGATTGCACTCGCTCTCAGCTCTGAACGATATTGTAGGATTGGCATTTGGGACACTTCTCTGGGATAGATCATTTTGCTTCACAAAAATGGCATAAGAGACAATGCTCTGGTCTCAGGTGTACACGCATCATGAGGTCACATGATGGGCAACGAGCAGACCATCCACAATCACGACAGACGAGCGTACTCATAGCTCCTCGACGGTTAAGTGAAAGAAGTACTTTCTCTCAACGAGCCAGGGTTTCCTGAATCCTCAGAAATAAAACCTCTGATATGAGAGGCTTTACTGAACGAATCTGGTTCATGTCTATGACGGTGATCATTCTTCGAATTCTTCGAGGATAAACTTCACGAAATCACTATGACTCTCAAATTGATTGTACACAGACGCAAATCGCAAACATGCAACTTCATCGATGTCTTTGAGTTTATGGAGGACATCCTTCCCTATTCGTTTTGAAGTCACGCCTGTTTTATTTTCTGCCCATTCAATTTCAAGAACATTGATCATCGCTTCTATTTTATCTCGGGGAACATTTCGCTTATTGCAGGCCTTGAGGATGCTTGCTTCGAGCTTTGATCGATTGTAGAGTTCCTTTTTCCCAGATGTTTTATTTACGAAAAAACTCACGAATTCCATCCTCTCAAATGTGGTAAATCGAGCCTGACAAGACTCACACTCACGCCGACGACGAATAGAGAGTCCATCCTCAGAGAGACGAGAATCTATGACGCGAGTTTCGAGATTTTTACATTTTGGGCAACGCATGGAAAAAGAGTTTAATTCGTTTAATCTGTTTAATTCGTTTATTCTGTTGGAGGATACGGATTTTCGGGGAAAAGTAAAAACTAGATACCAACAACCTCCCGAATCCCCTCCTCAAATCGTTTTTCTGAAAAGCTCATCGCCTGTTCCCGAATTGCGTCATGATCCCAATCTATCGTGCCTGCTCGCTCAAGTGCCGTCGCGAGAGATGCTGGCGTCTGCTCTGAAAAGAGCAATCCTGTCTGTCCATGAATAACAGTCTCAGTAGCACCACCTTCACCATAGGCAATCACAGGAGTCCCCTGTGCCATAGCTTCGAGGGCGACAATTCCAAAGTCTTCTTCTTGAGGCATGATACATGCTTGAGCGTTTTTTAATCATTCTGCGACCTCACTATCCGAAGCGTCAAATATCCACTCTATCGTTGGTCATGATATTTTTTGGAGTTGATCGGTAAGAGCATTGTGCGTACTGGTAAATATCTTGAGTGGTAATCCCCGAGCATTGCACGCCTCAATAGCTATATCAAATCGTTTGTACGGAACTACTCGCCCGAGACAGATAAAGTAACCTTTTCCGTCATTCCCGCGAAGGCGGGAATCCATCTCTGATGAACTAAAAAGCTCGCTTCGCGTAGTATTTAACCTGGATCCCGGATCTTCGCTTGTGCCGCCTTGCTTGCACTCACTCGTCCGGGATGACGAAACTGGGCTATAAAACGGATATACAACAACACTGTCTCTCTCATAAAATTCTGCGATTCTGGATTGTGTCGTAGCAGAATTTGCGATAAAGATGTCTGGCCTCTGAGCTGCTCGGTAATCCCATTTTTTCATAATCCGGAAAGCTGTGGGAATAACGAGCTTTGCGAGCCAATTGAGACGACCAAATTCTAGGAAATTTTTGTACGCATCACTGTGACTCCAGAGATACCTGGTTGGTGTATGACAGTAGCAGATGTGAATTGGGGAAGAGTTTTGAGTTTGGAGTTTTGAGTTTTGAGTGGAAGAATCTTTTAAAAATCCTCCTCTGTTCTTTAATCTTTTTGCTTTATTCTTTATAATTATCCCCTTTGCCTCCGCAGAAGTCGCAGAAATCACGAGATCATATTTTTGGAAATCGAAGAGTGAAAATGCGAGTGGTCTCAAGAGCATACAGAGTTTGTGTCTGCGGTTCAGAAAAGGAATATAGTGAATAAAACTCTTGTGAACTCGTCTCCCCTGAAATACTTCGGGGCGAGCTGGGAAAAAAACAGAAGTGTAGATGTCAGCCTCTGGATACATCTCCATGAGTTTCGCAAATACCCTCTCCGCACCACCCCAATGGGTAATCCAGTCTGCGACGAGGGCTATTTTTGGCTTTTCTTCATTCATTTCTATTTTAGTATAATGCTTTCATAAAAATCATCAAAGTTCATCCATTTTTAATTTTGTATTTTTAATTTTTCATTGAAGGTATATACTGTTAAATATATGTCTAAGCTCCTTATAACTACAGCCATTCCCTACATGAATGGTGTTCCCCATATCGGTCACGCTCTGGAAGTAATACTCACCGATGTCATCGTTCGTGGTCATAGACTCCTCGGTGAGGAGGTGTTTTTCCTCACTGGTGCTGACGAGCATGGGAGCAAAATTCTCAAGACTGCTGAAACGCAATGAATAGAAGTCATGGAAATGCTCGATGAAAATGTGGGACATTTCAGAGATATGAATACGGCTCTCTCAATCTCAAATGATGGATACATCCGGACAACGGATAGAGAGAGGCATTGGCCCGTGGTACAAGCTCTCTGGATGAGACTCGTCGAAAAAGGTGATATCTATAAAAAAACATACGCAGGATATTATTGTGATCGTGAAGAGAGATTTGTGATGGAAGAAGAGCTGGATGAAAATAAATGTCTGAAAGAAGGTGGTGCTCCGACTCGCTGGACGGAAGATGAGAATTATTTTTTTCGACTCAGTAAATACAGTGATACCATCAAACAAAAACTCACTGATGAAGAGGTGCGGATAGTTCCTGATTTTCGCAAAAATGAGATGCTTGCGATGATCGGAGACGGTCTCGAAGATGTGAGTTTTTCTCGTACGAAAAAACAACTGACTTGGGGAATCCCTGTTCCAAACGATCCAGATCATGTCATGTATGTCTGGTGTGATGCGCTCACGAACTACTTGTCTTGAACAATTTTTCAGCTAAAGGCAGAAAGAGAAAGGCTGAAAGCTGAGGAATTTAGCTTATTTAATAATCCTTCGCTTTCAGCATTTGGCCTTCCTCTTTCAGTAAAGATTATCGATGAATGTTTCGATTCTTGGACCTGTGAACTCCATGTCATCGGAAAAGACATCGCACGGTTCCATTGTCTGACCTGGATAGGTATGCTCCTCTCAGCCGAAATTAATCTCCCAAAAAATATCCTCGTTCACGGATTTGTAAATGATAAAGATGGTGCGAAAATGAGTAAATCAGTGGGCAATGTCATCGACCCACAAGTAATGATCGATGAATACGGTTCAGACACTGTACGTCTCTACATGACCAGTGAAGTCGGCGTCGGACAAGATCTCAATTTCAGTGAAGAGAGAATCAAATCCATTCACAACGATGTCCTCGCAAATAACTACGGGAATCTCGTGAATCGCGTGATTTCATTGTGGATTGCGTATCGAGATGCTGGTGAAGCAATTCCAGAAATTCCAGAACCAACAGAAACAACCGTATGTCTCTTAGATTTATATAAAACAACTATAAAAGAATATGATGTTAAGTATGCCTTTGCAGCAATTGAGACTTTGCTCAATGAGGCAAACCGATTACTTAACACAGAGGAGCCTTGGAAAAAAACTGGTATAGAAAAAGGCAATCTCCTTGTCCAAAGTGTAGTACACCTTTATTACGCAACGCTCCTGCTCTCCCCTTTTATCCCAACTGCCACAGATAAAGTAAGGCTAGCTCTCTGAATTGCTCCAGAGACGACTCTTGATACACCAATCAAGCTCGATCTCAACACGATTACAAAGCCAGAGATATTGTTTGTGAAGAAGTAGTTACTTGAGCATTTTTTGGATATACTCAAAATCCTCTTTATTCACCTCATTCACCGATAATCTCGACCCCTTTCGTGCGACTGCCATACCAATAAGTTTTGGGTTAGTTTTGATCTCAGTCAGGGTAAATGTCCTCGGAAATTTTTCCACGAATTCCATCGTGCGGGTTATCCATATAGGTTTTTCGAGTGTAGATTTCCCATAATAATGCTCATCGTGCACATCGAGAGCAGTCATATCTGGGAGATCATCACTCGCGACTCTCATGAGTCAGACAATTCCTGGCTCATCGCAATTACTGTGATAAAAGAAACACAAATCCCCTACCTCCATATCATCTCGGAGGATATTTCGTGCCTGGTAATTTCGTACACCAGTCCAGGATTCTTGTTTTACTCGGGCGAGATCATCGATACTAAAACAATTTGGTTCTGATTTCAGGAGGAAGTAGTGCATAGATATATTATATAAAAAAATCTCCAACCTGCTTGCCGTGAGGCAAGTTTCTTGAAGATTTAAATATTGGTGGACCCACCTGGGATCGAACCAGGGACCAATTGATTATGAGTCAACTGCTCTAACCCCTGAGCTATAGGTCCACAACAGAACTAAGTACTAAGTAGAAAAACTAAGATGGGATTTTTAAATATTCCTCTCTTGGTTCTTAGCGTTGTAAGCTTAGTATTGTTTTTGCTTTTAGCGAAAACATGGCGGCGAGTGAGGGATTTGAACCCTCGCGGCAACTTTCGTCACCCTACAGGATTAGCAATCCCGCCCCTTCAGCCACTTGGGTAACTCGCCACGTGCAGGGATTGTATGAATAGTTTGTTCTGGAGCAAATTTTTATTCTTCTTCACTATCAATTATATCTGTATCATCTGTATCATCTGCATCTCTGACATTTTTGATTTCACCCAGCTCATCGTAAGTGGGATTCATGTCGTCCTCTTCTCCGTCCTCATCAAACCCTAAATCAACCATGTCCTCTTCCTCGTGTTTTTTTCTCTCGAAATAGGCGACTATCATAGTCTGTTCTTGTTCTGAGAGCTCTCAGTCAAAGTCCAAAGCATAATCGTAGAGCTCACTTGGTGTTTTTTTAAAAAAATCCCAATAGATCATGCCAGGTTCATCAAATCGGTGAATAAGGAGATTATTGAGCCGAACAAGAGGCATCTTGACTCAATCAGGAGCATCTTCGTAATATGGTATATGTGCGACAAGGTGCAGGTGGATATCTTCTTCATGGATTCTATGAAGTTTTTGTGTTTCTTCTGCGATTCGCTTCTTTTCTACCACATAATAATCATCATCGACTTCTAATGAAGACTTTGCTACACTCTCTGGACTCTTTTTTGGAATTGTCATAAGGAGGAAAAGTACTACAATTGTAGTAACTTTCAAATACAAAATCAAACCCTATGAGGTTGACGAAAACCCTACTTCATACCACAGAGAGTTATATCCAGCGACTTGCCCGATGAGGGATAGTGACTGTAGAGGATTTACTGCTCTTTTTCCCGCGTGATATCGAAAATACTGCCGATGTCATAGAAGCTTTTGCCTACGTGAATATCCAAGAGAAAAACACCATCAAGGTGACTCTCATTAATATCCTCCAGGAGAGAACTCGTTTTCAGAAAAATCTCACGAAGTTCCTCATCGTCGATAAACACGGTATATCATCGGAATGCATCTTTTTTCGGACTCCATTTTTTAAACAGCCGATAAAGCCTGGAGATACCATCATAGTTCATGGAAAACCAAAATACGAGTACGGAAAACTCTCTTTTCCACAACCAGATATCGAGCTCTTCAGTGAAAAACGTCAGGCGTATCTCCCCATTTATACCGAAATACAGGGTATTGCGACAAAATGGTTTCGCGAGAAAATACCACTTCTCTTTGAATTCCTAAGATACATTCCTGAAGTCTTACCAGTAGAAATACGAAATAATCGAAAACATAGACCTAGAATGGAAAATATCCATGCTCTTCATGCCCCAGAGACACTAGAGACATACGAGCTCGCAAAGCATGAGCTCGCATATGAAGAACTCTTTGAGCTCCAATACAAGGCTCTTCAACGAAAAAAAATCATCCAAGAAGCCAGTATCGGTCATGTAAAATGAATTCCTCTCGATACTGATTTTATGAAAGAGGCTATCTCTCAACTCCCTTTTGCACTCACAAATCATCAGAAAATCACTCTCTTTGAAATGCTCAAGGATATGGAGCGAGATATCTGTATGCAGCGACTCCTACAGTGAGATGTAGGTACAGGGAAAACGATTGTTGCCTTTCTCTCTCTCCTCCACTGGGTACGATGAGCAGGATGACAAGTCGCCTATATGGCTCCTACCACGATCCTCGCAATACAAGTGGCAAAAAAAATGGCAGAATTTCTCGAACCCTACGGTATCAGTTCTGCTCTCCTCCTCGGAAGCCTCTCAGCAAAGGAAAAAAGAGAAATCAAATCATCACTCAAATCAGGAGAACTCTCAGTAGTGGTCGGCACACACGCACTCATATCAGAGGATACGCATTTTCAGAAGCTCTCCTATGTTATCATCGATGAACAGCACCGATTTGGCGTAGAGCAGCGAGAGAAGCTCACGGAATACACCTCCAAAGTTAAACTTTGAACGTTACATGTTAGAGGTTTAGAGAAGGAAAAAAATGATCCAATAGTTGCATCAACACTCAAGGCTGAACATATAACATTTAACACAATTAATATTGTACCACATGTATTGATGATGACAGCGACTCCTATACCTCGTACGCTCTCGATGGCACTGTATGGAAACCATGATATCTCTATTATCCGTGAATATCCTGCTAATCGTAAACCTGTTACGACAAAAATCGTGACGCCCGCTCACGCTCATGAGGCATTTGCATGGATAGAATCACAACTCCAAAATGGTCACCAAGCCTACTGGATATCACCTCTCGTCGAAGAGAGTGACAAGATTGATGCTGCCTCTGTCCATGAAACCGCAGAAAGACTACGTATGATATTCCCTGAGAGATCAATAGGCATACTTCACTGACGTATGAAAGCCGAAGAAAAAGAAACCATCATGAATGACTTCATAAGAGGACACTATGATATACTCTCCTCTACTTCTGTCGTAGAGGTCTGAGTCGATAATCAAAATGCTACAGTTATATGTATAGAGAATGCTGAGAGATTCTGACTCTCTCAGCTCCATCAGTTCCGTGGTCGAGTCTGACGTGGGGACTCTCAGTCATATTGTTATCTTCTTTCAGATAATATTCATGCAAAGAGACTCCAGGCTCTTGAAAAAACCAATGATGGATTTGAAATATCTGAGATAGATATGGAGCTTCGTGGGCCTGGTGAGGTCTATGGCGTACGACAATCCGGTGTCCCCGATCTCAAGCTCGCCTCTATCATGGATCTCGAAAAAATCTACGAAATACGCAAAGATATAGAGGAATATCTAAAAAAATAGATATTAGAAAATAATTTATACATTGTACAAGTAATTTTATAGGGTTTTTCATCTTTCAGGAGTGGAAATAGAAATATTTATATGGTACATTGCTTATGTATCAATTAAATCTATGAAAAAATACACACTCATTCTCATCGCAAGCCTCCTCTCTACTATGGCATTTGCACAAATCCTCCCAGACTCAGTCACAGGTGGAGCATCCATGTCTGGTGAAGTAGGTCTTGTACTCAACTCTGCCCCAACTATGTCTAGTGAAATAGATATCAATCTCCCTTTTGATCCGTCAGAAGTAGAGAACATGCCGAGCTACAACTCAGCTGGAGACTATGAATTCCCTCCTTATTCACTCAATTCAGCAACATATGTAAAGACTGGTCCGGAATCAATCATATTCTTTATTATTGCTATTATTCTCGGAACAGCTATCTATACATACCGAGTTCGAACACAAAAAGAACAATAATTATTCTATTCAAGCAAAAAGAGTTTCGCTATGCGGAACTCTTTTTTTATTGCTTTTTTGATAGTTTGGTAAAAATGAAGGAGTACTAAAAATTCTACATATGACTCACCTCTGACTTATCTGACTCGGCACTATGGGAGAAAACCTCGTTCGTAACATAGTTTCCCGTGAAGAATCCATCGTTGTCTGGAATCGATCGTGAGAAAAAGTCGACGCACTCATAGCTGACATAGGAGAATCTGTGACGAAAGCCTCTACTATCGCCGAACTCATACAAAAAACTCAATCTCCTCGCAATATTATCCTCCTCGTGCCTGCTGGAAAAGTGACAACGGAAGTCGCAGAAGAGCTTTTTTCTCTCCTATCGCCCGATGATGCTATCTGGGATTTCTGAAATGCCCATTGGGATACAACCATATTACACCAAAAACAGGCGCTCAAACACGGTATTCATTGGATTGGTTGTGGAATATCTGGAGGCTCTGAAGGTGCTCGCCTCTGACCTTCTCTCATGCCTGGTGGTGATGAGACGACGATACGAGATATGCTTCCTCTCCTGGAAAAAATAGCAGCAAAAGATTTCTCAGGGAATCCGTGTGTGACCTATGTAGGCAGGGAAGCGGCCGGAAATTTCGTCAAAATGGTCCATAACGGTATCGAGTACGCTATTATGCAAGGAATTGCTGAGATCTATGACATTCTCCGCTCCACAAATACCCCTCAATCAGACATACAAGACATATTTCGTGAGCTCAATACTGGTTTCTTGAAGAGTTTCCTCATGGATATCACGGTTGATATACTCTGAACAAAAGATCCTCTCGACGGATCTGACCTCCTCCCAAAAATCAGTGATATCGCAGGCAGTAAATGAACTGGTGGCTGGACAGTAGAAGCGGCATTGAAGCTCGGCGTACCAGTTCCAACGATTGCAGAATCACTCTTTGCTCGCTGGATGTCGGGGCGGAATCATTTTTCTTCAATACCAGAGCAAAGAGCAAAGAGCAAAGAGCAAAAAGAAGGATTTAATAAAAATGATTTAAAACAAGCTCTCAAAGTGACTTATTTTGCCTCATATATCCAATGAATAGAGCTCATACTCGTGGCTGAAAAGACCTGGAATTGGTGAATAGATATCCATGAAGTACTCCGTATCTGGCAAGGTGGCTGTATCATACGGAGTGACATGCTTCGTGCATTACCGGATTTTTATAGAAATCCTGGCAGCAAAGACACTCTATCGGATGATATCCCTGCCCTACTCCGAGACGCTACAGAAATACTCAATTCTACCCATACACCGACACCCGTTCTCTCAAGTGCCATTAATTACATTCAAACTCTTCTCTCAGAAAAACTCCCTACCAATCTCATCCAGGCTATGCGTGATAGCTTTGGAGCGCATGGAATCAAACGTATCGGAAGTGATACCAGTGAAACTTTTAGCTGGAAATAAAAGCATATACGCAGAAACTGATACATTATTTCACTCCTTTGTGAAGAATCAGTGAAGCTGTACGGACAAGCTGCAAGAAGGGTTTTTGGCATATGCCCAGACAACGAGGGGAAGAAGAGTGAAGAGAGAAGCACTTGCTCTCTCTATGCACTTCTCTTAGTATGTGTTGGCTTATTTTTAACCCCTATATTTATGAAAAAAGCTCTCTCCACTGCAATTATAGCAACAATCCTCATCGCCAGCTCAGCATGGGCTGATACGAGCACGTCTACTACTGGAAAAAATGAAACTCGTCGTGAAATGCGTGAAGATCGACGGGAAATACGGAAAGACATGAGAGAAGACATGAAGGATTATCGCAAAGAACATCGCAATGATATAAAAGAGATGAAATCTGATTGCAAGACTCGTCTCGATGCTGCCACAACTGATACAGAGAAAGAATCTATCAAAGCTGAGTGCAAGGCTGAAGCAAAAGCAGCTCGTGAGGCTCTCCGAGAAAATATCAAAGCTCTCCGTGAGGCAAAATTTGCGACTATGCTTGCGAAGCTAAAAACTCAAATAGAGGGCAAACTCGATACTATCAAGGCTCTCCCTGCAGATAAAAAAGCAGAATGGAAGGTAAAAGTAAACGAGAGACTCGATGATCTCGAAGATAAGGCAAATGAAAGAGAAAATGATAATCTCATTCTCACTATCGCTGCTATTCGCGAAATAATCGCAAGTGTCTAATATTCATTTTTCTGAAAAAATCCCCCAGAAATGGGGGATTTTTTATATATTTTCTCCATACCGTCGAAACCATGTAAGTTGTCGTTTCGCATAGTGACGGCTATTCGTCTGAACCGCCTCAATAGTCTCTATGAGAGTTTTCTTTTTACTGAGCAAATCAAGCACTTCACGATATCCAATAGCATTCAAACCAGGGAATACTTTTAGAACTTCATCCAAGATTGTAGATTGTAGATTGTAGATTGTAGATTTTGACTGCACTAACCCCGAGACTTCCTCTATCAGTCAATGCTCAAACATCTCCTCAACTCTCTTGTTAATCCTCTCATAGAGTTTTTCTCGCTCTCAGTCATACGGAGTAATACGGAGAAAATCATACGGGCTCTCAGTCTTTTGTCCGAGTTCCATCTTTGAATGACCTGTCGCCTTCCAGATTTCTAAACCTCGAATAACATAGCGATAATTTCTTGGATCGAGCTCAGCAGCATAGACAGGATCAACTGCGTGAAGTTTTTCCCAGAGGGCATCATTCCCTTCTTTTTCACGAAATACTTCGAGCTCGTCACGATACGCCCAGTCAGCGACCACCTCGGGAATAGAAAAATTCCCCACGACTGCATCGATAAAGAGACCCGTACCTCCTGAGAGAATCGGTAATTTCCCGCGAGCAGTAATCTCAGCGATGAGTCTTCGTGCCTCAGGAGCAAACTCCCCTACTCCATACAGTTCTGTGATGTCTCTGATGTCCAGCATATGGTGAGGAATCCCCTGCATCTCCTCTGCTGTGACTTTCCCTGTCCCGATATTCATCCCACGATAAATCTGCCTGGAATCAGCGATGATGACTTCCCCGCCGTATTTTTGAGCGAGGTCTATCGTGAGTGCAGTCTTACCGCACGCCGTCGGTCAGTATATGACGAGGAGTTTTGGTTTTTCGGAGGGTGTGGAGAGCCAGATGGCTGTATCGTGCATGAGAGGATTGTATCAAAGGAGCATGAAAGGCAAAATTAAGTTGCCTCGATCCACTCAGAAAATCCTAATAACGCCTCATTTTGTGTCGTAAATGTTTGCATCACTATTACATGAAAGATTATTATGAGTTTTATTGTATTGATCGTAAAATCAATATAATTGAGTTAATTATTATGTTGTCATACATACATTTTTATCTTTTTAATAAGGAATGCTCTGCATAAAATAAGAAACAAAACAAGATTTTTTTATTTTAATGATGGGGATAAGGAAAATATTTTTATTTTTTATATATATTTATATGAAATGATTTTTACAAAAATTATTTGGAAATTGAGAAAATAATAAAGGTCAAATTTCAATTAAAAAATGCCCTTCTTGTGCGGAAGAAATTCAGTTTAAAGCAAGAAAATGTAGATTTTGTGGAGAATGGATAAAAAATGAAAATAATGATTCAGAAGACGAATTAATATATCCACCTCCGGAAATATCTCGTGATGTTAATATTCTTACTGCAGGAAGAGATTTTTCTGACATATCTTGAGAAGAAATACGTACCATTTGGTTTTATGCACGAGAAATGAGTTATTGTGACAATACAAAAATGTGAGAATGATGGGCGGGTATTTGAGCTCTTTGTTCGCAGTTATTAGATAAACATTTGTGAAAAGAAAAAAGCGAATCTATCCAAAAGTCCTTGAATGATGCTGCTATGTCTTGGTATATAACCTCGACATTAGCATTCTGCAATAAAAAATATGGTGAGGAATTTTTAGAATGAAAAGATATTTCAAAAATAATAGATCAGTTATGTGATGATTATAAGGAAAGTTATATATCAGATAGCAAGATATTAATGCAAGATATTAATAGTCTATTAACAGAGCAAATATCTTTGATAGCACATTGTTATGATACATATATTGAAGATAAAACAAAAGAGGATTTAGAAGATAAAGTATTTTCTTCCAATATATCGAATAAGGAACATATAAAATATGCTGAGAAACTTATCGAATTTATAGATATTTTTAACACCGATGGTGTTAAAAAGATAGATAAAATCAATCTCGAACTAAGCAGATTACTTCATTATCTATTTCTCTATATTAATGGAGCAGACAATCATTCTCAAAACATTACAGAAATAACCAAATGGTACGAAACTACAAAAAAGATATTTCTTTATAGATTAGTCCAATACAATTTTCTTACTTTACGCTTGAAATGAGATAAAAAACTTCTTGAGTTAGTGATAAAGAATAACTGAGATATTACAAAAAAATCAACAACAGAAGCAGCAGGTGTTTTTTCCTATGTTTGGATTAAAATGGAAAAATATAACCAATTAGATAAAGAACTTTCAAAAGCGAAAGAAGAACTTGATAAAGATTTATACTGCTAAAAATTGGCTCGCAAAATTAACCCTTAACCCTCTTTTGTTCGCCAAATGGAAAAATCTTGTTTTAATAAATGTAAAATATGCAGAGTGATAAGATAAAAATGTACGATAAATCCACGTTGCACTTCGTTCTCCCATATTTTGCTCATACATCGAAAAACATCTCATAGAAGCGAACATTATAAGCGATTTTATAAGACAACAAAACAATATGAATAATTTATCAGCATCAGAACAAATTACGTATTCGACAGTAAGAATTGAATGCGATTTTTCAGACCAAACAAGTGCTACTGGGACGGGTTTCTTTTTTCAGTTCTTAAAAGATGAAACAACGGGAAATCACGTTCCAGTTGTTATAACAAACAAACACGTAATAAATGGGTCAACAAAAGGACGACTCATATTTACAAAAGCAAATGCTAATAATGAACCTCTAGATACTCAACATTGCGAAATTTACTTTGACAATTTTGAAACATTTTGGAGAAAACACCCAGACATAGATGTTGATCTCTGCGCAATGCCTATAGCGCCATTTTTGCCTCACAAATAATAAAGGAGAGAAATTATTTTATATTTCATTAGATAAATCAATCTTACCGACAACACAACAGCTATCTGATTTTTCTGCTTTGGAAGAAATATTAATGGTAGGTTATCCTAATGGCATCTGGGACAATATTAATAATAAGCCAATATTAAGAAAAGGAATTACTGCCACACATCCTAATTTTGACTATTGTGGAAAAAAGGAAATTATGATTGACGCAGCGTGTTTTCCGGGATCAAGTGGCTCGCCAGTTTTTATTTTTAATGAAGGTGGTTACAGAGACAAAAGTGGAAATATGTTTATGGGTGCAAGCAGAATAATATTGCTAGGTGTACTGTATGCTGGACCGCAACATACAGCGCAGGGCGACATTCAAATTGTTAACGTCCCTACTATTGACAGACCAATTGCAATTTCTCGAATACCCAACAATTTAGGACTAATAATAAAGTCTGAACGAATATTAGAGCTTGAAAACTTATTTAGATAAAAAAACGGCTTATAACAGCACCTACCGAAAAGGCGGGGTTTCGTGTTCCAAAGACAGTTTTGTGGTTAACGGAAGTTTAGTTTTTCAAATCAAGTTTTGTGGTAAAAATCGCCACCTTCGCAAAGACAAGAACCGTTAGATGTCATTTTTCTTCATTCCCCTACGCTTTCTCCAAATAATACCTCGCGGTATAGAGGACATCCTGATCAGTAAAGTCGGATTTATTCACGACCCAGTCGAGATAGTCGCGAGGCACCATACTCCAGAGTGTTCATTTATGTTTGCCAAATTTGCACATATAGAGAATTGAGGGGTGTGAGGATATCTCTATCATCATGTTTTTTAATGCCTGCTCATCTTTCTGAGGTTCTGCAGCTTTGAGGAGGTCGTGGAGTTTATAGAAGACTTTTTCGAGGACGAGGACATCGCCCAGAGCGTCATGTGCTTGTGGTTTTTCTGAGAATTCGATACCGAAATAATATCGGAGATACTGCATCTTGTGTTGCTCGAGCTCGGGAAGTAGGTAACGAGAGAGTCTGAGTGTGCAAATAGGTGCCGTTACCTCTATTCCGCGTCGTTTGAGTACATCGACATCAAATACTGCATTGTGTGCTACGAGTGTGTAGCTTTGAAGTATTTTTTGAAGTTCGTTCTTGTCTGGTGTTTCTTCGAAGAGTAGCTTCCCTGCTATTTCAGATTCTGTGATATGATGGACTGACATCGCGCTAATCTCGATAGGTACTCCTCCAGTGCCGTAGAGAGACGAGAAATAATCGAGCCTGTCAGAAGGCTTGTATGCCAGCTGGATCATGATAGGGTTTTCTATATCATGTGTTTCTGTGTCGAGGAAGAGGTACATAAAAGAAAAGGTTTAATAGATTTAATCTGTTTTATTTGTTTAATTGGTTGAGTTTGTTTTTATGAGAGAGATATTAGACGTTTACAGGGAAAAAGAAAGTTTTTTGATGAAATGATCTTTTTGAATACTATATCACTATGAATACTGTTCCGCTCTTGGGTATAAATTTTTACAAAGGCACGTACGCAACTTGTCTGCTTGAACTTCAAAACATCATTGCGAATAAGGCTACCGCGTTGATTGTCACTCCAAATCCTGAAATGCTCTATGAGGCATCGAGAGATGAATCGCTCATGGAAGTCCTTCATGGTGCTTCTATCGCGATTCCAGATGGCGCAGGAATTTTCGTCGCATATCAGATACAGGATTCATCTTCATTCAAGTTTCTGAAATATCTCTCATTTCCGTATTGGTGCTTTCGGGCTATCATACATGATGCAGCTCTCACGAGAAAATACGGGGAACGCATCACGGGAGCGCGACTGACGCGAGATCTCCTCGCTTATGCACAGCAAAATTGAACTCATGTAACTATTATCGAGCCAATAGTACTCGGAAACTCTGCATGAGATATTTGAAAAAGGGAATCACAAGAAACAATAACAAAAACTCTTGAAAAAAAATTTCCATGAATGATATGCCGAGTCATAGTGAGCGATACCTGCCCAGAAACAATGAACGATATACAATGAACGATCAATAATTGAATTATCTTTGCCACTCATGGAGGATGAAAACAAGAAAAACTCCTCGCAGACTTAATCAAAAATGGTTATTCATGACTTGCTCTGTGAGTCGGCGGTTCAATCGACCTCATCACTGGATTTCGAAGTCCTGCTCCAGCATTTTTCCAACGATTTGGTGGAGAATGGCTCTATCGCCTCTACAAAAATCCCACTCGACACTGAAAGAGGATGAAGAGTGTGGTAACTTTTCTCATTCAATGTTTCTAAAAAAATCCCCACAAGGTGTGGGGATTTTTATCAAATTTCAATAATTAGAAAAGTTCTGCAATGTCTGCATAGTTTTTATCTCCTGATGATTTTTTCTTCATGCTCTCATCTGCGTTGAGAGACACAAAAGTGTGCTGTGATGTTACACCGTACTTCTTTTTGAGTTCAGTACTTGTATCATAGTCAACCTTGAATACGACAGTATTTGCAGGGGCTGTTTCTGCGGTGAAATTTTTATCAGCAGCTTTACAACTAGGACACCATGGTGCATGGAAAAAAAGTACTACATTTTTCTTTGCTGCGAGGGCTGCTTTTACTGATGCAACGCTGTAGATTGAGTATCCATCTGAGACTTTCATCATCGTATCCTTTTCCATCATTGTGTCACTTCCTTTAACCATCATAGCTTCCGGGACCACATTGAAATTTACATTAGACCCAAAACGTTCTTCAATAATGTGCTTGTCGGGTTTCGGGTTTCCATCATCAGGTTCAGAAGTAATAACTACAAAACGATAATCGGATTTATCTCCCTCGATAACAAAATCCAGCATTGCTTCTTTCGAGGCAGCATTGTAACTCATTTTTCCAGTTGAGAAAAAATCTCCAGTTATTGCATTTTTAACAAGCCAACCTTCATAAAAATCAGCACCTGGAAGAGCTGGCATGTTTTTGGCAATCACACGATGATAAGTTTTGCCATCATAAACAGCGAGCCGAGCAACCCCAGTCGCACCGGATTTCGATACGTTCTTCAGGGTAATGCTTGGTGACTTAGCAAAAATCGCCTCAAGATCACCTCCTCCAATCATCATAGCATCTTTATTTTCATCAGGCTTCTTCATCATAGCATCTATAGTTGCTTTATCTTCTTTTGGCATCATGCCTTCGAGTTTCATACCATCCTCTATCTCTTTTTTTGGCTGGAGACTACAGCTCGATACCAATATGACACTTGCGAGAACAAGACCTCCAGCAATAATTTTTTTCATAAAAGAAAAATAAAAAATAATTAGTTTAGCGTCGTTTCGGACGGCTTTTATAGCTATGGTTTGACGCTCTCAATATAGTCACCATATCCTGCTTTCTCCATTTCGTCGAGTGGGATAAATCGGAGAGATGCCGAATTCATACAATATCGTTTTCCTGTCGTTTTTGGTCCGTCGTCAAAGAGATGTCCCAGGTGAGAATCGCCATATTTTGAACGCACTTCGGTTCGCGGAAAAATGAGTTTGTAATCAGTTTTTTCTGTGATAAAGTGAGCATTAATTGGTCGATCAAAACTCGGCCACCCCGTTCCAGAATCGTATTTATCAGTTGAGCTGAAGAGTGGCTCCCCTGTCACGATATCTACATAGATTCCCGCTTCTTTATTATCCCAATAAGCATTTTCAAACGGTGGTTCTGTCCCGGCATTTTGAGTAATATCACACTGCTCTTTTGTGAGTGTATCACAAATAGTCGCATTGTCTGGTTTTCTGTATTTTTTAGCAAATTCAGCATCTTTCCCTGCGATTACAGCCTTTTCCTCTTCTGTCCAATTCTCATAAATGAAATCAGCCCTTCCTGAGCCCTTTTTATACAGATTATAATGGACGGAAGACTTTTTGTAATAATCCTGATGATATTCTTCCGCTGGATAAAAATTCGTAAATGGTACAAGAGCGGTTGCCACTGGTTTATCAAACTTTTTTGAATCATCTAAGGATTGTATTACTGCTTCGGCTATTTTTTTCTCTTCGTCATTTTCATGCCAGATAGCTGTTGTGTAACTCTCACCTCTATCTGAGAATTGTCCCCCAGCATCAGTTGGGTCTATCTGACGAAAAAATACCTCAACAAGTCGCTTATAAGAAACTTTTGTCGGATCATACGTCACTTGTATAGATTCACGATGCCCTGTAGTCTCCGTGAGTACTTGTTCATAGGTGGGATTCTCTCGCTGTCCTCCCGCGTAACCAACAATAGTCCTGAGCACACCTGGCTCAGCATCAAATGATGGCTGGAGACACCAGAAACATCCACCAGCAAAGGTCGCAACTTTGGCATTTTCAGGAATAGGAATGGAAGTTTCCATAGGAATTTTTGAATTAGAAAATGAACAACTCGCTAAAAAAAAAGTAATAAGTATCGAAATAGTGAGAGAGGTAAAATTGCGCATATTTTAGCTTCAAAAAGTAAAGGCATGGAGTCGGAGTCATGGCGAGGCAATTATCTGGAGAGTGTGGTCACCAAATTCATCTGTATTTGCTACACGATAGATATCGTCTTTTGTTACATTGATAGTTTGTGTCTGAACTGGGGCGAGCTTGACGACTCTGCCATCTTCGAAATATCAGTAAAGACTTGTTTCAAGTGTTCAATTGCCTCACGAAACCACGACATACACATCTTTTGCACGAAAGTTCAGGCGCAATAATTGCCCTTCCTCTATCGCCTCTATATATTCTCATTCTTGTTTCCAATTACCAAATGCTTGCCATTCATGGAGCTTGACGACATAATTATCAGGGTTGATTATTTTTCCTCGGCTCGAGCCAAGATACGTCTCTGGAGTTTTTTGTGCTGTAGATTTTTCTATTTCTTTTTCGAGCTCTTTTTTTGCTCAGAGAAGTTCTTGAATTTTCAGTTCTGTTTCTGTGTAGTTACCTTCTCCAAAGTGTTTATAGACGATAATACCATTTTGATCAATGAGGTATTTTGCAGGCCAATATCGATTTCCATACGCATTCCAAGTAGCGAAATCATTATCGAGAGCTACTGGATATTTGATTCCTGCCTTTTTTGATGCTTCTCGTACATTGCTTTCGACTTTTTCAAAAGCAAATTCAGGCGCATGAATACCGATGATGACGAGTCCATCCTTTTCGTATTTCTCGTGCCAAGCATTGAGGTATGGCTGCGTTCGAATACAATTAATACATGAGTATGTCCAAAAATCTATCAAAACCACCTTGCCTTTGAGGGACTCTAGAGAGAGAGGCTCTGAATTGATCCATGCGCCTATCTGTTTGAATTCTGCTGCCTGACCGAGATCCATCATGAGTGGGCTTTCTTTTTGGTCATCACATTTTCCATTAGCGCATATACCTCCCTGATTATTGTGACTCTTGAGAATGATATCATTGAGCGTATCGTCGATAGAAAATGTATTCACAAATATATTTTTATCGATGATGTATGTCTCTATTTTTTTGATAGATCCTGTTACGATGAGGAGCCCCACAATCAATATCAGAACTCCGAGCCCTCTACGAAAAATACCCCGAGGATTACTAAAAAATGAAAATCGTCCGATAATACTACGCCCAAAATGCACAATGAGAAGGAGTATAAATCCTAATCCAAGAAAGTAAAAGCCGAGTCATATAAGTCCTGTTGTGATGCTCGTGGGGAGTATCGTCGCGAGAAGTATGGTGTAGGTAGGATTGCAACTCGAAAATACTGGACCAAGAGCAGCTCCGAGAGCGATTGGTCACCAGATTCATTCTTGATGATTAGCATTCTCCAGAGAATTCTGTGAGAGTTTTTCTATACCTGTCTTGTCCATAACCCACACCCACGAACGTGGGAAAATAAGCGTCATAGAAAAGAGTACGAGTAAACCTCCTGCAGCATATTCCCATACAGCAGGGTCAACATCTATGAGCACAGTTGACGCCTTCAGGAGAACAGTAAAGAGAAATAATGATACAATAAGTGAAGCGATGATGATATACGGTCTTTTATTGCTTTTACCTGCTAGACTTCCTCCGAGAATAACAGGGAGAAGCGGGAGAACACATGGCGCCAAAACTGTGAGGACGCCAGAGAAAAATGAGATGAGAATGATGATGAACATGAGAAAGTATTAAGTATGAAGATTGGCTACTCTAATTATGAAGGCGTTATTTTTCGAGTATAGTTTGTAGAATAGGAATTAATTTTTTTATAAGGATATTTTCCAAATTCAGGGAATAATAGATATTGAGCCATTCCCGTCGTGTCTCTACCATCCGAGTTCTCTTCATCATAGCGAGCGCCTGAGAAACAGCTGACGGTGTACAATTCGTCGCTGCTGCGATATCTCCAGATGACATCTCCCCTGCTATCATGAGCGCAAGAATCATCTCCAGGCGACATTCGTTCCCGAGGATAGTAAAAACTTCTGCCCCATCACGGATATTTCCGTCATGAGAAAAAATTTTCTTCTGAAGTGTTTTCAGTTCTATCATATTAGTATTTTAGTAATTTCTAAAATAATAGCAAATGATTTTATTTCTAAGTATTGAGTACTTAGTATCAAGACTGTTACAATTCCAGCACTGTAACTGATCTCAATACAAGTAGCCAATCTTCATACTTAATACTTCTCTACTATTTGTATTTTTCGACAAGTAAATGACACAATCCGACTCCCCTCCCGTCGCCCCATCGTCTCAAACTCTGTCGCTGTTTCTGGTGTGAGTTTTTTATCGGGTTCTTCGTTGTCATCTTTCTTGTAAGTGAAATATGGGCATCTAGAGAGGTGTTCATCTATCCATAGAGCATACGAGGCCTCATCAGTTTTTATGAGAAATAATCCATCTAGTGCGAGTATAGAGGCTGCATCTCGGAGGAAATCATCCTGAATAACTCGATTCTTGTGGTGTCCTTTTTTGGGCCATGGATCAGAGAAGAGCAGGTAGAGCTCATCGACTTCCCCTGGAGCAAATATCTCAGTAATTTTTTGACCAAATACTTTTAGTAGTATCACATCGTCTCTCCCCTTCCTCGCACATTTCTCATACGTACGAATGAGCCGCTTAAATTTTAATTCTATTCATACGCAAGAAGTATCTGGATGATTTTCTGCATAGTTACTAAAGAAATTTCCCATTCCTGTCCCGATTTCGAGCATCAGTCTGATTCCGTCATCCGCCGCGGCGGATCCATGTGAATGAAATGAATCTTTTTCATTTTTAAAGCTCGCTTCGCGTAATTTATTCATCTGGATCCCCGGGTCGCGTTCGTCCCTGCTATCGCAATGGTCTCACTTGCCCGAGGATGACGAATCAGGTATTCCTTCATTTTGCACTTTTTTTTGCTTTGCAAAAAACTCTCGCCATTTCCCTTTCTTCGCTCGCATCAATTCTTCATCCGAATAGATATGAGAGTGTTCAGCAACTTTTTGAATGTAGATATTTTCATACGGCATACAGAGGATTGTCGTGAAGTCGAAAATAAATCAAATGAATCTTATAAAAAAACCAAAATAAAAAAGGTTTTGACAAAAAAAATAAAAATCTATAATCCCCAATTATCTTATGGTAAAAAAAGCAGAAGACATTTTCAACAATCGGCTCTCTCGTTGGTTACACACTATTGTTATCAATATAGCAATAATTATCGTTTTTGGTGGTGCTGGTTATCTCGGAGATAAATATTTCGGTACTCATCCCTGGTTATTTATCATTCTCCTCGCTATCAGCTTCCCTGTTTCGTTGGCTATCCAGATATATCAAATAAAAAAAATCAAATAGTATGGGACCAGATATCGCACTTGCTCCGAACGCTATAGCTCAAATCTGAGGTTTTACACTCAGCAATTCACATCTGACTTTTTCTCTCATTTCTCTCATCGTTGTGTGAATTTTGATTTTCTCTACGAGTCGTTTTCGTATAAAGGCAGGAAAATTCCAGATTATTACGGAAGAACTCTATAGTTTTTTTAAGTCTAAAATAGATGTTACAAATCTCACACCCATCAAAAAAAAGATCCTCCTCTCAATAGTTTTGACATTATTTATCCTGATTATCATATCAAATCTCTTTTCTGTCGCCCCTATTCTCTCGTCTATCACTATACAGCTGATGTGAGCTGAAGCTGTTCCACTCTTCCGATCGCCAACGAGTGACTTTTCTCTCACAATTGCCTTGGGATTATTTGTCGTACTCCTATGAAACATGGTAGCCATAGTCCTCTCTCCTGTTCGCTATGTCGGTAACTTCATAAAAATTGGACCGCTTCTGCAGGCTCGTACTCCTGGTGCTATTGCTATGGGTTTCCTCGATATATTTCTCTGAGTTATGGATATCGTTAGTGAACTCGCTAAAATAATCTCTATATCGGCTCGTCTCTTTGGGAATATCATTGCTGGAGAAATTATCGGCATCGTGATGATTTTTCTCGTTCCCTATTTTGTCCCTATTCCCTTCTTTATCCTTTCACTCTTTTCCGGCCTGATACAAGCATTTGTATTTGCGCTGCTCTCTCTGCTGTTTATAGCAGGAAGCCTTGAGAATGTGAGAAAGGAACAGGTAATATAGGTGTTTTATTTTTTTATTTTTAGTATATGGATGTAGAAGCTGCACGCCTCTTGGCTGCTGGAATATGTATGGGTCTCGGTGCTATTGGTCCCGGTATCGGTGAAGGTATCGCCGCTTCGGGTGCTCTCCAGGCTATTGGTCGTAACCCTGAAATTGGTGATAAAATCTTTACCAATCTTCTCGTCACTATGGCTATAACAGAAAGTACTGCTATTTACTCTCTCGTTATTGCTCTGGTAATTCTGTTTGTTGTTTAAGTTTTATCTCAATTTATTATGGATGGTCTCGGACAAATAGGTATCGATATATGGAGTATTCTCTATTATCTCGTGAATTACGGTATCATACTCGCAGTTCTCGGATATTACGTATATCCTCGCGTTTATGCTATACTCGAAAAGAGAGAATCAGAGATATCTCGATCTCTCGATAATGCTCAAGAGCTCAAAAATGAACTCGCAAAAGAACTCGAAAAATATCATGCTGAGCATAAAATATTACTCACTGAATCTCGTGAGCAAAAGAAAAAATGACTCGAAGAGCTCGAGCTCATGAAATCTCAGATACTTAAGGATATGGACGAAAAACGCTCTAAATCATTGGAAGAAACTCAAAAACTCATCGATGAGAAAAAGACGGCTCTTCTCGACGGTGCTCGCCAGGATATCTACGCTCTTATCTCTCGATCATTTCAAAATATCTCAAACAAGATACCTGAATCAATCATCTCTGAGAGCATCGATGATGCTTGGTCTACTATCCATAAGTCCAAATAATGGAAACTCGACTCTTCATTTCATACCTTCTCGAACAAAAGAAACTCTCAACAGGGTCTTCTGAGGAAATTGTTCTGATCTTACAAAAAATACGCAACAATAATCCACTTGAAAGTAGTTTATCGGAATCATTTATTCATTTTTTTCGAAAAGAGTGTGAACCATTTTTGGATAGTCTCGATGATTTTTTTGGACTTACTCCAGAAGGAAAAAAATCAAAAATTCTTTCTTTTCAGAAAATGTGATTAGTCCAAAAAAATCTCGCTCATTTTCTCCTCACAGCCAACGAGCGAGAACTACAAAGCCTCGTTGCTTCTCTTTACAAGAAATTTGATTCAAAGAATCCTCTTGTTACCATCCGTTCACCGCGGTCTCTCAGTTCCGATATACGCAGTACTATTCGTTGATTTTTCCACTCAGGTGTGGTCTTTGAGGTAGATACAAAACTCGTCGGTGGTATGCTCCTCTATAGAGATAGTACCATCATTGATAAGAGTTTTTCTTCTCTTCTCTCTCGTATCCCCTCTCTTACCTCTTAATAATTTTTTATGAAAAACGACAACATACAATCACTCCTCGTAAGTCTCGAAAAAGAACTCACCACTTCCCATGATGATTCTGGTAAATACGGTGTTATCGTGTCTTCACAAGACTCTGTCATCGAGATAGAGTGACTCGTCGGCCTCAAAATGGGTGAACTCGTCAAGATCAAAGACACTAAAATACAGGCTCTCGTTCTCGGTCTCGAAAAAGACCGAGCAAGTGCTCTCATCCTCCAGCCAAATACCACTATCAAGGAAGGTTTATTTGTGGAATCTTCTGGTATAGATCTCTCAGTTGATGTGACAGAAGAGATGATCGGCCGAATCGTGGACCCATTTGGTAAACCACTTGATGGATGACAGGAATTTAAAAAAGGTAAAACAATGGATATAGAGAAAATCGCTCCCTGAGTGATGACTCGTCAATCTGTCGATACTCCAGTACAAACAGGTATCCTCGCTATCGATGCGATGATCCCTATTGGACGTGGACAGCGAGAGCTCATCATCGGTGATCGCCAAACAGGAAAAACACAAATCGCTCTCGATACTATCATCAATCAGGCTGATCAGGATATGATCTGTATCTATGTCTCTATTGCTCAACGTGAAGGAAAGCTCAAACAAATCTACGAAACTCTCAAAAGAACTGGAGCAATGGACTATACTATCATAGTATCAGCTCCTGCGAGTAGTAGTGCTTCTATGCAATACCTCGTTCCCTATACTGGGAGTGCTATCGCTGAATTTTTTCTCGAGCAATGAAAAGATGTCCTCATAGTCTATGACGATCTCTCAAAGCATGCTGTAGCATACCGTGAGATATCTCTCCTTCTCCGTCGCCCTCCAGGACGTGAAGCCTATCCTGGTGATGTCTTCTATATTCACTCTCGACTCCTCGAACGAGCTGTCAAACTCAACGAAAAACACGGTGGAGGAAGCATCACTGCTCTCCCTATTATCGAGACACAGGCTGGTGATGTCTCTGCGTATATCCCGACCAATGTCATCTCTATTACTGACGGTCAAGTCTTCCTCGAATCAGACCTCTTTAATAAGTGAATAAAACCCGCTATCAATGTCGGTATCTCTGTCTCACGTGTCTGATGAGCCGCGCAGACCAAGATCATGAAAAAAATCTCAGGAACGCTCAAGACAGACCTCGCTCAATACTACGAGCTCGAAGCATTCAGCCAATTCAGCTCTGACCTCGATGAGTCTACAAAAAAGACTCTCAAGCGTGGTAAAATCATAGTAGAAGCACTCAAACAAAAACAAAATTCTCCCTACAAGCTCTGGCAAGAGGTCGTCCTTACCACTGCTGCAACAAGTGGTGAACTCGAGAAATATGAGGTCAATGATATCACAAACAAACTCACAGACTTGCTCCTCTATTTTGAGACAAAGCATAAAGACCTCATCGATAAAATAGAAAAGGAAAAAGCACTCTCTGATGAGATAAAAGCTGACCTCAAAAAATATATATCTCATTTCTACGCTAACTAATGAGCTGAAAACTTCTCCATCTCAAGAAACAGATCAAGAGTATCAGAAACACAGCAAAGATAACCAAAGCTATGGAGCTCGTTGCTGCCTCAAAAATGAAGAGCTTCCAGAAAAAAACTGGAAATATTCGAAATTTTGTCTTTGATCTCCTCTGTATTCTCTGAAAGCAAGAATCTCTCTCTCGGGAGAGCATCTTCGTCAAAAAAAGATCTGCCGGCAAGACCGCTTTTATACTCTATTCATCAGATAAGGGATTATGTGGTGCTCTGAATCAGAGACTTTTTAAAACACTGACTGCTTCAAAGGTCTGGACTTCCCTCAAAGAGTCTGACCGAATCGTGATCACTGTTGGGAAAAAAGCATTTGATTTCTGTCGTTTTAACGGGATACCTATCGAGCACAATCTCGAAAATGCTCCAGAAAATCTCGATTCTTATAGTGCTGCTGGATTTATCGATAAGATAGTCGATATATGGAAATCTGGTGAACCGTCTCGTATATACATGGTTGCTCCTCACTACAAAAATAGTCTCATATTTTATCCTCTCGTGAAACAGTTTCTCCCTCTCTCTCCTGAGATCCTCAAATCTCATATGGACGTCGATCCTGAGAGTATCGGTAGGGATAGCAATCCTATGAAATCAAGCTACACTTACGTAGATTCTGACACGACAGAAGTCAGCAATGAGCTCACTATGATGATCGCAAAACTCCTCTTCATCCACGCATTCTACGAACTCAAGGCGAGCGAATACAGCTCTCGTATGGTTGCCATGAAAAATGCGACTGATTCAGCAAAAAAGATGAGCAAACGAAAAACCCTCCAACTCAACAAAGAGAGACAGGCTGTTATCACTCAACAAATCAGTGAAATCGTCTCTTGATCGCTCTAATTTTATATTTTTAATTTTCTATTATGTCATCACAAGGAACCATTCAGAGAGTCGCAGGCGTCGTCGTCGACGTGTATTTCGCTGAATCTGTACCAGATAAGTACACAGCCCTCTCAACCACGATTCACAAATCAGGTCGTACAGAGACAATCGTCCTCGAAGTACAAAATCATCTCGGAGATGGTGTCGTCAGAGCTATCGCTATGACTTCTACTGACGGTCTCAAATGTGGAGAAACTGTAGAGAATTCTGGACTCCCTATCCAGACACCAGTCGGTGAAGCTGTACTCGGACGAGTACTCAATGTCCTCGGTGAGCCCATCGATGGTGGAGCAAAATTTGATAAAAACATAGAGCGACGAAGTATCCATGCGACACCACCTGACATCACACAACAAAATGACACTATTGAAATTTTTGAAACAGGTATCAAGGTTATCGACCTCCTCTGTCCGTTTGTGAAGTGAGGAAAAGTCGCACTCTTCGGAGGTGCTGGTGTAGGTAAAACTGTCACGATGCAAGAACTCATTCACAATGTCGCCCTGAGCCACGGTGGATACTCTGTCTTTGCTGGAGTTGGTGAACGTACTCGTGAAGGAAATGATCTCATCGCTGAGATGAAAGACTCTGGCGTCATCGATAAGCTCGCTATGGTCTTTGGTCAGATGAATGAGCCTCCAGGAGCTCGTATGCGTGTAGCTTTTACTGGTCTCTCTATTGCTGAGAAATTCCGTGATTCAGGCAAGGATGTCCTCATGTTTATCGATAATATTTTCCGATTTACTCAGGCTGGTTCAGAAGTATCAGCACTTCTCGGTCGTCTCCCCTCTGCGGTAGGGTACCAGCCAACACTCGCGACAGACATGGCTATGCTCCAGGAGAGAATTACCTCTACCAAATCAGGATCAATCACGTCAGTACAAGCAGTATATGTGCCTGCAGATGACCTCACAGATCCTGCTCCTGCCACGACTTTTGCCCATCTCGATGCGACAGTCACTCTTTCTCGTCAGCTCGCGAGTATGGCTATCTTCCCTTCTGTTGATCCTCTCGATAGCTCGTCTCTCGCTCTCAAAGAAGAAATCGTCGGAGAAGAACATTATCGTGTCGCAGCTACTGTGAAAAATATCCTCCAAAAATACAAAGAACTCCAAGACGTCATCGCTATCCTCGGTATGGATGAACTCTCAGAAGAAGACAAGCTCATCGTCTACAGAGCTCGAAAAATCCAGAAATTTCTCGCACAGAGCTTTTTCGTCGCTGAACAATTTACTGGACGACCTGGAGTCTATCTGAGCCTCAAGAAAACGGTTGAAAGTTTTGCAACTATCATCGATGGTGGTGCAGATGAAATCCCTGAAGAATTCTTCTACATGTCCGCTGATATCGACGATGTCCGTACTCGCTTTGCTGAATCTCAAAAATAGTCATCATGTCTACTTTTTCTTTTATCTTCCGTACACCATTTGAAACTCTTGTTCAGGAAAATATCGAGTGGCTCTCTCTCGATACTGCGGGAGGTCGTATCCAGGTTTTTGCACATCATGCTACACTTACTGATCATATCCCCTACTCTTTCGTGAGATTTCGACATGGCGCACAAGAATACAATTATTTCATACGTTCAGGTATCATACATATCAATAATGAAAAAAATGAAGTGGATCTTCATTGCCTCTTTGCTGATCAGGTAGATAAAACTGTACATACAACAGTCAAAGAACATCTCCAGTGGGTACGCGATAGAATCGCTGAAGGTGAATCAGGTATCAAAACTATTGGCTCTTATGAGAAAACTTTCCTAGAAAAACAAGGCATAGCTCTCACTAAACAGCTCACAAATACGGAAGAGAAATAATTATTATCTCTTATAGAACTATATCCGCATCTTCTTTTCTCTCGACAAAACGCAAAATTGGTCGTTCTCTTCAACCACTGAAAATTCTAAAAATATCCGTCTGATCGCCCATGCCTTGTGTAACATATGTAGCGTATGGCTCTCCTGTGGTTGCTGGGTAATATCCAGAGATTTTGAGAACCCTTTATTCCTATGCATATTTTAAAATTTTTACTAGATTTCTAAAATTTTTTATGGTATTTGTTTGACAAACACATTTATACTTTATCATACTATACAATGAATATAGTAAAACTTGTACCGGAACAACAGACTCTCATAGTAAACAGTGCCGTTAAAATACTGAGGGAGAGAATGCTGGGCAATGTACGGATAATTGATACTATTCATCAAGAATTTCTCGGATTCAAAGAAGAAGATGTAGAACTCGGACTTCCTCGTTTTCAGCCACACCATACACGTGAAGAAAAAGAAGAAATTATCAACAAAAGTCATCCTATAGAGGTCGAGGTTATTAGTGTTATGCGGGCAGTAGAAAAAGCTGTCAGAGAAGTTATCGGTAAGGAAAGAGCACATATTGAAAAACCTAGCGTCTGAGAGCACGTGTGAGCGCTGCTCGGAGAGAGAGTATTACAAATCTTCAATTCAAAATATAAGGAACGAATTGCTCTGCCATCAAGATTTGCAGAAACAATTGCACAGAGAATGAAAGATAATGATCGAGAAATTCAATCACATGAATACCAGATATTTGATCTCCTCAAAGAATACTTTCTGACAGAAGATAAAGTCATAAAAAATCAACTCTTCGGAGGCATAACACAATGACTCACCTCTATCCATGAACTCAGTGAAAAAAATAAGCGTGATGAGGCCCTCTACGATCTCTCGTCTCTCTATGCACAAGATCATATCAGTGACGAGGAAGATCAAGAAACAAAATTCAGTCCTGGCGATATATTTGCCCCTGATGGCTGATTAGAGACGCGGGAACCAGTGGTGGATGCAGATTTTAGACTCGAAATGGAGCACAATATGAAACTCTCGGAATCAGAGCGAGCATTGGTGTGCTATCTCCCCCGAGAGATGGAACATGACACGCGGATAATTTCAGAGACATACTATTGGATTACCTATGGTGAAGAATGGCAGAGGGAATCATTTGAGATAAAAAGTATTGCTCCGAAAGAATATCTCCAGATGCTCGAGCGAATACTTATGAGAAAGCTCATCATCTACTCCCACTCTGAACAAAGGCTCTTACAGGAAGAAGCAAGGCTATGAAAATGATGAGTAGATAAAAAATCATGTGATAAAATCCGAGATTACCTGCCAAATTTAGACGAAGAAATAATCATTTTATCACATAAAATAAAGACAATAAAGAATGAAAATACTGCTACGAAAAAGACAAAAACAAGTCCAAGCGGCATGCAATTGATATTAGAATGAACTTTCTTGACTCTGAAAACGAAATACAGAAAAGCCTTGAAACAATTCTTCGAAATTGGAAATTATAGCGAAATTGAAAAACTCCACGGGAGTCTCGTCGTGGCATATGGTGACCTGGAATCACATTGTCTCAAAAATGAGCTACGAAGCGACCTCATAGGAACAGCAGAGACAACAAAAATCTCTGAATGAGTAGAAGGTAATGCTGGCATTCTCACAATTGATGAGTATCTCGCATGACCAGATTACTTTATGAGCTTCCCCTCAGAACTTTTGGCACCAAAAAGTGAAAGTGAAGCAATTCTCAGTAAAGCCTGTCAGATACAAACTCACCCCCTGTTTCACTACAATGATGGATGAGCACCAATACACTTCATCTATAGAGAAAAGGATGGTGCAGAATCATCTGATTTAGAAAAAATGAAACTCCTACAAACTATCATCAGTGACGTGATAGAACGGAAAATGAGTATCTATTTCTCTGCAACGCAATGGATGGAGGATGATAAAAATGAAGAAGTAGATTACTACAAACACATACTCGAAAATGAGATTCTATCGATGGGGGATGCTCTCCTAATGCTCTCAAGGAGAATTCGCTGGGAAAATAGTGCACATCAGAAGTATCCTGAACTTCAGGCAGAAATGGACTATCTCGCTCAATGTCGCAATAATCTATTAGGGGAATTTGTAGGAGCAGAGGACTTTGACTCACGGGACATTTTGTGATGAAAAATCCTCGCATACACAGATGCGATGGCATGGAGAAATAAGGAACTTTCACAATCACATCACCCGATGGAGAAACCTCAAAGCCATATCACTACAGAGCCACTCTCAGCAAGCGAAGGAGGATTATCTGACTACATCCCCATTTCTGTCCGAAAAAGTGAATCAATACTTTTTGGTCGTACGATTCCCTATTTTGGAAAAGAAGAAAAAATAATGCCAGATCATGCATGGGAAAAGAAAAAAATCCATGCAAATCTTCATCTCGAGAGAAAAATGCTGATATATTTCTTTGCTCTCAGGAGAATAAGCGAAATAGATGAGGAAGTCATGAGCCTCGAAACAAACCAAGATGATGAAATACACATGCTCGAAAGAAACCTCATAGAAGAGAAAAGTCGCGAACTTTACCAGGAAATACTCGATCTCATAGAGAAAATAAGAGAATTAGATATATACTCTTTGGAACAAGCAGAACATGAATCTGTGGAAGAAAAAAGCGAGTTTCTCATAAATAAAGCTACGGCTCTCCATGGTGAGCTCGATGGTATCCTCGCACAAACTGATGATGATTTTTCAAAAAAAGTAGAGCACTATTGGTATTCGCTACAGCGCTACATACTCCGCTTTAGGACACGCGTCATCCTCGCAAGAGAAAATTGACAACTCAATACAGTACCCGACATTCAAGCAGAATTTGATAATGAAATGCATTATATTATTCTTGATATGCAAAATACACTCAAAGAGCTCAAAACTTCAGGGAAAAAAACAGCAGCCATAGTGAGCACAGTGAAAAAAATACGAAAAGATCTATTTGGAAATACAGATAACGGATAAAAAATCTTTACCCCGCCTCCTCAATAGCCATCCGATCTCCCTCCGAGAGGAAAAATCGAGCAATACGAATCTCGTCATAGGTATACTCCTCTTCGTAGGTATTGTAGAGATGTTGACGGACAGTTGTGAGTTTGAGCGTGCCTGTCTCGACAAAAGCATCATGGATAAATTTCAATCTCTCTGCGTCATCTGGTTTGTAGGGCGAGAGGTCAATTTTTTTGTCATCTTCGAGGAGTTTCTCGAGGTGAGTAAAAATTGTGGAAACCTTCAGACTGCGAATCTCGGCAATTTCTTCGAGTGGTACACCTCTTTCTAGATACTGAAGTGTCTCAATATGTGGAGGAATCTTTTTCGAAGAGACTGAGTTTATCGAAGTCTGCCTGGAAATCTTCTTCGCCTCCAGTGTCCCACCAAATCGCTCTATGGTTGCAGTTTTTTTCTCAGCAATCTCGTGTGGACTCATTATTTCCAAATCTTCCACAACAGTTCGACAAGAGCGTTGAATCGTCTCATCATATTCTCGGACTCGCGGATCTATCTCGAGAGAGATACTGTTAAATCCACGAAGAATCAAACCATCAAGTGAACGAACTCGTGAGAGGGCGACATAGCCCTGACCAGGGACGAAGGCATCGAGGAGATTCATCACCGCTGTATCGAGCGTCATTCCCTGTGATTTATGCACTGTGATAGCCCAGGCAAGTCTGAGAGGTATTTGAGAGATGGCAGCTTTTGTCTTGCCATGTTCCTCTATCGACCAGCTCGATTCCTCGCAGATTATCGATGTACCGTCGAGGAGTTCGACGATGGGCATTCCCGCGTCAAATCCGACCACATGGCCAATAGAACCATTCATATATCCTTCGTCGGGATTATTTTTGACAAACATCACGCGAGCTCCCCTCTTCACGACGAGCGTCTCTGGTGCGAGACATCATTTTTTGAGCGCTATGGCAAATTTCTCTGCTCCTTTTGACTCCATCTGATAGGTGGAGAATTCCCCCGGGAGTGAAGAGAGTCGGTCGACATTGTAAGCATCGACTGCCATGTTTCGGGTAAAAAGCTCGGTATGATCCTCAGTCATCACGGGTATATCCCGAGAGCGGAGCAGGCTTTTCGAAAGTTCCGAAACTTCTCCACGACGGATATCGTTGAGGATAGTCAGGAGCGGGTCGCCCTCTGCATCTTGTCGGAATTGGGTCGTGAGGACACAGGGCGTGAGACGAAGCGACCTCCAGATACTATTCTCAAAAGCGTATTCGACGGGTCCTCGAGAGACAGGCGGAAGCTGGAAAAAATCTCCGACGAGCACAATCTGCATCCCACCAAATGGTTCGAGCGATACATGCGCGCTGCGTAGGAGTCTATCGAGTGTAGAGAGGAAATTTCCTCCGAGCATCGAAATCTCATCGATAATCAACACCGATGTTTTCATAAATCGCTTCACGAGGTACTCGCGAGACACGAGGTCATCTATCTCATCATCCGACAACGTATCACGAATCCCCATCCCACTCCATGAGTGGATAGTCATCCCACCGATATGTGTCGCCGCGATACCCGTCGAAGCCGTCACCGCCACAGAAATACTATGCTCATGACAGTACTCTATAAATCGGTTCACGAGAAAAGTCTTACCACTCCCCGCTGCACCAGTCAGGAGGACATTATGCCCCATCGTGAGAATGTCGAAAGCTTGGTCTTGGTTCATGAGGGTGAGTGTACACAATATCAGAATAAAAGAAATAGAAATAGTCTTATATAAAATCTCTTGAGAAAAATACTATTTCAGTACAATTATAGCATGAAAATAACTGATATTTCCCTCCTCTCCGAGTATCAAAAAATCATCGGAAATACGCTGACTCTCGGTCTTGAAAGATTTGACTGGTTATGAGATACAACTCTGGAATATCTGACACAGACAGGTGCCGTTTATTCATCAAATATTGAATGAAATACTCTGGATGTGAACTCTTTTATGAACCATGAAATCTACGAAAAAAAATCAGAAAAATCAAGGGATGTAGAGGAAATAAATAACTTGATCGAGGCATACGAATTTGCTCAGCAAAATCCTCTCACAGAGGTCAATATACTTCACTGTCACCAGCTCGCTTCACGCACACTTCTCATTGAGTCAAAACAAGGAAAATACCGTGAAGAAAAGGTGGGAGTTTTTGGTTCCAGCGGTCTTATCTATCTCGCTGTAGAACATGAAAAAGTCTCTGAACTTATGAGGGAATTATTTGCAGGAATTGAACAGCTAACAAGCCTCCCTGTCAAGGTGGGTTGACGAAGACCGGGGGGTTCAATAGAAGCAAATAATATTGATGAATTAAAGTCAGATATTGATAAAATCTTTTACCACGCTTCCCTCCTCCACCTCGTCTTCGCACACATTCACCCATTTGCTGATGGTAATGGTCGTCTCGCTCGTCTCCTGGAAAAATGGTTCCTCGCAACTATCGGAGGTGAGAAATACTGGAGAATCCCCTCAGAGCAATACTACAAAGAACACCGACCAGAATACTATAACAATATCAATCTCTGAGTGAATTTTTA
>Ga0209702_10002304_pt1 | contig 33809 bp, 32 predicted proteins | sample FRY01_FD_187210 | JGI IMG/M metagenome (GOLD analysis project Ga0209702, IMG submission 187210) | Freshwater microbial communities from Lake Fryxell liftoff mats and glacier meltwater in Antarctica - FRY-01 (SPAdes) (version 2) | ecosystem: Environmental > Aquatic > Freshwater > Ice > Glacier...
GTATTGTTCGACCCAGAAAGAGAACCGGCGATGGTTGAAAAGATTAAACGTGGATCGAAATACCCAACTGTTTGGGTTCAGAAATTAGAATAAAAAAAAGAGGTTGAAAACCAGTCATGGTCGGAAGAAATTCCGGCCATTTTTTATGTCTTAAAAAAACAGCTTTGGATTGTACCACTTGTTCCCGCATCTGAAAGAAGACGAAATGGCGTGATTACTTTTAAAAGTAGAGACGAAAAAACAATCTATGGTAAAATATTAAAACGAATAATTATCAATTCCTAATCGTCCTGTATCGCCCGATCGAAATCACGAATCAGAATAGCGATATCACTCATCAACTCATCTCGAGCTTCATCTTTTCCTTTTTCTGATTCAAGGTATTCTTTAAGGTACAACTGCGACTCTAAGATTTGATTTTCTTGGAATGGTCCTTCGATATTTTCAATAATTGTTAGGCATTCAAATGTTTCTAAAAAAGTGCCCTCACAGGCAATCGCCACGAAATCAGCTAAAAATGGACTGAAATCCAGTTTAGTTTGCCACATCGTGTTCAATAGATCTCGGCGTATAGTATGGTATTTATCCTCTCGGATGATTTCTATCATTTCTGGGGTTGCCGAAGAATCGCTCAAATCGGAAAGAAATTCAATCGCTTTTTCATTTATCTTCTCGCTTCGGTTTGATAAATACAACTCAATAACAGGTCGCAAAACATGTTCGTTACCATCTGCCTCAAGTAGAGTAAAAGTTTTAAGCACTTTACTTTCTTCTTTCGCACTTAAGTTTTCGATGAGTTGTTGTACCTTTTTTGTTGTTTTTTTGTCGTCGGACATTCTTTTTTTATACAAAATTAGGACAATTGTCGGTTTTAGATGGTCAATTCAGGAAAGAAAATATCTTTGTATTCAGAATGAAGTTGAAGTATTTTATATCGTCAGTCCTGTGTGCTACTCTATTGCTTGTTTCAAGCTGTGTAGATACGGTAAAATAAAATTCATTTCAGCATCTTCATTTGTACACCGATCTTTCTAATCCTTTGGACAGCACTCTTTTTAATGAGTTTGAAAAACAAACAGATATTCACGTTTATGTTCATTATGCATCTGCGGAACATATTCTCCAAAAAATTAAAACTAAAAAATGGGAATCCGATGCGGATGGGGTTTTATTATCCAATGCGATGGATTTAATTGAATTGAATGACAACGATTTTTTTTCAAAAACGAATGAATTAGACGAATTTGATTGGCAACCTTTGTTCAGTAATCCATTTGTTTTTACTTTCCCCAAAGACACAATCAAACATTTCAGAAGTTACGGTCAAATTTTCCGAAATAAAAATTCTAGAGTCGACGCAACTCACATAAACACTTTCGATGAATGGGGTAACCTGATTCCAGCTTTAATAGGAAACTACCCTATCTACTCACTCAGTGAAATACAACGAAAAATTTTGCACTCCAACTCACCCTTAGGAGAAGCCGATTTACATGTTGAAATTGCAACGTATAGTCATTACAAAGACAAATCAAAAATTGTGTTTCCTGATCAATCTTACAAAGGTGCAATTGGTATAATTGGTGGAATTGGGTTAATCAAACAATCGAAAAACAGATCCAATACTCAGATACTTTACGAGTACTGTAAAAATAGTTCTTGGAGAAAAAAATTAGCTAAAGACATCAATCTATTTCCCATTCTAATTCATGACAAGAACAAATCGATAAAAATTATACTCTATCAGACAACCCGCGATATAAAAGGGAGGAAGAATAACGCCAATTGACAGGACGAATCGTTTTTCACCTGATCATATTGAAAACAATCACACTATTATTTTAGAAAAAAAAGGCAAGCCATAAGCCGGGTTCTGTAATTTGCCGAAGCAAATCGTCTATCATTTCTCTAGACCTTCTATCACTAGAAGGTTCAATCGATCTACCCTCCAAGATTGGGCGAGCAACCCTCAAGCCTTGGTTTACATGATCTTTCAGTCCGTAAGGTTTACCTTGCGCGCTTTGTCACCAAATCGCCGGTAGGCTCTTACCCCACCCTTTCACCTTTTCCGCTTCACGAATGAAGAGGTAGTTTACTTTCTGTTGCACTTTCTGTTTCGCCCTAAGACGAACCTTCCCGTTAGGAAGTACGGTGCTCTATACTGCCCAGACTTTCCTCTGACGAACGAGTCGCCAGCGATAGACTAGCTTGCCTTTGCAACAAAGGTAGTGAATTAACCAGGAAAGGAACTAATTTAATTGGGGACAGGGCAAGCCAACACAGCTTCAAAATTCATCGCTTTTACACTCCCTGTTGTCGTTGATTTGAGCATAGCGTCAACATCCACCTTAAAGCGCATCACTTTTTGGCCTTGTGCATTAATTTCATGTAACATAATCTCTTTCACAATAGCATGACTTTTGTAATTGGCAACTTCGAAACTACTGTACACTTCTCCATTAATTTTAGTTTCCAAACCTACTGAATAATCCCATTTTATTTGAGTTGTAGGGCTTTCACAAACAGCGAAGTCCTCAATATAGTTTCCAGAAAAAGTGCCATCAATTACTATGTTTTTCTTTCTAACTGCTCCATTTTGATGATATACCGTTGCAGATAATGATTGAACAACATTTCCAATGTTTGTGGAATAAATACCTGCGGTTGTTGCGGATTCATTGCCAATTTGCCATACGACAGAATCGAAATATTGTGTTTCTCCTTCAACCCATAACTTAACATCTCCATTTTCGGATAAAAAGTGCTTAATTGAAAAATTTACATCTTGTTCAAAACCCAAATACATGGAATTGCATATGCTTTTTTGAACTCCGTTTACGAACGTGAAATTTCCACAAACATTATATAATCCAGGTTGCGTAATAATTACTTGATTCACTCCTTTAAACAATCCATCGATATACCAATCTACGTTTGAAATATTTGCATCATTGGAAAAGTTTCCTTTAAATAGCGTCGCTAAATCCTCTGTAAATTTATTGGCCATCAACAAACTATCACCTACTTTTAAATTTGCCAACTCATTGGCTATGGCTAAATTTCCATCGAAAAATCCCATTTTCACATAGGTGTTGCCATTTGTTAATTCACCAAATGTATATCGCACGCCGTTTCTCAATTCAACTCCATGGTTCATAACCATTCCGTTTTCCCCTGCAACTAAATTCACATTTTCACCTCCCAAAGTTCCGTTTAAGTAGAAAACAGGGCCATTACTTTGCGGTAATGGTTCTATCGTTTTCTTCTTACACGCAAATACTAAAAGTGTCAGAACAAAGATTATATATATATTTCTATTCATTATCTAACTGTTTTTCGGATAAAGACTTGCCCCGAAATTGGCATTTTATTTTCGTTAGTGGTCCAACTTCTATCCAATTGGTTCATCAATTGAATCTGGAAATTAACACCTAAAGTTGTACTAGGAAAAAGGTTAAACCCATATCCTAAATTCAGTTTTAACCCAAATGTTTTCCAACCTGTTTTTGTCCCGAAAATGGTTTCATTTCGTTTAACATTTTCATTTTCAAGGTAGGCATATTTCATTTTTGTACTTAACAAGCAACTCGGAGTTGCCCCGATCTGAAGTGTGTGTTTCGCAATTTGATACCCAAAATTAATTGGCATATTCAAGCGATACCCTTGTTTGTAAGACAATCGATTTTCATACGTATTTACGCTGTAATTGTATGTTTTTTCGCGCTGACTCAATTCCAAACTAGCCTTTTCTACTTCAAAGCCGAGTCCGGCTTGTCCAAACAATTTGTTTTTAGTCAATCGAACACCTGCACTCAAAGAAATGGATTCTGTGTGTCCAATTTGATCAGCTCTATACGTTTCACCTATTCCGAAACCGAGTTCACCAAATGTAGAGAAAAAACGTCGTTTTGAATAATAAGGTAAAGCTGACATTTTCAAGTCTTGATTAAAATCTAGCAACGAAAGTGGCGAAAATGGCAATCGTTCTACAATCTCATGTTCCGTGGTTTTGATTACTTCTTGAGTTGCCGTCTTAGAATTAATTTCAGTAACATTTGAAATTTCAGCAGAGGTTTTTTCTACTGAATAAGAGGACTGTGGATGAGAAACATTCTGACTTCCATTATATGAAACAGATTCCACAACTTTCTTTCCTTGAAATGAAGATAAATTAAAGTTGTTGGTATTTCCAAAACGATGGACTTCAAAAGGAATAGTTTTCGCTACATGAGACGTGCTAACTCCCTTGGAAGGCCAGGCAAAAAATAGAGTTACGGCTCCAACTACCGGAACTACAATTGCCAAGAAATAAGGCCAAATACTTTTCTTCTTGGTTGGCAACAGGGCCTCCATTTCACCCCAAAATGAATCGTCGTAAGTAAAAGCATGTCCAGCTTCCGCTTTTTTTGCCATTTCACTTAGTTCCTGATCTGTCCAACTCATATTACCATTCTTTTATTTTGCGCTTCAATTTTTTCTAATTTATCGCGTAACATTTTTTTAGCTTGAGATAAATGCCATTTTGAAGTTCCTTCAGGAATTTCTAGCATTTCAGCAATTTCTTTATGTACGTAACCATCAATCACGTACAAATTGAAAACTTGTGCGCACGCTACTGGCAGTTCTTTTATTAATTCTAAAACTGTTGCCTCACCAAAATTTGACAAAGCCTCGTTTTTATCACTTTCGGCGAAGTAATCCAATTCTCTTTCGCTGTCAGTAATAGAATATCTATCGCGGTGCTTTTTAATTTTTCTATACTCGTCAATAAGCGTATTATTTATAATTCGCTTCGACCAAGCATTGAAATTGAAAGCCTCTAATTCGACATCTTTTAATCCTTTAATTATTTTAAGAAAACCAATATTTAGGGAGGACCGTGCATCTTCTTCGTTTTTATGATAACGGTAACAAATGGGCATGAGGGATTGAAAACAGTATTTGTACAACTGCTCAATTGCTTTGCGATCATCTTTAATGCAAGATGCAATAATTTCGCTGTCAACCTTCATCCAATTGTTTAACGTTATTATGACGGCTTTTGTATGCAAATTACGAAATATTAGTCATTCCTAAGATTTGTTTGATTATCTTGTATACTTCAACGATGCAAAGAACCAATCGGTTGGTCTGTTCTAAATAAAACAAAATGAAATTACATTTGATACGCCATGCAAAGACGGAACAATTCTCTCCAACGGGAAAGGATTTTGATCGAGAACTGATGAAAAGAGGAAGGAAACAGTGTGTTGAGCTGAATCAATTCCTTGTTAATCAAGACTTAAAAGATACTTTGGTTTTTTGTTCAAGTGCCGACAGAACAAAGGAAACGCTCTCGTATTTGATGACTAATTTCTCAAATGAAAACTGCTTTTTTGATAAAGAATTGTATTTGTGCTCCTTAAAATTCTATTTAGAATTTCTTTGGAAAATAAATCATGAAAAAGATATTATGCTTATCGGTCATAATTTCGGCATTTCTGACCTCGCCAATTATTTTTTAGACAGTGAAATTGAAATGCGTACTGCAGAATATCTTCTTGTTTCTTTGCCTTTCGATTCATGGAATGAAACTTCTGGCGCTACTGGTTCTCTTACTCTTCAGTATCGCCCTTCGGCTTAATTCTCGGCGAATTACTCGGTTTGTAGAAATAAATAACATTCAGTGGTGAACTGACATTCAATGATTGAATGCGCTCCTTTTCTTTCTGTTGTTCTTCCAACAGCTTCATTTTCGCGTTGTAGATTCCTTCCAAATCTGGCGGCTCAATGCCCATTTCTTTTTCTAATTCATATTGATATTTTGGAGCAACAGGGCCTTCATTTACGTACCAAAGTGCTAATATGTATCCGATTACCATTCCTGAAAGATGTCCTTCCCAAGAAATTCGTTCCGAAGTTTTGAAAACGCCCCATATCATTCCGCCATACAGAAATGCAACAAACAAGGCCAATGCTTGGAGTGGCAAATATCTTCTTCGCCAACCACTCACAAATATGAAAGTTGCCAGCGCGTAAATCACACCGCTGATTCCGATGTGAAAAGATCCTCTGTCTCCCGCAATTATCCAAACACCTAATCCTGTCAACAACCAAGAATAAGTAAATACTTTGAAAGCAATATCACGGTAAAAATAAACGAGCGCACTTGTTAATATGACGATTGGAAGTGAATTGTTTAATATATGACTGATATCGTTTGGCGCATGAATTAGTGGCATAAAAAGGATTCCTATCAAACCTTGAGCAGTTCGAGGATACACGCCAAAACGCACCCAATTGATGTCGAAAATTTGTTCAGCAAAATAAATTAACCAAATAGCAACCAACACGATTAAAGGATAGATTATCGCTTCTAAAGTGGAACCAAATGGATGACTTTTTTTATTTTGCATACTATTGATTGTCAAAGACTGTGCCCATAAAAAAGCTTGGACAGTTTGTCAGCTATTCAGATTTTACAAATCCCCCCTTTCCTTCTATTGAATTTTTTAAGGAACATAAGAAAAACAATGCAATGAGTAGAATTGACTTCATTGTTTTTTATTTAAAGTTAGAAATTTCGTGGGAATGATAATTTAAAAGGCTTCAATGTAGTTATCGAAGATTAATTTTCGTTTAGGAGTATTTGAAGCAAATTAGCTTATTTTTGCACCTAGTTATGGACGCAATATTAAATAAAGTAAAGGGAAGTGGGTTGATTTCGATGGATTTGGCCAATTACAAACCTACACTTCGCATTCAGGAAATTGATTTAACCGAGCAACTTTGGCAAGGATTGATTTTGAAAGAAAAAGACTTTCGAAGTTGGATCAAGGAAAATGACTGGTCAACATACTTAAACAAAGGTGTTTTCATTCATTGTTCTGCAGATGCTATTGTGCCAACTTGGGCATATATGCTTGTTGCTTCTCAATTAACCGGAATCGCAAATTGTTATATCGTTGGAACAAAAGACGAATTGACAAAAAAAATCATTGAACAAAATATCAACGGAATTGATCTAGCGGAATTTATTGATGGAAGAGTCATTATAAAAGGCTGCTCAGATATACCTTTCCCTGATTTTGCAATGGCTTGTTTGGTGGAAAAATTGCAATCGGTTGTGAAATCTATCATGTACGGCGAACCTTGTTCAACTGTTCCTGTTTTCAAGCGGAAATAACTGAAAAACTCAGTTCTTTATGTTCGATAATTTCTAACAATTTAGGCAAAACCTCTTTCACTCTTTCTTCGAAGCGATCATTGTCGTGCAGCAACAATATCTGTCCGGCTTGAATTTGTGTTTCAGCCTTTGCTAGTATCTTTTCAATTGGTACAGTTGCATCAAAATCATTGCTCAACCAAGTCCACATAATAATCTTGTATTTCTTGGCGAGTAGTGCCGATTGCCAAATAGGAACGCGTCCATACGGCGGTCGAAAGAGATTGTTTTGCACCAATTTTTGTGTTTCTTCTACCGACTTTTTATAATTTTTCCATTTTGTTCTGGTTCCTTTTTCATGCTGCATGCTGTGGTTGGCAATTTGGTGACCTTCCGCTTTTATGCGTTCAAATAATTCTGGAAACTTTTTGATATTCTCCCCAACACAGAAAAAAGTAGCGAATATGCCCTTTGCTTTTAAGACATCCAGTATCCAAGGAGTCAAAATTGGATTTGGACCATCGTCGAACGTGAGATAAACCGTTTTTTCGGACAAAGAAAAACCCCACGTTCTTCTTGGAAAAATCCATGAAAGATAACGTGGGGTTTTAAAAATATTCATTTTTTATTTTCCGTTCATTAATTGCTCGAGATTCAAATTCCCTGGATTCACTGCTGGATCTTTCATCAACCCATAATGAATTGCCATAGCTTCCATTTGATCTTGAACACTGAACAACATTTTCATGTACATTCCAGGACTCGCAGAACGGCGTGAAGATTCTCCATCCGCTTCAGCCAGTTGTTTCAACTTTGCATATTGTGCTGGCAATGCTGAATTGTACCATTTGTCCATCGTTGCTTTCGTGCGTTGCGCTAATGCTCCTGTTGGGTCATTCTCAATAGCCGCAACAGAAATTTTAAAGTAACTATCCATCGCTGCGAACAAGTCGTCTGTGTTTTGACTTGAGAAAGCAATTGCCGGATTCGATTTCATGAAATAATTCATAATTGATTCCAATTGTCCCGCTAATTCCAAACCAAGTTTTTCTGCTTTCTCTTTTGCTCCTGCTCTGTAAAGAATATCTACATAACCATGTAAACTTCCATCACTATAACCCTGGAATTGTTGCTCACCTACCTTGTACACATCACGTGATGGTTTTGGTTCACCGTGATCATACACCAATATTGGCGGCATTATTTTTAAAGATTTCTCGATAAGGTTAATCGCGTTTTGTTTGCTTTGAGGAATAATTTTATCAGTATCCTTCAAGACTTTTGCCATACGATTCGCATTGTCTATTTGGTTTCCTGCACGCAAATTATCAATATACGCTTGACCCAAAGTTTTCACTTGTTGCGCTTCATCAACTTTACGCAAATTCGCATCTGCCAATACTTCGAAATGTTGTCTGTATTTCTCCGTTTCACGACGTGTGTAGTAATCCGTTAAAACGCCTGGTTTGTACATCTTACCCCAATGGAATTCGTTCATCAAGTTATCGTACATTTCATCCATCTTATAAGGGACATTTCTATCTGCCAATGGACTGATTTCGTAATTCATTCCATTTTGCTTCAAATACTGACCTCTATACAATGCCATTGGAACCGCTGAACCACCTGGAGAAGAGAAATAAATTCCTCGTTTCCAATCGTTGTTCGCCATAACGTCCAACATCATAACTTGCTCACGTGTCAGACCATTATCTGTAAACGTAAACTTGATATTCTCAGAACAATCTTTTACTTCACTTTGCTTGATGACACCTGATTTAACAGCATTCTCAGCATTTACATTCAAGATAAATCCAGTACTCGGGAAGATTCTGATTTCACCTCTTCCTTCGATCGAGATTTGGTTATCGTCGTTTCTGACGAAGGCCATTGCATCTTTTAAATCTGTATAGTTCCAAGATTTTTCGAAATCCATCATCGCATTTTGCAAATCTTTCGCTTGTTGCTCATTTCCAGCTTTGATCAATCCGCTTTGCAGACTAGAAAGAATCTCATAAGCAGCTGTATATTTCGAACGAATGTTTTCATTCAAATCAGCGCTCAAATCAGTTATCAATGTTTTCTTCAACAACTCCAACCGTGTAATCGTTCTGCCATCAGTAGAAGTGAAAGCTGGCAATAAACCTATCATTTGATTGTTTAATTGAGCAACAGCAGCAACGGCTTCGTTTCTACTTGCTTTCAATCGTAAGCCTATGATTTTTTCGAATACGGCATCGCCTGGATTTCTGAAATATAAATTCAATAAATCCATGAACAATACTTGATCGGTATTTCCAGCCGACATTAAAATTTGATCTTCACGGAATTTAATTGGCAAAGGACCGGATTCGTACGCTTTCATTTTCATTTGGTCCGTATACCAGTCGGTTTGCATCAAAGAAAGATTACAAACACGCACATCTGTGCGATAACCTTCCACTTCTTGCAAATACCACAACGGGAAAGTATCGTTATCACCTTGCGTGAATAATATTCCATTTTGTCCACAAGACGTCAAATAGTTATTTGCCAAATCGTGAGCAGATGTTTTTTCACTTCTGTCGTGATCATCCCAACCTTGAACTCCCATAACGATTGGTGCCGATAACGCCAACAAAACCGCAAATATTGCACCTTGACTTTCTGATTTGAATACTTTTTTCAAGCCAACCATCAATCCGAGTGCTCCACCACCAATAGCTAGCATTGTTAACCAACTCAATACATTTGGATAAGAAACAACGCTGCTTCTGTCTAAAATCAAAGCAGCTAACAATCCTACACCTGCAATAATTCCTATCTTCTTCCATTCCTCCTTGGCGAAGTTTAAGAAGGCATCGTATAAAGCCAAGACGCCTAATCCTATCCAAATGGCGAAGAAATAGAACGAACCTGCATACGCATAATCACGCTCGCGCGGCTCGTAAGGTTTCTGATTCAAGTAGACCAAAATCGCTAAGCCAGTGAAGATAAATACGAGTGTCACCACAAATGCATCTTTCGGCGCTCTGTAGAAATGGAAAACCAAGCCGACAATTCCTAAAATCAATGGTAAGAAGAAGAACTTGTTGTTTGATGGATTTTGCGTTGTATAATAAGGTGCATCTGCCTGGTTGCCCAAACGTGTATCATCTATATAACTAAATCCAGAAATCCAGTTTCCTCGCATTTCATCGCCATGGCCTTGAATGTCATTTTGGCGTCCTGAGAAATTCCACATGAAGTAACGAACATACATCCAATTTACTTGATAGCGGAAGAAATACTGCATGTTTTCGCCAAAAGAAGGTAACCGTTGGCCATCGGAACCAATTTCTGTTCCAGCATCTTCGCTTGGGTCGTAGCCCGACCAGCGTTTGTAACCGTTTACTTTTCCGTCATCTGTTGCACTCCAATACATTCTCGGAAAGAAAACAGATTGCTCGTAAGTAGGAACCTGTGATTCTCGCGCACCTGCATTGGATTCGAAATATTTCTCATCAACCGTTGCTCCTCCGCCAATCTTTTTAGCGTATTCATTCGCAGCAGCTTCACTTTTAAATCCTTTTACATCTGTATCATTTTTAGAAACAACAAAGCGACGCAAGTAAAATGCAGAACGGTCTTTCCATTCCGCCTGAGGATTCATTTTTGAATTCCATTGTTGCCCGAAAAATATTGGATTAGAACCGTATTGTTCACGCTTCAAATAAGCGTGTAAGGTTACTAAGTTCTCAGGGTCATTTTCATCCAAAGGTGTGTTTGCATTTGAGCGAATTACAATTACTGCGAATGAACCATATCCAATCAACAATAAAATCATTCCCATTGTGATGTTGTACATCAAAGTATTTCCATTTTTACGCGCTCTACGAATAAAGTAGACTGCCGCAAATACAATTACAGCGAAAAAGAAAATAGTTCCAGCATAGAAAGGCAAGCCCAAAGAGTTTTTAAACATGACTTCAAAAGATGACGCCCAAGCAACTGTACCCGGAATTACACCTTCTTGAATAAAGCCTAGGACTACTATTGACAGCAAACCTGTCAAGACCAGCCCTTTGATGGTAACTGTCTCTCGATAACGGAAATAGATAACATATCCTATAGCAGGAATAACCAAGATGCCCAATAAATGGACTCCAATTGCTAAGCCAAGCAAGAATAAAATCAACAACAACCAACGATCTGGATAAATATTTTCAGCTAATTTATTTGAATTACGCAAAGCCATTTCTTCATCCCATTTCAAAATGGCCCAGAAGATAATCGCTGTAAACAAAGACGCCATGGCATAAACCTCCCCTTCAACAGCTGAGAACCAAAATGAATCAGAAAATGTATACGCCAATGCGCCAACAAATGAACTTCCTAAAATTGCGATCTGATCTGCAGTAGATAGTTGCGGTTTGCGCATGGAAATAATTTTCTTGCCCAACATGGTAATGGACCAGAACATGAATAGTATCGAGAATGAACTACTAATACCACTTAATCTGTTCATCCAAACGGCAACATTTTCAGGTGCTGCAAAAAACGAAAACAAACGTCCGATAACCATAAAGAGTGGTGCGCCCGGCGGGTGACCAACTTCCAGTTTATAAGCTGCGGTAATGTACTCTCCACAATCCCAAAGACTTACTGTGTCTTCTGCTGTCATGAAATAAACAGTAGTGGCAATTAAAAAAACGAACCAACCAAGGTACGTGTTCCATTTGTTAAATGTCATAGTGTTGTTTTTTGGTGCGCAAAGTGGGGTTTAATTTTCACTCGTTTCCAAATGCGCATCAGTTATGCCTTGCGAATTTAGGAATATATCCGGTGGGAGAAAACTTTTGCGAATCAAAAATGCCAAAAATTTAAAAATCAACCATTTAATTTTTTTTGAAAAAAAATTACGTAACTTATTTGGTCAAAACATTTTTTGTCGCTAAATTTGCGCTCGCTAATTGACTAACGTTGTCTTTTTAAGATTACAAAGTCATAAAGCAAAATTGGCCCATGGTGTAACTGGCAACACGTTGGTTTTTGGTACCGAAGAGTCTAGGTTCGAGCCCTAGTGGGCCAACAGAAATGAGAGAAAAAGGTGAGCAGCAATGTTCACCTTTTTTCGTTGGGGTTGGTTTCTTTTCAAAAATGTCAAAGTAACGTTGTGTGAGTGGGGACGAAAATGGGTGCTGAAAAGATTAGGATTGGGTGAATATTAAAAGTCTCCGTTTTAGAATTAGACTTTTAAAAAATTCTTTTGGGAGCGAGTAAAAAATGTCTAGAATGGTATTTCATAGCGTGTATTGAATTTTATGTACTTTAGATTCACAAACACTTATAAGTACAAATTTAAGAAAACATGAAAATTGAGCGTGCCGCACATTTAGCGATAGTTTTATCATTTATTGGTCTGCTTCTTTTACTCGCAAAAGACTTATTGATTCCGATTGTATTGGCAGTTTTCATTTGGTTCATCATACGTGAAATACGTATATTGCTGCGCAAGAACAAATTTATTAGACAGTACATACCGAGATGGTTGGAGAATATTATCGCAACCTTATTTCTCTTCTCACTTGTCGGTTTTATTATTACCGTTGTTAGTTCCAATATTAGCTTTTTAAGTTCGAAATTACCAATGTATCAAGCGAACGTAAACAGTGTTATTCAGTTGATAAATGAAACATTTAAAATTGATTTATTTGACAATTTTAAATCGCGAAGCAGCGAGTTTAACTTTTCCAACTTGATTCAATTGGCGATTAATTCTATTACAGCAATTTTCAGTAATGTGTTTATTATTTTGATTTACATCTTATTTATGTTAATCGAAGAAGCCAGTTTCGTTCATAAATTACGGGCTATTTATCCCAAAAGAGAAAGTTTGGAAACCACTTTGAATATTCTAAACAAAATTGACAGTTCCGTAGGAAGATATTTGCTGCTCAAATCATTCATGAGTATAGTCACGGGTACTTTGAGCTATTTTGTTTTATTGTTAATTGGAGTCGATGCAGCCTTTTTCTGGGCATTCATTATTTTTGTATTGAACTACATACCAACTATCGGTTCCTTGATTGCAACTCTCTTCCCTACTTTTTTTGCTTTGTTACAATTTGGGGAATTGGCTCCAGCGCTCTGGGTTTTAGTTGTAATTGGATTGATTCAAGTGCTGGTCGGAAATTTATTGGAACCGAAAATAATGGGGAATTCTTTGAACTTAAGTCCACTCGTGGTAATTTTAGCACTTTCGATTTGGGGAGCTTTGTGGGGAATTACGGGAATGGTGCTTAGTGTTCCGATGACAGTTATCCTACTGATTTTATTCTCAGAGTTTCCTAAAACGAGGTCGATTGCAATTTTACTTTCGGAAAAAGGAAAGCTGTAAAACAAATAGCAATTCGGCGGCTCCTAATTTACCGAGCTTGTTATTTTATAGAGTTGAAAAACGGATTCGTTTGTTTCGTTTACTCTCTTTTGTTCACCACCTTCGTCTCCATAGTCCAACGTAAAACAGCCACTTTTTGCTTTGCCAATGCAACTTTTTCGCCTTCGAAATGTTCGTCTAGTGTTCCTTCAAACAGTTCCACCCAACGATCGAAATGTTCTTTTTTTAAAGGCATGTGAAGGTGTTTCTCTATTACATTTCCTTTGTAGCCAAACTCATCCAATAAGGCAAATGACCAAAAACTCACCATCCTGGGCATATGGGCAGCCATATCGAAATGGGTGAAAAACGGCGCGAGCAATTCGTCCTTCATTACTTTTCCATAGAATTCATCTATCAAAAATGTTAAATCGTCTTTAGATTCGATTGGTTTCATAGGGCAAAGATAGCTGTTCTGCTTTTCATAAAAAATAGCTGTATAAATGACATCCGATACTCGTGACAGCGTGGGAGAATCCTATTTAAATGACCATTTCAAACAACAAAGTCACAAGAATTAGAAAACTTCTACTCCTTAAACCAACTCGAATATTTCACATAGTTATTCGCTATTCGCATCACTTCACCTTCGAACAATTCCGGAGAAATATTTTTGACTTTTTTTGCAGGAACGCCTGCCCAAATTTCACCTTTTCCAACACGTGTGCCTTCGAGTAAGACTGCTCCAGCTGCGATTATGCTTCCTGATTCAATGTGGCAATCGTCCATTATAATGGAGCCCATGCCGATGAGAACATTGTCTTCGACTGTGCATCCGTGAACGAGTGCGTTGTGGCCAATAGAAACGTTATTCCCGAGAGAAACTTTCGTTTTTTCATAAGTACAATGAATAACTGCACCATCTTGAATGTTCACTTTGTTGCCCATCCGGATGGAATTTACGTCACCTCGAACTACGGCTGAAAACCAAACTGAACATTGGTCACCCATGATTACGTCACCTACTATTGTAGCGTTTTCAGCGAACCAGCAATCGTCGCCGTGTTGAGGTTTAAATCCTCTGCATTCTTTAATTAGAGCCATAATTTATTTAAAATGTTTTGGGTTTAAAATACTTGCCCAATGCAAAATACAAACATTCACGTTGTAACTTTCTCCATAACTCTCGAGCCAATTCCAATCGTTTTTCACTAGTTATTTTTCTGTTCAACAAAGGAAAAACTCTTTTTGAACCACTTTTCTTTCGTCCGATTTCACACCAAAGTAGTCGTGTTTTTTCCGCATATAAGCCGACAGATTTTGTCTTTGACCATTTTCGAAATGCCGTTAGAATTTCATCAATCATAGACTAAAAGTAAATAAAAAAGAGATTGACCCTTCGATCAACCTCTTGCAATTTTATTTGTGATAAACTTAAATGTCTAACTGATAAACATCTGGCAACTGCGAGTTATTCTCATAATTCACACCCAAGTCTTTGATGATACCATCTTTAATGTCGTAAACCCAACCGTGAATTTGTAAGGGTTGATTTGCCTTCCAAGCCGATTGTACGATTGATGTTTTCGCTAAATCCATTACCTGTTCAACAACGTTTAATTCTACAAAACGATCAAAATGTTTTACTTCATCTTTAATTTTGCTTAGTTCATCGTTGTGGAATCTGTATACATCTTTAATGTGGCGAATCCAGTTATCAATTAATCCAATTTGTTGATTTCCCATAGCCGCTTTCACCCCGCCGCAACCGTAATGTCCGCATACTATAACATGTTTTACCTTTAGAACGTTTACCGCGTAATCAAGTACACTAAGGATATTCATGTCTGTATGCAAAACCATGTTGGCGATGTTTCGGTGAACAAAAACTTCTCCAGGTTGCGCGCCAATAATCTCGTTGGCTGGCACCCGACTATCCGCACAACCTATCCACAAAAGTGGTGGTTGTTGACCATCAGCCAATTTATTAAAAAAATCTGGGTCGCTTTCTAAGCTTCTTGCTACCCATTCCTTGTTATTGTCTAAAAGTGATTGATAAAATTCAGTCATAATTTCTATAATTTAATGTTTTTATCTGTAGGCATTTTAATTAATTCTACTGTTATATTGTCTGCTTTAGCTGTTCTCGCTATAAATTCTTTTAATTCTGACAGCACGTCATAATCAATTGATTTGCATTTTGTGCCGTCAATTATCAAATTCGTGTTTTCCTTGATTTTTCTTAACTCATTCAAAATCCCACCTTTGTTCAAAAAGCTTACCTCCTCTGCAAGAATCAATTTTGTAGTATCTCCATCTATTTCCGTTTTAAAGTCATTGTGAAAATTTCTTCTTAGAATAAAGAATATTGCTACAACGATACCCATAGCTATCCCAACTAATAAATTTGCAAATAAAATTCCTAAAACTGTTATTATGAATGGTAAAAATTGTGACCAACCTAGTGAAAATTTCTTTTTAAACAAGGCAATATTGGCCAATTTATAACCAACCATAAATAAAATAGCTGCTAAAGAAGCTAATGGTATTTTATTTAAACTATTTGGAATAAAGGCAACTAAAATTAGTAGTAAAAAACCGTGAATGATAGTTGATAATCTCGATTTTGCTCCCGAATTGATGTTCGCAGAACTTCTCACAATTACTTGGGATATTGGCAATCCGCCGATTAAGCCAGAAACCATATTCCCAATTCCCTGAGCACGAAGTTCTTTGTTGGTTGGTGTAATATGATAATCCTTGTCCAATTTGTCCGTTGCTTCAACGCTAAGAAGTGTTTCAAGACTGCCAACCAATGCCAAAGTCAAAGCAATCACATAAACTTGTGGATTAAGTAAAGCAGAAAAATCGGGTGACTTGAAAAAGGAAATAAATTCCCCAAAATCTGAAGCAACAGGTAATGCAACAAGATGTTTTTCGTTTAAAAACAGATCTGGCGAAACCAATTTGAAGATCTCATTTAAACCAATTCCCAATAGTACGACAAAAAGAGAGCCCGGAAGAATTTTGAAAACGGCGAACTTTTTCATGAACGGTTTATCAAACGTAATCAGAATAATCAACGATAATACAGAAATAATTATCGCCCCTAATTCAAATGCATTGAAAGCGTAAAGTAATTCCGAGAACGTGTTGTGTCCATCTGGTTGAAAGAAGTTTTCGTCGCCAAAGAAATCTTTGTCATAACCAAAAGCATGTGGTATCTCCTTTAAAATAAGTGTGATACCAATTCCGGCTAGCATTCCTTTAATAACCGATGTTGGGAAATAATTTCCAATAACTCCTGCGCCAAGGAAACCAGCGACAAATTGAATAAGCCCTGATAGAATAACGGCAACGAGGAATGATTCGTAAGAACCCATCGTTAATAATGCGGCCGAAACAATTGTTATTAATCCTGCTGCAGGTCCAGAAACACCTAAACGTGAGCCAGAGAAAAAACCAACAATTACACCTCCGACAACTCCAGCAATTACACCAGAAATAATATTTTGTAACCCTTCATGACCGGCAACAGTTGTAGAAGATAAACCAATACCCAAGCATAGCGGTAACGCTACAAAAAAGACGACAAAACTGGCGGGTAAATCCTGTTTCCAAGTCTTAAATAAATTTTTCATTTAAATAAATTAAGATAATCAAAAAAAACAAAGTTTTCAATAATTAACTCAATTTTGGAGGCGAATAAGGGACTGCGAGACAAATAGGTGGGTAATTCTTGTCTATTTGTACGATACTATATTTTCTGCCCATGGTTTCACAAGAACAATCTGTGAACAAATGAAATCTTGGTTCGTCAAAATCCAAGGCTTGTACTTCAACAGCAGTAGAAATCGTCTCCTGCTGCTCTTCAACTACACTTATACTGGTTAAATCTTCCACTTCCAATATGAAAAACTGCACAGCAGACATAGCAAGAAGTCCGACGAAAATACATAAAAAAATATATCTGTTGTTTGCCATAAAGCGTTCGTAAAGATATCGATTATAAATATTGCAAATAACACAATATTTCATAAAACTCCCAGAAGTTAGGAATTGGGGTAGTTTAACTTATCACGTCCAATTCTTTTCCTACTTTAATAAATGCAGCAATGGCCTTGTCTAAATCAGCTTTGGTGTGAGCGGCTGAAATCTGTGTCCGAATTCGCGCAGCCCCTTTTGCCACAACTGGATAGAAAAATCCGATTGCATATACACCTTCTTTTAACAATAAATCTGCAAATTTTTGAGACAATGCTGCATCGTATAGCATGATAGGAACAATAGGAGAATCTCCTGGTTTGATATCGAATCCAGCGTCTACGATTGCTTTTTTGAAGTATTTTGTATTCTCCTCTAATATGTCTCGAAGTTCAGTTGTTGAACTTAATATTTCAAATACCTTAATTGAAGCCCCAACAATACTCGGCGCTAAGGAATTAGAAAATAAATATGGTCTTGAACGTTGGCGCAACATGTCAATTACTTCTTTGGGGCCAGTTGTATAACCACCCATTGCACCACCTAAGGCTTTCCCTAAAGTTCCTGTTATAATATCTACTTTATCTGAACAGTTGTGGTATTCTGGAACACCTCTACCTGTTTTGCCAATGAATCCTGCAGAATGACATTCATCTGTCATCACTAATGCATCGTATTTATTGGCTAACTCACAAATTTCATTCATTTTGGCAATGTCTCCATCCATAGAGAAAACACCATCCGTAACGATTATTCTGTGACGTTGTGCTTGAGCTTTTTGCAATTGCTCTTCCAAATCAGCCATATCGGAATGTTTGTATCTGTAGCGTTGTGCTTTACATAAACGAACACCGTCAATAATAGAAGCATGATTCAATTCATCAGAGATAATAGCATCTTCGTCCCCAAACAATGGCTCGAAAACTCCACCATTTGCATCAAAAGCTGCAGCGTATAAAATCGTGTCTTCCGTTCCGTAGAAATTGGAGATTTTTTCTTCTAATTCTTTATGAATATCCTGAGTTCCGCAGATAAAACGTACAGAAGACATTCCGAAACCATGTGAATCAAGCGTGTCCTTGGCGGCCTTTATTACTTCAGGGTTTGAAGATAAACCAAGGTAATTGTTAGCACACATGATAACCACATCCTCACCTGTACTAACATGTACATTTGCGCCTTGAGGCGTTGTAATTATTCGTTCACGTTTGTAAATCCCACCTTCTTCGATGGTTTTTAATTCTTCTACTAAATGATTCTTGATTTTTCCGTACATGAGCTTTGTGCTTTTTACAAAGATAATTGTTTGAGGAAAATAGGTGTAATTCAGATGAAGGTAATTGAATAATAAGTGAAATTTAGTGTTCAATTACAGAAAATGGAAGATTTGGTATTTGCAAATTAAGGTTTTGAAAGCTTGAATATTGCTTTTTTTTTAAATGCCCAAGAACTATTTCTAGAGCTTTTTAAAAATTATACTTCATATCCCGCAAATTCAAAACAGCAAAGGAAACTTTCCACGTGGCTTGCGGACCTATATGATTTCCATCCGACAAGGCTCCGTAAACTCCTATTCGCAACTTACGTTTTGAAAATTTGAAATTACGTTCCAAGCCAGCAAGCAGTTCGTAATGCAACCATTCAAACTCTTGTACATACAACACACCTGCGCCTATCACTAATCCTATCCCCGTCTTTTTCATGAATGGGATTTTGTTGAGAATAGCACCATTATCATGATGAACGATGTGACCTTCGTAGAAAATATCTCTTGAAGGTAGCGAACTGTCCAAATCTTGAAAAGAATATAATGGATTCGAAAACCAAAAAGGGTCACTTCGACGATGAAATTTAAAATCTGCATCATAGAGCGCCTTGGAAGAAAGAAATTTACCTGTTTTAATATGATAGCTGGACGTTCCTAATGTTCCTATTTTAAACGTTTGTAGTAAACCCGCCAAAACATATTCGTGATTGATATCACTGCCGAACACCTTTGGAATTCCACGCTCATATGTAGCATAAAAGGTTGGCCATTTTGAGCCTAAGCGAACTTTTCGATTGGGCTCACGCATGTACTTCTGTCCAGGAATGTAATACAATGAAAATTTTCCCAACATGGCTTGGTATGTGTTGAACTTTTCTGGATCTTCGTTGGGAATGGAATTGTCGAGTAGCTTGACAAATTTATATTGATTAACAGAGCGTCTTTCTGAAAATTCTAATTCAATTTCTGAATAAAAACCGTTGAATATTTCTCGGTAATGATTAACACTTAGAAAGGTCTTCTCAATAAAATTACTTCGTTTGTAGATTTGGGTAATGGCATCAAAACTCCTTAGGACATTAAAATCATGCTCGAAGCGAACGGAAATATTTCCAAAATGAAAAGGGTCATAGCGATACGTTCCATTCATTTGACCTTTTACATCATTATTCAATAAACCATAAGTCACCTCTCCATAACCATCAAAAAACTTCTCGTTTTTCCATTTCTTGAAATAGTTAAAACCTGGCGCCAGTCTCGGGCCTGCTATGTACAAAGGTCGTGCAAAAGCAGCCAAAGAGTTGATACTCCATTGCGTTTTATTTTCTCGATTTCTATGATCTACGCCCCACCATAGAACTTTCAAAGCGGTCACCTTATTAAATACCTGATCTACAGAGTCTAAATATTCTTTTTTGTTGTGTGCAATCTCAATACTGTCATTGACTTGAATGTATAATCTTTCCTCTTCGGTTAAAGTAGTGCCGCGTTTTTGGTTCCAATATGTAGTGTCTTTATCATAAGCTTCCCGCTCTGTGATTGAAAGCTCATTATTAAAGAATTTGGCTGGGAAATTTGGCTGGAAGTTATAATCTTGGAATTGAGAAAAGGTTATACATTCCGACTCTGAATTTTTATACTTAGTTCCGTAACTCAATTTTTGAGTTCGCAGAACATTTAAGGTGTCACCATAATTATCATACTCTTGAAAAATCGTGAAGTGATCGTAGATGTATAAATTGCCTTTTTCCATGGTCAATTCTAGTTTTTGAATCATCCATATCGTATCGATTACCCAAATGGTTCCTGATAAAGTGGTTGTTGCAGTATTGCGAGCAATAATTTTTATTTTACTTATTTGTTGCCCATTTTCCTCGTACTGTTCCTCTAACCTGTACTTATAACTTAATATTCCAGGACCAGAAATTGGAGAACTTACAGGTGTTTCGTGTAAATCATCTAGATGAAGTAAATTTTCAAAAAAATTGAAGTTTGATTTTACAGTAGTTGTATAATATAAATTCAGCGTTTTACCTCTGACCTCGTATGCATTTCGAAATTCTTTGACATCACGAGGAGGTGAATAATTTCGTGTTAATTGCACTTCAACCAAGTTCATATTATTGGTTATGTTGGCCAATTCGGTTGCTTTTTCTTTTCGTTCAGAAGCAAAAGGATCGATTTCAGATTCATCCGATTCCTCCTTTTTCTTTTCTTCTTTCTCTTTTTCCTTCTCTGTTTTTTCTTCTCTAATTATTTTTTCAGTTGCACGCGTGTATACTTCAACCTTATGCGGATAATTCCATTGATTGATTTGCTCCCTTCTTTTAACAACTTCGAGCATAATATCCCTTCCCGGATTGGACTTCTTTGCAGAAACTTCCATATCAATTATTTCCTGAATTTTTGTTGGTGAAAGATTGAAGTTTTGCACTATCAGAAAATCGTCCATCGCCAAATAATATTCAAGTTTGTCGTAGCCTACCGATGTAATTATCACATAATATTCCCCAGGCATCAGACGCATTTCGAAGTAACCATTTACGTCGGCCAAAGTTCTTAAATCTTCCGCATTTTTAACGAAAAGTTTAGCGTAAGGAATTGGTGTGTTTTTTTCGTCAGATACAATTCCGGAGAAAAGCTGCTGAGCAATGTTGCTGAAGTGAAATAAAAAGAAAATTACAAATAGAATAACCCTCATATACATATAGACCTTATACCAATAGAAATGTTACAATTTTGGTTGAATAAAATGAAAACTTTTAAAGACGAACGGATTAGCTACTAAAAAATCATACCATGGATAAACGATTGCATCTTCCGTTGACATATCTATTAATTGAAATTTTTCTAGAATATCATCGTAAAGTATTAACGCAAATTTTACGTTCACATTTTTCGTAAACGCGATAATATCTTCGGCATAAATTGCCCTGCGATTGTTGTCAAAAAAACCTGTAAACTTATCTTCAATAATATACTCAAGCCGCGCACCGCTCCATGCATACTCATCTTTTGAATAGAAGAAGGAATTGCCAATTTGCTTTTTGTACCCAACTATTTTCTCGTCGTTTCTTAATCTAAATCGATTGGAATCAGTTGCCATTTTTCTTTTGCTCCTCTAAAAATTCAGTATGTTTTTTCATTCGCTTCATCATCCACGTCTTTGTAAAAAACATCATAAGGGAAATGAAAGTGAAAACATAATAGTAAATCCAAGTTTTATATCCTTCAACTATACAGAAATAAGTTATAACAGTAAATGTTACAATCGCTGCCCCCAACCAGAAAAAACGCATTATTTTATTGTAAGTTTCCATAATTTTCTAAAAATGTTGAGACAAAGATAAAAAGTAAAAATTGATGACTATTTGTTCATATTAATTCGTCCAGTTGGACGAAGGAAAGTATAGGTGCTAAAATCCTGTTTTGTGCGCACACCTTGTCCGTATAGTATGCCTTTTGGAGATTTTACGACAACACTTTTTTCAGTAAAAATTACACTGTCTTTTTGGTTCCATATTAATTCCTCCGTTTCCATCCGCTGTTCCTTTTCGTAATTATACAAGCGAACAGAGTCTCGAACCAACATTTTACCTTCGGCCGGACGAATTTCTCCATAAAGCGAAGTTAATGTCGAAACGATTTGACCATCCGCGTCATAAAAATCCACTTTTAAACCATCTTTAAATTTGGTAACCACTTCAGGAATGGTGTATTTTTCAGCTAGATTAGCATAAATTCGAACTTTAGCACATCCATTATCCGTATAAAACATTTGCATGTCTTTTACAACTTCATCTGGTGCTTTCGGGTCGTAAGTGACACGATGAATTTGATCCAAATCATTTACGCATGAAAAAAGGAATCCTGCCAACAGGATGCTAGCAGGAATTCCAAAAATATATTTTATTTTTTTTCTTATGGGCATTAACGTATCGTTACATTCACGCCCCAGCAAGATAAATTAACGGTTTGTCCTTTTGAAAAACCGTTATCGAACAATTCACCATCAGTTGGGGAGTTAGAAGAATACTTTCCTGAAATGCCAGCTCGTGAATACAATTCAGATGCGTAGTAGTAATTGAATTTACGCTCAACTGTACTAGAGCCACAACTATTTGCCAATTGTGCCACACATTGTCCTGCCATTTTCAGAGCCTCGTTTCTATTTTTACCAGAAATCCCCATTGCTGTGTTATAAGCCGTTTTATAACTTCCTTGGCTAAATTGCATTTTCAAGATTTCATATTCAATATCTTCTTGAGATGCCGCATCTGGAGCGTATGGCTTAGCATCACGGTAAGTAGACATTGCTTCACTGTAGCGTTTCTTAGCAACTAGTAAACGAGCTTTCAATAACATAGTTTCGAAACCTGGATCAACCGCAATCATTGTGTCAATCAACATTTCGTATTCCTTACTTCCTTCGCAAGATTTAGCTTCCAATAAAGTTATGAAGTTTTTCACTGTTACTATTTTTGCTTCTTTTTCTTGTGGCAAAGCACTCATGAAACCTTTTAATTCAGGTAAAATATCATCACATGTTTTTACAATATAACTCAAGTACGTATTTAATGTTTCTTGCGATGTAACGGACATTTTTGCATCAGAAATCAATTTAGATAAAGTGAAATATTCTGTGATATAACGTTTTTTCAATTCTGGTTTTTTCGCTGTTGGAGCACCATTCACTATAACCAACAAATTATAGTAATAAAGCAAAACACATGCTTCGTCCAGTTTCAAACCTGCAGGGTTCATTCCTTTCACAAAGAGCTCATCTGCAGCAGTATGATTTGGCTTTGTGGAAGACAACTCATATTGTGCACGCAATAAGTACGTTTCAACTCCTGCATGTCCCGCTTTTTCAGCACGATTGTACACTTCCGTTAGAGTATCTGTGTATGCTTTTGATTTAGCTTCGTCTTTTTCCTCAGAAATTGTATTTCTCAAACTGCCAATCAAACGATCATAATTCGCTTTGTCATAACCTCCGCAAATTTCTTCCCCTTTCAAGTAGTACATGGAGGCTCCGGCGAAGTTGTTTATTTTCAATTCTTCACCAGCCAAAAACCTCATTCTTAGACATTCTCTATCTTCATCAGCTTCGTCTTGAGCAAACGCTCCAAAACCAACAAGTAAAGTAAGTACTAAAAAAATTCTCTTCAATTTCATCTTTTCTTTTTATTAATCTAATTTTACTCTTCTAAACCATTTGTCTGCTTGTGTTGGTGAAATTATTACACCAAAATTAAAGCCTACAAAATTTTCGTTTAGCGAACCTGTCTCTGCACTGCTTCTTTTTCCAAAATCAAACCCTATGTTAAGAGAAGAAAATGAGAAATGAGCAACCAACGGTATACCGATTCCAAATGTTGTGCCAAATTCACTATAAGTTTGTCCATTTGCTTGATAAGGCAGTGTAGAAGTATACGCTCCTATTCTGTATTTCAGTCTATTCCAAACACTTGTAACTCCCAAGTTTTTATATAAATCTATATTTGGTGAATACTGAATTCCAAAGGATGCTCTTGAAAAATCTGAAGTATAGGGCGCAGGCGATGATTTATAATTATACCTAAACTGTGTTAAACTCGTTTGCTGATATTCCAAAATATAATTTAATTCAGAGTCAAACTCCTTATTTTTATTTGTTACTCTGTGTATTTTTTGTGTATAATTCAATCCTAATTTCATTGCAGGAGCCGATGAAATATTTCCAGAACTATCAGTTGAGCTCAATAAATCTGAAGCGGTTCCCGATTGAAAAAAATACACATTATCAAAAGATTCGGCTCTCATTTTTTGGGCTGGATCATAATAAAAACTTGCCTGAACTCTATGGTTTACATTTAACTGATACATTAAGGAAGCTGAAACATCATAATGAAAAGACTTAATTCGATCTGATGAAACCGATACTCCACCTTCCGTGTCACCAACAAAAACGCTCGTTCGTGAATTTGAAGTTTCACCGAAAATGTAACCTAGATTTGTGCCTACGGAGAGCCCTAAATTTTTTCGTTGAATAATGTTTGCTGATAGTGCTCCGAAACCTTTTGTCAAATTTCCTTTTCCTTCATATTCAAAACGCAAGGAATCACCGTCAATTACCGTGTAACTTTGAAAACTATATCCACGTCGAGAATAAGGAGTTATTCCAAAAGCAAAACCGAACCTCTTCGCAAAAGGAATGGCAATGTACAGGTGCTCTAAGGCAACGTATTGTGAATTTTTCGTAATTGATCCTTCTTGAATGTTTGCATATTCCCCTTTTAACGATAAAGAAAATAAAGGAAAGCCTTTAGCTAATGAGGCGTGCGATGCAGAATTGTAATAATTGACCATCGTGGAATCTGTATAAGCAAAACTTGAATTCCCCAAGGCTCTTTGAATTGGATCACTAGAATTTGCAAGTATTCCTATTCCATAATATGAATAGGGGTTGGAAAGTGTTACTTGCGCTTTAGCGAACACGGGAGCAATAATCAAAATGAAATTTAGGAAGTATTTATACATTCTGCTTATATATGTAATATAACCCAAATAAGGTTAGATTTTCGTGTGCAAAGATGTTATTTTTCAAATCGAATTCAAAGTATTTCGCATCACCACCTGTCACAAAAAACGTTAACCCTTGATAATGTTGAGAGTAGCTATTTATGAAATGATTTATTTCTCCTTGCATACCATTAATAACGCCAGAATGCATAGAATCTTTTGAATTGGTTCCAATAAGTTGAATATTTGGACTCGTTTCTAATAAAGGTAGTTTGCCGGTATAATAATTTAGTGCCTCATATCGCATACGCAGACCTGGTGAAATTGAACCACCCAAATATTCACCTTTTTCATTTACAAAATCAAATTTCATACAAGTTCCTAAATCAATGGACACTTTGTTTCCTGTTTTCTGCATACTTTGTATAGCCGATGCATTGGCAAGTCGATCTAAACCAAGCGACTCTGGTGTTTCGTATTTAATTTCAACGGGGAAATTAAAGTTTTTTGACAGTAGTGTGAATTTAATTTCAGCACCAATAAACTGGTTCAAATCATCATCAGAAAGTACAGAGGAAACAAAAACAGGTGGTTTGCCATAGCTAAAAACGAGATCAACGAATTTTTGTTTATCAAAAATTTGGAAGTAGTTTATTTCGATGATTTGATCATTAAAAAAGACTGCAACCTTCACCCGAGTGTTTCCCGCATCAACTATGATAACATCCACCTTTTTGTTTGACATGCCACAAAGATACATCAGCAAATTAAAAAAAACGGGGAATTTGTTTGAAGTTTCAATTAAGTTCGTACTTTTGCCCTCACAAATTAGGTTGGTGATGTAGCTCAGTCGGTAGAGCAAAGGACTGAAAATCCTTGTGTCGGCGGTTCGATTCCGTCCATCACCACAAAAGGGAGGCAAGCGCTTCCCTTTTTTTATTTTCATATCTTTGGATATTAGTAATAAATATTATGTTCAGATATCTTTTAGTTATTTCATTTCTTTTTGCCGGTGTCAGCTTTTTCGCACAAACCTATCATCCAATATTAGATCATGAAAGTGAATGGCATGTAACGAGTTGTTTCGGCGGTTGTTTAACAGATGTTTATTATACAGATGGCGACACACTTGAGAACGGAATAACTTACAAGATTTTAGATGGTTACCACTATATTTCTAGAACTTTTTGGTTGAGAGAAAATAGTTCAGAACAAAAGGTTTATATGTCCTACGTAGATGCAATTCGAGGCCGAGAAGAGGTTCTTTTGTATGACTTTTCATTGATCGCTGGAGACACGATGGACATTCGTAATCCGAATAGTCCTTTTCCTTTCGATGGTGGCGTTTTTAATGTTGATTCTATAATTTCTTTGCCGCTATTTGACGGGCAAAATCATAGAGTGTATTACTTTTCTCCAGGCGTAGGTAATTCTAGCACTGAACATCCAGTTTGGATCGAAGGGGTTGGTTCCTTGTCAATTGTCAATGCAGCAGGCGGAACTCCAAATATAAACACAGTTGGAAAAGTTAGTTGTTATTTCGACGATGGTTTTTTAAATTATTCTCAATTAGACTCCATTTCAGGTTGTTCACCTATTTATGTAACCGAACTCAATGAAAATAATGTAAGTGATTTTACAATTTACCCAACAATATGCAATGATTTTCTGAATATAATTGCCTCTGTTGAATTTGAACAAATTAGAGTATTTAATAGTTTCGGCCAATTACTGATACAGGAAAAACTAGAAATTGAGAGCCAACTGGATTTAAGAAATCTTTCTGGCGGAATTTATTGGATTGAGTTGAAAGGAAAGAATAACAAAGCAGTTAGACAAAGAATTATCAAAGAATAATTGAAACTAATAGCTAACGGTTTTTCTTAGCATCTTGTCGCTTAGAATACAAATAAAAGTGTTCAACTTTATTTCTAGCCCAGGGTGTTCGGCGAAGAAATTTCAAACTCGAATTCATGGATGGATTACTGACAAAACAATTGATTTTGATTTGCTCTCCCAATTCTTCCCATCCGTATTTCTCCACTAAATAAGCTAATATGTCAGCTAATTTTAGGCCGTGTAGCGGATTATTTGGTTGAGATTCTGGAGTTTTATTTGATTCTTCCATTTGGCAAAGTTACAAGTTTCGAGTTACAAGTTGCAAGTTGCAAGTTGCAAGTTCTGTAAATTGTTTGAGCACAAAAGCGTATTGAACTTATAACTTAATTTTGCGCAGCAAATAACTTGCAACTTGGAACTTGGAACTTTTTAATTCAGCTTACCAGCGATAAATCCTGTTGTCCAAGCAGCTTGGAAGTTATAACCACCCGTAATAGCGTCGACATCCATCACTTCGCCAGCAAAATAGAGGTTTTTAATCACTCTACTTGCCATTGTTGCCATATTGATATCATCTAAACTTACGCCGCCACAGGTTACGAATTCTTCTTTGAAAGTCGTTTTACCTTTTACTTCGTAAGTATCATTTGTCAAAGTTTCAATTAGTTTGTTGAATCCTTTTTTACCCAATTCTTCCCAGCGTTTCGTATGTGCTTGTCCTGAGCGATCCAACAAATGCAACCACAGTCTTTCTTTGATTCCATACGGTTTAAAATTTGGCAATAGTTTGTTGGGATGAATTCGAACGATTTTCTCTATTTCAGCAACGACTTTGTCTATTTTTGGTTCATTTGTCCAATTCACCAACACTTTAAAATCATAATTCTTTTCATTTAAAATTCTCGCTCCAAATGCAGAAAGTTTAAGTATTGCAGGCCCACTCATTCCCCAATGAGTAATAAGAAGTGGCCCATCGCTTTTAAGCTTCGTTCCTTGAATGGTTGTAATCACTTCTTCCTTTACGATTCCCATTAACTCCTTTACTGATTCATTCGGCATATTGAAAGTGAAAAGTGAGGGGACACAATCTTCAATAGTGTGACCCAAATTTTTCAACCAATCCAATCCACTTGTTTTTGGCGAACCGCCTGATGCAAGGATTACTTTATCGAAAACGAGAGTTTCATCTTTAAATTTTAATTCTATTTGATCACCTTTTGGAATCAATTCCTCGACTCCTTTTCCAGTAAGAATGTTGATTTTCTTAGTTCGACATTCCTTTGTCAGCGCATCAATTACACTCTGAGAATTTTGTGAAACAGGAAAATAGCAACCATCGTCTTGAAGTGTCAAGGGGACATCTCGGTCTTCGAACCACTTAACAGTATCGGTTGTATTGAAAGTTTTGAAAGGCCATTTCAATTTTTTACCGCCACGCGGATAGGCTTTTATTAATTCATCAATATCCGAACAACCATTTGTAACGTTACATCGTCCACCTCCAGAAACTTTGACTTTTACTAAAACCTTTTGCGATTTTTCGAAAATTGTTACTTCTGCTTCTGGATGATGTTCCTTAGCTGAAATTGCTGCGAAAAAACCAGCTGCTCCGCCACCAATAATTGCTATATTTTTATTCACGGGTCAAAGATAGTGGAATTAACCACGAAGTATCGTGATTTTGAACGTGGATAACACGGATTAAGCCGCTCTTTTTTTGAATGGGAACACGTATAAATTTATTAATTAAATAAACGCTGTGGTGAGCTGTCTGCCTTCTTAACGCCCTCTGCGGTTAAACCATCACACTCCCCAACCATCTTTCCATCTCGTCCTGTGCAACACCTTTTCTATCGGCTAAATCATGAACTTGGTCTACATTAATTTTTAATCCAAAATACTTAGATTGCGGATGACCAAAATACCACCCCGAAACGGCTGCTGTCGGAAACATTGCTAAACTCTCGGTGAGTTCAACACCCGTTTCTTTTGTCGCGTTTAGTATCTCGAACAAACCTGTTTTCTCCGTATGATCTGGGCAAGCCGGGTAACCTGGTGCCGGACGAATTCCGCGGTATTTTTCCGCAATCAAGTCATCGTTTGACAATTGCTCTGATTCATATCCCCAGAATTCTTGTCTCACACGCTCGTGCATCCGTTCAGCAAAAGCTTCGGCCAATCGATCGGCTAATGCTTTCAATAGAATAGAGTTGTAATCGTCATGATCGGCTTCAAATTTTGCGACATGTTTATCTATTCCCAAACCTGTTGTTACAACAAATCCACCGATATAATCTTTTACACCTGAGTCTTTTGGTGCAATAAAATCAGCTAAAGCGATATTTGGTGCAACGGCTGTTTTCTTCCCTTGTTGACGAAGAGACCGTTGAATATGAATGATTTCCGTGCGTGTGTCGTCTTTGTAAATTTCTATATCATCCCCGACTGAATTAGCAGGAAACAAACCAATGACGGCTTTAGCTTCCAACCATTTTTCTAAAATGAGTGTATCTAACATGGCATTCGCCTCAGCGAATAGTTTTGTTGCCACCTCACCTACAACCTCATCTTTCAAGATTTTAGGGTGACGACCGTGTAATTCCCAAGTCTGGAAAAATGGGGTCCAATCGATGTAATTGCGCAATTCTGCCAAGTCATATTCGACAAAAGTTTGTGTTCCCAATTGTTTTGGAACACAAATATCTTCGGATTTGAATTCTATTTTCAAAGCATTTGCTCGAGCTTGTGCAATGGTTAGAATTTGTTTTGCTCCTCTATGTTTTTCATGGTGTTCACGAACTCTTTGGTATTCCACTTTGAGAGCTTCAACAAAACCTTCTTTTTTCTTTCCGAGTAAACTTTCAACAACCGTTACAGAACGAGAAGCGTCAAGTACATGAACAGTTTGACCTAAAGTATAGTTTTTCTCGATTTTAACTGCAGTGTGAACTTTCGAGGTCGTAGCTCCGCCGATCATAAGAGGAATGGACAAATTTGCTCTTTCCATTTCTTTCGCCATGTGCACCATTTCATCTAAAGAAGGCGTAATCAATCCACTCAAACCAATAACGTCGACATTTTCTTCAATAGCTTTTTCAATAATTTTATTTGCGGGAACCATCACGCCCATGTCGATTACTTCGTAATTGTTACACGAAAGTACAACGCCAACGATATTTTTACCAATGTCGTGCACGTCTCCTTTGACAGTAGCCATTAAAATTTTGCCTGAGAATTCGCGTTTTCCATTTTTCTCCGCTTCAATAAATGGCAATAAATAAGCCACTGCCTTCTTCATTACCCTGGCCGATTTTACAACTTGCGGCAAGAACATTTTACCCGAACCGAACAAATCTCCAACGACATTCATTCCATCCATTAAGGGTCCCTCGATTACTTCTATTGGTCGCGTAAAAAGCTTTCTACATTCTTCAACGTCTTCATCGATAAATTCAACTACTCCTTTAACCAAACCGTGTGTAAGGCGACTTTTCACATCCACTTCTCTCCAAGAAAGATCAATCTCTCTTTTCTTGCCGTCACCTTTCACCGTTTCAGCATATTCTAGAAGACGTTCCGTTGCGTCATCTCTTCGATTTAAAAGAACATCTTCAACATACTCGAGTAAAGATTTGTTAACATCGCTGTATACTTCAAGCATAGCAGGATTTACAATTCCCATGTCCATTCCATGCTGAATTGCGTGATACAAAAATGCTGCGTGCATCGCTTCACGAACCGAGTTATTTCCACGAAAAGAGAAAGACACATTTGAAACACCACCACTTACATGGGCGCCTGTTAGATTTTGTCGTATCCATTTTGTTGCTCTGAAAAAATCGAGTGCATTGTTGTTGTGTTCTTCCATTCCTGTTGCAACTGGGAAAACATTCGGATCAAAAATTATGTCAGTAGGATTGAATTTCACCACATCTACCAAAATTCGATACGAGCGCTCGCAAATTTCAATTCTTCTTTCATATGAATCGGCTTGGCCATTTTCATCGAATGCCATGACAATAACCGCTGCCCCGTATTTTTTAACCAATCGTGCTTGTTTCAGGAAAATTTCTTCTCCCTCTTTTAAAGAGATTGAATTGACAACACCTTTCCCTTGCACGCATTTCAGACCAGCTTCGATTATTTCCCATTTTGAACTATCTATCATAATTGGAACACGAGCAATATCTGGTTCAGCAGCGATAAGATTCAAGAATTTCACCATGGCCTCTTTTCCATCGATCATTCCTTCGTCCATGTTTATGTCGATGATTTGTGCGCCACCTTCAACTTGATCTAGCGCCACAGCCAAAGCTGCTTCAAAATCTCCATCCTTTATCATGCGCAAAAAAGCACGAGAACCTGTAACGTTCGTTCTTTCGCCAACGTTTATAAAATTACTCTCTGCTTTTGCAATTAAAGGCTCTAAACCTGATAGCTTGAGAGTGGCAAGTGAAGAGTTCTTTGCGTGTAAAGTTTGTGCCATTGTCAATAATTATTTAATCTCTTTTTTACTGTTATGATACTACTACTACTTAACATTCGGTGAATTCCTTGTTTTCTGATAGTTGCTTAAATAAAAAGACTAAATCCAATGCAAATCGATAACTTTTCGTTCTTGAAATACTTGCTTTCATGAAATTTTTCTATTTAATTTAGTCAGAATTATCTTATCTAAAGTGTTAAAAGAAAACGTTTTTTAAATTTTCACGAGAAAAACTCAATACTTCCTTGGTTCATATTCTCTCGCCAAATCAGCAATTGCTTTAATGTGCTCAGGTGTTGTTCCGCAGCAACCTCCGATTATATTAATTAAGCCTTCGTCGAGAAAACGTTTGATTTGTTCAGCCATCAATTCTGGTGTTTCATCGTATTCTCCAAATTCATTTGGCAAACCGGCGTTTGGATGCGCGCTAACACCAAATTCTGTTTTTTCATTTAATATTTGAAGATATGGGCGCATCATTTCTGCTCCCAGAGCACAATTCAATCCTACAGTCAATAATGGAATATGAGAAATCGATATCAAAAAGGCTTCTGTTGTTTGGCCGGTCAACGTTCTACCACTTTGGTCTGTTATTGTTCCGGAAACCATGATAGGCGTATTTAAATTTCTTTCAGTCAATATATTGTCAATTGCGAAAAGAGCCGCTTTTGCGTTTAAAGTGTCAAAAACCGTTTCTACCAAGAGAATATCAACTCCTCCATCGAGCAATGCTTTGGTTTGTCCTTCATATGCATTTACCAATTCATCAAAAGAAATCCCTCTGAATCCTGGGTCATTTACATCGGGTGAAATAGAAGCAGTTCTGTTTGTTGGTCCAATTGAACCGGCAACAAATCTCGAGCGTTCTGGGAATTCTTTGTTGAACTCTAAACAAACTTCTTTGGCAATTTTAGCAGAATGGAAGTTTATATCGTAGACATATTTTTCCAGCCCATAATCCGCTTGAGCGATCCATGTACCTGAGAAAGAATTGGTTTCTAAAATATCAGCTCCAGCTTCTAAATATTCTCTGTGTATCGCTTTTATAATATCTGGTCGTGTCAGTGAAAGCAAATCATTATTCCCTTTTAGGGACTGTTCGTGATTATCAAACCAACCTTTTCGAAAATCTTCTTCTTCTAACTTATGGCGCTGTATCATGGTTCCCATGGCCCCATCCAAAATAAGAATTCGTTTTTTTAAAATTTCTTGAATATTCATTTTCTATCGTTCAATCTCTTGATCTTCAAATTATTAAAATTCAAACGTAGAAAAATAGAGTGTGATACTCTTCAACTTATCTTGACCACCGCAGTGGATCGGAATTGGCACCTTTGCTTTTTTAGCTGGTTGCCAAGGTTTCATAGGGCCAGTCCCTCCACCTTTCTACATAAGTTTGATTCAACGAAATTAACCAATACCTTTGGATTAAACAAAGTTCATCGGAGATAATATTAAACTTATTCAAAAGAAACAAAATGGAAAAGTCAAAATTGATACATTCTTTCCGAAGTGCTTTCAGCGGATTGTTTTCTATCATTAGAACGGAAAGGAATTTAAAAATTCATTTGACTGCCTTTCTTCTTTCCTGTTTAGCGGGTTTCTTTTTTTCAATTACAAAAATTGAGTGGCTGGCAATTCTTATTATTTCCGGACTCGTCATATCTCTGGAAATTCTGAATTCCTCTATCGAAAAACTATGTGATTTTGTTGAACCAAACTACAATGCAAAGATTAAAATCATAAAGGACACAGCAGCTGCATCCGTTTTGGTGGCCGTCGCATTAGCTTTTATTATTGGTCTTCTAATTTTTATCCCTTATTTAAAGCTAATATCCTTTAATTCTTGATCCATCTAAAAACTTCTTGTTCATCCGCCTCCTTTTTTATTTGCAGAAATATGTCATGATTCCTTGACCTCAAATAGTATTTTCAAATTTTATAAAAAAAGAAGGTGACTCGGGAGAGTCACCTTCTAATTAATCTAACCTAACCACTATTCACTGAAAAAGATTTTTAAATCTTTATGATTTTTAATGCTATAAAACAAATATATAATGATTTTTAATACTTAACAAGTAAAAATCAACTATTTTTTATTCAAAAGTTAAAAATTAAATTTTTTTAGATCAATAGCGTCCTAAACGTTTAAAAAATAAGAGGGAATATTCCGTATCTCAAATTACCTTTGAGTTGCATAACAAAAAAACTCCCTCTCATGGCAAATATAACTTTGTTTTCTCAGATT
>Ga0209702_10002305_pt1 | contig 33783 bp, 24 predicted proteins | sample FRY01_FD_187210 | JGI IMG/M metagenome (GOLD analysis project Ga0209702, IMG submission 187210) | Freshwater microbial communities from Lake Fryxell liftoff mats and glacier meltwater in Antarctica - FRY-01 (SPAdes) (version 2) | ecosystem: Environmental > Aquatic > Freshwater > Ice > Glacier...
AAATGCTTTTATTAAAACTAATTTTAACCATTTCAGACAATTTGTTAAAATTCCTTTCCTCCAAAAAATTTATAAATAATTTATAATGAATTTCTGACTCATTTTCCAACTGATTAGGATAATAATTTTCAAACCCATTTTCAATTTTGAATTCCGATGACTTTGCGACAATATGCGTCGCATTCTCTAATTTAACAACTTTGTTTTTATGTAACACGGACATAAATTCTCCAAGGGTAATAATGATTGGTAATATTTGCGGTTATTTTGTTAGTTTTTTCCATAGCTAACTTCAGCAGTTCACAGGTAAGTTGTAATTATTCTTATCTACAAAAACATATCACGTATATATTACATATATATTTTGTATTATCTACATATAAATATTTTTTCTAACTGTAGAGACGACCGGCGGGTCGTCTTCCAAATCCTTCATCTTGACAAAAGTGAAAAAAAGTCAACCGTAGGGTTTACCCTACGGATAATAGAAATTTTAAAAATAAATAAAAATATAATATGCAATATCTACATAAATATCGACGGATATGGGTGGGATTATTATATTTACAACCTCTTAGAGGTGTTATATTCATAATAATATAATATTGAGTAGTTTTACGGCTCCTGTTGAGCCGAGTAAAGAAAAAAAAAGGTATAAATCTTAAATAAGATATATACCCACTGAATAATTATAATAATAAGATTAATGTTCGTTTTCTGCAAGCCATCTTTCGGCATCAATAGCAGCCATACAACCAGAACCAGCTGCAGTTACAGCTTGTCTATAAACAAAATCCTGTGCATCACCACAAGCAAAAACCCCAGGAATATTAGTATTAGATGATTTACCAATGGTATTGATATATCCCACTTCGTTCATATCTATTATACCATTGAATATATCAGTGTTTGGTTTATGCCCAATCGCAATAAAAGCGCCACCAGCTTCAATAGTTTCTGTCTCACCTGTTTCAATATTCTTTAAGTTAGCACCAGTAAGCTTTTTAATACCTTTGTCATTTGTTGTACCAATAAACTCTTCAACCACCGTATTAGTAATTATTTTAATTTTTGGGTGATTTTTTACTCTATCAACCATAATCTTAGATGCTCTAAAATTCTCTGATCTATGTATTAGTGTAACTGATTCGCCAAAGTTTGTCAAAAATAATGCCTCTTCCATTGCTGTATCTCCCCCACCTATTACAACGATTTTTTCTCCTCTAAAGAAAAATCCATCACAAGTAGCACAAGCAGAAATTCCAGCACCCCAATAAGTGTCCTCACCTTTTGTTCCTAATAATTTGGCAGTTGCACCAGTAGAAATAATAACAGAATCAGCGGTATATTCATTTCTGTCAGAAGATACTTTAAATGGACGACTTGAGAAGTCCACCTTATTAATCGTCTCATAAATAGATTTTACACCAAATCTATGTGATTGTTTTCTAAATATTTCCATCATTTCGGGACCTTGAATACCATGTTCGTACCCTGGGTAATTTTCTACTTCAGTTGTAATAGTTAATTGCCCGCCCGGTTGTTGCCCTTCGAATACAACAGTTTCAAGATTTGATCTTGATGTGTATAATGCAGCGGTAAATCCAGCAGGACCAGAACCAATTATTATAACTTTGTGATGATTAGACATTTTTTCTCCTATATAATATTTTTTTCATATAAACGATAATTAATTATTATTATTAATCAAGAAACAAATTAAAAATTGTTTTGACATAAATCAGTTGAAATTAAATATGAATAATTTTCTAAAATATCTAAAAACAACAAATCGACTTTCAATTTTATTCATTTCTTTATTAATTTCTGTGTTTACTCACTCTTGTCAAACAAATAGTGATGTAATTGACGAAAACTTAGTAAATACGTATAAAGAAATAATAATTGCAAGAGAAACATATAAAGATATTAATGAAGCTAATTTGGAAGTTGCAAAAATATTAAAAAGCCATAATCTAACAGAAGATGAGTTCAGAAAAGAATTGTTTGACACAATGGTCAAAAACAAAAATTTCACAAAATTCATTGATTCTGTCAAAAGCGAAGTAATGAAAGACTTAAAATAACAATCAAATTTAATTGATAGTTATTTATTTTTGGATTCATTAACTGTAAGTTATTTAGAAGTTAATTCATTTTGATAAACATAATGTCTAAGGTATTTTGGGTACATATCAATCACTGTGATATTATTTGGTGTGATAATATTCGGAATTAAATACCCGTCAACATCTTCAAGTATATTTTTTGCATCAATTTTGATTTTGATAGAATTATAATTCAATTTCAAAATATTATTAATCCCACCTCTAACTGTCAAACTTAACTGTTGTGGATATATTCTGTGTTCACTTTTGAGTGTACCGATAATTTCAACAGGTATATTTTCAATTACATATTCACTTAATTGATCAATTTTTTGAGTAATTCTTACATTATTAGATTTACTTATAAATTTAATTTTACCATCCAAATTATCTAATTTAGCTTTACCTCTGAAATCTTTAAATAAATTCTTATAAACTTTATCTTCCGTATCTATAAATTCCAATTTTTCTATTACTTTTTTACTTCCCCTGACTTTAATATAACTTGGATTTAGAACTTGTTCCTGTGCTAATACAAATTGTTTATCAGGAATTATTTTTACTCTTGATTTGATAGGAATATCTTTTTCGATTACTTTATCCAAAGTCAAAGTAATAATTTCTGGATAAACTTCCAAAGGAGTAAAGTTGCCTATTGACTCAGTAAATTTCGTTAATATTTTTTTATTGATATTAACAGTATCTGAAATTAAATTTAACTTTGCTAAATCTAGATAACATTGTTTATTTGTGTTAAAATACAACAAATTAAATAAGTCCCAACCATTTCCTTTTACTTTTATAGAAATTGATTTTGGAAGATCGGTTTCAATTGCTTTATCATAAGGAGTTTTAATTATCAATGGAATATCCACATTATAAGAATAAGTGTCATTAAAATTTGCATAAAACCAAAAAGCAAATGCAAATAAGTATGCCCCCCAAAAAGACAACTTTTTTATGTGTAAGTTAAAATTTTTGAAATATTTATTAATGAATTTAATAAATTGTCTAAAGATGTACTTATTAGTGAATTTTATGATTTTATCTATAAAATTACTTAATCTTTTACCTATAATATTTTCTATTTTTTTTCTCAAACAATCTTAATTTTAAAGTGTTTATTAATTGAGGTAATTTACAAATGCAATTTACAAAATAATTATAAAATTGAATTATTTAAATATATTAATTAAATTGTAATTATAAAAAAATTAATTTATAAAAAACATAATTTTAAAAAGAAAGTTGATTTTATGCAAAGTATTAGAGTAGTTACGGCGGCGGCGCTTTTTGACGGACACGATGTTTCAATTAATATATTTAGAAGATTATTACAAAAAAGAGGCGCTGAAGTCATAAATTTGGGACACAACAGGTCTGTGAATGAAGTTATAACTGTTGCTATCCAAGAAGATGTTGATGCAATTCTGATTAGTTCTTACCAAGGTGGGCACAACGAATATTTTAGATATATCATTGATAAATTAAAAGAAAATAATGCTGAACACATATTAGTATTCGGCGGTGGTGGTGGCGTAATATTACCAAACGAAATAGATACTTTAGAAAGTTATGGAGTTACTCGCATTTATCACGCAATTGATGGACAAAAATTAGGAATAGACGGCATTTCTGATGACATAATCAATAGAATAAAAGAAATCAAAAAAAATGGTAAGCCCAACTTATTAAGTAATATTGATAGTAATCTCATTGAAAATAATAATTTAAAAAATCATTATTCAATTGCCAGACAATTAACTTATTTGGAAGAAGTTGATATTAACCCAGAAAATTTAGCCCAAATAAAAAGTATTTATCAAAAAAATAACAAAAACCAATCTATCGTTTTAGGATTTACAGGAACCGGAGGCAGCGGTAAAAGTTCTTTGATAGATGAAATTATTGGTAGATTTATTACTTTTACTAAAGATATTTCCATTGGTGTATTGGCAATAGACCCCACAAAGAGTAGAACACAAGGCGCTTTGTTGGGTGACAGAATTAGATATAACCAAATTTATAATGATAGAGTATATTTTAGGTCATTCGCTACTAGAAATAGTGAAAGTGAAATAAGCGAAAGTATTACAGATGCAATTTCTGTTCTCAAATCTTGTGGATTTGATATAATATTTGTTGAAACAAGTGGAATTGGACAAGCTAATAGCAAAGTTGCAAGTGTAACTGATCATTCGCTTTATGTTATGACTGCAGAATTTGGCGGACCTTCACAATTAGATAAAATAGATATGTTGGATATTGCTGACTTTATAGCAATTAATAAATTTGAGAAAAGAGGTTCGGAAGACGCTTATCGTGAAGTGATGATAAATCAATTAAGAAGTAAGAAATTTAATGTTGATAAATCACAACCACTCGAAGAGTTAGAAATTAATGTTTATGGCTGCTCTGCAAATCACTTTAATAATTCTGGGGTAAATAGATTATTTAAAGATATTTTAGATTTATTAAAAAATAAAAATTATCGAACATATAATATTAATGAAAATTTAATAAATTTATTACCGACAAAATTAGAAAGAGACTCTGGTTTGATTGATAATAATAGAATTACATACTTATCCGAAATTTCGACAACAGTTAGAAACTATCATCAAAAAAGTATTTCTGAGGCAGATTTAGCAAATAAAGTATATTCATTAAAAAATACAATCAGTATTATTGAAGATGTGAGTATAAAAGAAATACTAAATCAAGAGTACAATAAATTATGGAATAGTTTAGCGACCGATACACAACGTTATTTGAATAATCATCACATTAAGTCTGAAGAATATCTTAAAGACTCTACTGATTATGAAATTCAAGGTAAAAAAATACATATTGAATTATTTACCAAAAGTTTGTCAGGTACAAAAATTCCAAAAGTTGCTCCCCCTACTTTTCAATCTTGGTACGAAATAACTAAGTTTTATTACAAAGAAAATTTCCCTGGTGAATTCCCTTTTACAGCTGGAGTATTTCCATTCAAGAGAACTACCGAAGACCCAAAAAGACAATTTGCTGGTGAAGGCTCTCCCGAAAGAACAAACAAAAGATTTCATTATTTATCAGAAAATGACGCAGCAAAAAGATTATCTGTTGCATTTGATGGTATAACACTTTATGCCGAAGACCCTGCAGAACAACCAGATATTTATGGCAAAATTGGTGAAGCTGGAGTTTCGATTTGTACAGTAGATGATATGGATGTATTATTAAAAGGGTTCGACCAAACAAATCCATTGACATCTGTATCTATGACTATTAATGCACCTGCACCAATTATGGTTGCATTCTATTTTATTACAGCATTCAAAAGAGAATTGAATAAATTAGAAGCAAATGGTCAAAAGTTAAATACTATTGAAAAAGAAAATTTAAAGATTGAAACGTTTAGGAAATTAAGAGGTACTGTCCAAGCCGATATGCTAAAGGAAGATCAAGGTCAGAATACTATAATTTTCTCTATTGATTTCGCAATGAAATTAATTGGTGATTTGCAAGAATATCTCTCAAATAATGCAATTAAAAATTATTATTCATTATCAATTAGTGGTTATCATATTGCAGAGGCAGGGGCTAATCCTATTACTCAAACTGCTTTCACATTAGCAAACGGCTTTACTTATGTTGAATATTTCTTGAAAAGAGGTTTGAACATAAATGATTTTGCACCTAACCTTTCATTTTTCTTCTCTAATGGAATGGATCCAGAATATTCTGTTATTGGAAGAGTAGCCAGAAGAATTTGGGCGATTTCAATGAAAAATAGATATGGTGCTAACGATAAATCACAAAGATTAAAGTATCATATCCAAACTTCTGGTCGTTCATTACACGCTCAGGAGATTGATTTTAATGATATAAGAACTACTCTTCAAGCTTTATTGGCTTATTATGATAATTGTAATTCATTACATACTAATTCTTATGATGAAGCTGTAACTACCCCTACTGAGGAATCCGTAAGACGCAGTATGGCAATTCAGTTAATTCTTACAAAAGAATTTGGATTAGCTAAAAATGAAAATCCTAATCAAGGTGCATTTATAATTGACTTGTTGACTGATTGGGTCGAAGAAGCTGTTTTAGAAGAATTTGAAAGACTTTCAAGACGTGGTGGTGTTTTGGGTGCTATGGAAACTGGTTATCAACGTTCTAAAATTCAAGAAGAATCTATGTATTACGAATATTTGAAACAAACTGGTGAATATCCAATAATTGGAGTAAATACGTTCTTATCTAATGACACAAGTAATGTTTATGATAAAATGGAAGTTATTAGAGCCTCAGAAGAAGAAAAAGATTATAGATTAGAAACACTTACAAAATTCCAGAATACCAATAAAGACAATTCAGAAGAAGCCTTGAAAAAAATCCGTGAAGTTGCAATTTCAAAAGGAAATATATTCGAAGAATTACTCAATGCTGTTGAAGTTTGTTCTATGGGTCAAATTACTAAAGTGTTATATGAGGTCGGTGGAAAATATCGAAGAGGAATGTAATTTTGACTAAATTTAGTTTAAAAAACAATACTTATTTGAATTTAATTTTTAAAGTTCGTTTTATCATTTTTCTTTTTTTAGTTAATTTTTTGTTGATAAATAAAGTTTTATCAGAAAAGATTAAATATGATTTTGGTGAAAATAACTTTGAAGCCATAAATCTAATAAACTTGATTAATTTTTCAACTGGTTATTATTTAAATTATGAACTTAATGTTTTAAATGAAAATGAAATAAAAAAATTGATTTCTGAAAAAGGTAACATCAATGAACTTGATAATATAAGTATTAATTGTTATTCTAAAGATTATGCCGAAATCAGTGATTTACTTTTGACTTCAATGCTTGTATCGCCAATTATATTAAATAGTGATATAATTAAATCACAAAATGGAGTTGATAAATTTTATTTTACTTCTTTATTTTCTGTATTATCTTTAAATTACTTAACAAAAAACTTATTGCAAAGGGAAAGACCTTTCGTCTATAATGAAAGTGTTGATAATGATTTGAAATTTAATAAAGATGCGAGACTTTCCTTTTTTTCGGGTCATACAAGTATGGCATTTTGTATTTTTATGATAAATACTTTAGTTACCCAAAATAACAACGAAATTAATAAATTTGTTATGTATTCAAGTTTAGCTGTAGCAAGCTTCATAGCTTATCTTAGAGTTGTTGCAGGAAAACATTTTTTGACTGATGTATTGGCTGGTGCAATAGTTGGAACTATTGTTCCTCTCTTGTTAGACAAGTACTTCAACACAAAAGATAACAATAATATTATTAATAATAGAAACAATCTTAATAATAGTAATAATAATAATATTTTGAGATTTAATAATTTCAATATTATTAATTTGAATTTAAAATTTTAAACTTCAATTTTAATTATGGATAAAATAAAATCTAATATTTCAATAAAATCTTCACAGTTTATAGAAAACAAAGAATTTAATCTAAATTTATTAAAAGAATTTCAAGATAGAAATGAAAAAATAAGTTTGGGTGGAAGTGAAAGTGCAAGATTAAAGCATACCGAAAGAGGAAAATTATTAGCCAGAGATAGAATAAATTTGTTAATTGATAAAAATACTCCCTTTTTAGAATTTTCATCAATGGCAGCCAATGGTATGTATGATGACGAAGCCCCTTCAGCCGGCGTAATAACAGGTGTAGGAACAATTCATAATAGAGAGTGTATAATAGTTGCAAATGATGCTACTGTCAAAGGTGGCACTTATTTCCCTATTACTATCAAAAAACATATCAGAGCTCAACACATTGCAATGAGAAATAATCTTCCTTGCATATATCTTGTGGATTCTGGCGGAATATTTTTGCCCGAACAAGCTAATACTTTTGCCGACAAAGAACATTTTGGAAATATATTTAATAATCAAGCCAAAATGTCAGCAATGGGTATTCCACAAATTGCTGTTGTAATGGGTTCTTGTACTGCTGGTGGTGCTTATGTTCCTGCTATGAGTGATGAAGTTGTTATGGTGAGAAATCAAGCAACTATCTTTATTGGTGGTCCTCCATTAGTAAAAGCAGCAACTGGTGAAGTAGTTACAGCAGAAGAATTAGGCGGAGCAGATGTACACACCAAAATCTCTGGAGTTGCTGACCATTTGGCAGAAAACGATGCACACGCATTACATATCACTAGAAACATTGTCGAAAACTTTGGTAAAAATAACAAATTTGATATTGGATTTAGAGAATTTAACGAACCATTTTATAGTCCTGATGAAATTTATGGTATATTACCAAAGTCTTTAAAAACGCCATTTGATATCAAAGAAATTATTGCTAGAATTGTAGATGGCAGTAAATTTCAAGAATTTAAAGAAAACTACGGCAGAACTCTAATTACTGGCTTTGCATCAATAAAAGGTTATCCAGTTGGTATAATAGGAAATAACGGTGTTATCTTTGGAGAGTCAAGCCAAAAAGGTGCACATTTTATCGAACTATGCTCTTTGAGAAAAATTCCACTTATATTTTTACAAAATATTACCGGATTTATGGTTGGTAAAAAATATGAACATAGTGGAATAGCCAGAGATGGTGCCAAAATGGTACACGCAGTTGCAAATGCACAAGTACCTAAATTTACCATAATTGTAGGTGGGTCTTACGGGGCTGGTAATTATGCAATGTGCGGCAGAGGGTATGAACCTAACTTTTTGTGGATGTTGCCAAATAGTAGGATTTCTGTTATGGGTGGCGAACAAGCAGCAGATGTTTTGACTCAAGTAAAAGTTGCATCGTTATTAAAAAGTGGCAAACAACTTACTGAAGAAGAAATTTACGATATTAAAAAACCTATTTGGGACTTATACGAAGAGCAAGCAACTCCTTATTATAGCACTGCAAGAGTTTGGGATGATGGTATCATTGACCCTGCTAAAATGCGTGAAGTATTAGCTCTAAATATTTCTATTTCTCTTAATAAAACTATTCCAGAACATAGTTTTGGTGTTTTTAGGATGTAATAGTAATTAGCAGTTTTTTTAATTTTTGTCGAAGAAATAATTGAAAAATATAATAAAAAGTATTAAAGAATTATTAGAATATAATTATCAAAACTTATTAATTAAATATGATGATTATTTATTAACTATAATTTTGAATAGACCAAAAGTCGCTAATGCACTAAATCATCAATTTATTGAAGAATTACTTTTGGTGGCAGATTTTTTGGAAATACACGAAAAAAATCAACAAGAATATTATAAAATTAAAAATATTAAAGATTTTGAGTTAAATGGAATTCCATTTATAGAAGAATTTCAAGAAATTAGATGTATTTTATTCCAATCAAATGGAAAACATTTCTGCTCCGGAGCTGACTTAAATTGGCTGAAAGAAGGATTAGAAAATACTTATGATGAAAATTATTTAGAATCTGAAAAATTAGTGGTTTTATTAGAAAAATTATATTATCTTACAATTCCAATTGTATCAAAAGTCAAAGGATATGCCGTCGGGGGTGGAGTTGGGATTTTGTTGTGTTCTGATATAGTTTTTGCTGACTTGGATTCTAAATTCGGAATTAGTGAGGTTAGTATCGGAGTTGTTCCTGTAGCAATTATTAAATATCTCAAACTAAAGCTAAAGTTATCAGATTTTAATCCATATTTAATAACTGGTGAAAGATTTGACGTAAATATTGCAAGAGAAATTGGTTTAGTTAATTTCATTATTGATAATAACGTTAATAATAACAACGAAAACAATATTATTGATAATTACATAAATAAAATCGTAAATAATGCACCAATTGCAGTACAAAAAGTAAAAGAAATTATAAATATCATTGATTTGTTGGATAATAAATCTTACATAAAGTATAGTGCAGAATTAATTGCTAAACTTAGACAAGGAAATGAATCTATTAAAGGTATAGAACATTTTTTAAATAAAGAAAATCCTAATTTTTAATAAAAATCAAAAATAATGTGAATAATATTAATATCAAAAAAATCAACAAAGTATTAATTGCGAATAGAGGCGAAATAGCTTGTAGAATCATTAAAGCTTGTAAAGAATTAAAGATTACAAGTGTAGCAATTTATTCTGAAGTTGATAAAAATTCTTTGCATAAAATTTCTGCCGATGAAGCTTATTTTATTGGAGAAGCTCAACCTAAATCCTCTTATCTTAATATAGATAAAATAATTAAAATTGCCAAAGATAATAATTGCGATGCAATTCATCCTGGATATGGATTTTTATCTGAGAATGAAGAGTTTAATAAAAGAGTTACGCAAGAAGGTTTGATTTTTATTGGTCCTAAATCAAATGAAGTTAATTTATTAGGTTCCAAAATTCAATCACGTAGAATAATGATTGAAAATAATATTCCTATTGTTCCTGGATTTGAAATCAACCAAACAGAAATAGACGAAAGTAACTTGGCTGATATTCAAACAAAAGTTGACAAAATCGGCTTCCCTATTCTCGTAAAAGCATCTGCCGGTGGTGGTGGTAAAGGCATGAGAATTGTAACAAATCAAAACGAACTCTTAGATTCGATAAATTCTGCAAAAAGAGAAGCTTTATCTGCCTTTGCTGATGACTCTATATTTATTGAAAAATATATTCAAAATCCAAGACATATCGAAGTGCAAATTGCAGCAGATAAATACGGCAACATAATTCATTTGTTTGAAAGAGAATGCTCACTCCAAAGGAGACACCAAAAAATTATTGAAGAAACTCCTTCTATTGCCTTAAATTCAGAACTAAGAAACCAAATCACAAAAACTGCAATTGAAGTAGTAAAATCTGTTAATTATGAGTCTATTGGTACTGTAGAATTTATTATGGATTCTGAAAATAATTTCTATTTTTTGGAGGTAAATACCAGAATACAAGTTGAACATCCTATAACAGAAATGGTAACTGGTGTGGATCTACTTCAACTACAAATCAAGATTGCAGAAGGTTACGAACTTCCCCACAAGCAATCTGATATCAGACAATTAGGGCATTCAATAGAATGTAGAATATATGCTGAAGATTCCAAAAATAACTTTATGCCAACAGGTGGAGAAGTATTATTTTTGAGTGAGCCAATTGGTAAAAATATTAGAATTGATTCTGGAATTATCAAAGGTACACAAATCACTCCATTTTATGACCCAATAATGTCAAAAGTGATTGTATATGCCGAAGATAGAGAAAAAGCAAGAGTAAAAATGGTTTATGCACTTAAAAATACTGTGATTTTAGGTATTAAAAACTCAATTCCTTTTATGATTAATCTTTTAAATTCGGAAGAATTTAAAAGTGGCAATACTTTCACAAATACAATTAGTAATAATTTAGAAAAATATAACAAAGAAGTTATTGATTTTAATTTTGATAGTAGTAATGAATTATTGAATTCTGATGAAAATCAAAATGAAATCGCTGTAATACTCTCTGCAATTGGTTTGACAAAGGAATATAATTCTAATAAAAACAATTCATATTCTGGCAATTTGGGTAATTCAACCAACGCTAAAGATAATTTGTGGATATCAATAGGACCACTAAAATTTTTATAATTAAATCTTTTATAATTAATTCTTAAATTATTAAATAATGTTAATAAATATAATTAAAACAAATATTGATTTTGACTTCAAAATTAATAAAGTTGAAAGTGAAATAGAAGTAAAAATCAATAATTCAACAACTCAATCAACAAATAAGTCAGTCAATTTCAATTATAATAAGTTAGGAAATAAGATTATAATTAATGATAATGGCATTAACAAAGAAATATTTATTGCCCAAAAAGATAATAAATATTATGTTTATTATAATGGGAATAATTATTATTTTGACGAAATTGAAGAAGTACATAATTTTGGTGAGAAGTCCTCAAATAATTTAGATGAGGATAATCTAAAGTCCCCAATGCCTGGTAATATAATCAAAATCTTAGTTGAAATAAATCAAATTATTAAAGAAGGAGACCCTATTTTGATTATTGAAGCTATGAAAATGGAAACTAATTTATTTGCTTCTATTGATGGAATTGTTAATGAAATAAATGTTAAAGAAAAAGAACAAGTTGACACTGATTTAATTTTGGTCAAAATAATTAAAGAATAAAAAAAGTTCTTTATTACATACTCATATAATAAAGAACTTTTTGATTTTTTGATTTTTTTTGATTTTTAGAGCTTTTGTTATTAAAAACTTAAACTATGGTAAATGTCCGCTTAATTTTAGGTCATTTACAATATCCTCAGAGAAAGATTCGAATATTGATAAAAACTCACCACTAAAACCTTCACTAGAATTTGAGTTTGAAGTTGCACTATAAGCAACTCTATCTGATGCAACATCAATTAATTCCGTTTTAAAACTCGTGAATAATGTTCTATCATTATTCATATTATTAGAAACATTTTGCTCTGTTATACTTATTTTCAAATACCCAGTAATCTCATTTTTTTTGAGATTATATTTTATTTGTTCATCAGTCCAAGTACGAGTTGGCGGTAAAAGTTCGCTGCCAATAAATACTTCAACTTTGTAATCCTTTAATTCACTCATAATTTGAGATTCTAAAGTTTTTTTGATTTCATAATCTCCAACATCTACAAAAACACATATTTTGTTAAATTTTTTATTACTAAAATCTGGGTCTGTAAATGATGCAGTTCTTGTCGAAGCACAACTAAATAATATAACAGATATAGTTAATATTAATAAATTATTTATAGATTTTTGTAAATTCATATTATTGAAATTTAGTTATTATTTTAGTTGTTAATTATAAACATCAGCTTAACAAATATGCTTTAATAAAGTCGTCAATCTCACCGTCCATAACTGCACTTACATCAGTTTTTTTAAATTCACATCTGTGGTCATTTACCATTGTATATGGCTGAAAAACATAACTTCTTATTTGACTTCCCCATTCAATACTTTTTTTAGTACCTTCTATAACATCTTTTGCAGCATTTTCTTCTTCAATTCTTTTTTGGTATAATCGAGATTTTAACATTTTCATAGCCAAATCACGATTTTTCCCTTGAGTTCTTTCTTGCTGACAAGAAACTATAATTCCAGAAGGTATATGTCTTAATCTAACTGCTGTTTCTACTTTATTCACATTTTGACCGCCCGCACCACCAGACCTAAATGTATCCATTTCTATATCTGATAATTTTATTTCAATTTCAACGTCTTCTTCGGCTTCAGGATAAATATACACTGATGCAAACGATGTATGTCTTTTGGCATTCGAATCAAATGGAGAAATCCTTACTAATCTATGAACACCACTTTCAGCTTTTAGATATCCATAAGCAAATTTGCCCAATATCTCTATAGTTACCGACTTTACACCTGCAACATCACCATCAAGTAAATCCATTAAATTAACAGTATAATTGTGTCTTTCAGCCCATCTAATATACATTCTCATCAACATTGAAGCCCAATCACAAGCTTCTGTACCGCCTGCTCCAGCATTAATTGTTAAGATTGCATTTCTATCATCGTCTTTGCCTGAAAGCATATTTCTAATTTCTAAATCTTCAATATACTTTTCTGCATTTTTGATATTTTCTTTAATCTCACCTTCTAAAGTATCATCATCAAGTTCATTTGCAATTTGAATCAAAACTTCAACATCTTCTATAGACATATTTGCTTTATTCCAATCATCAACCCAAGATTTGAGAGAACCAATATCTTTCATCACATCTCTTGCTTTATTTGGGTCATTCCAGAACTCATCATTCTCTGTTACAGATTCTAATTCATCTATTTTGTGGTTTTTTTGTTCGATTTCAAAGAAACCTCCATAAATGTTGATTTCTCAATTTTAAATCTTCTATCTTACTACTATATTGTTCAAACATTTTTTTTCTACTTTTTTTATTTTTTAAAATTGTATTTCTTACATTTATTATCAACAAATATAATTAAAATACTTTAAATATTGAGTTTAGTTCTTCGGTATTAATTTCTTTGTTTTAAGAAGTTTTCCATCATATTCTTATTAACTTCTTGACTAATAGATCTGCATCGTTTTGAGTTGCTTTCGATTTAGTTTTAAATTCTTTTAAATTTATAAAATCTATCAATTCTTGTAAATCTAAATCACTCATATTTGATGTAAACTTTATAATAACTTCACTATTATTTATTTCTAATGTCATATTTTCGCCTCAAAATATAATTTAATTATTCAAAAAATATTGAACCTATATTTCAGTATCATCTAATATAAAATTCATTTGGTAATGCAATCATAGCTTTTTCTTTTTGTGCAATTCCTAACAATTGAAATGAATAATCAATTTGATTCTTAAATTCCAAAGGCAAATTATTATAAATTTGTTTTGTCATACTCGCTTCCATACCAATTAATCTTGCTAATTTATTTATTCCATTTACATTCGAATTTGATTCATTTCCATCAGAATTTTCACCTGATAATAATTTTATCAACTCCTCCATTTTATCTTTTTTCTCAGGGTATGATTTAATTTTAACTTTAGTATTTTTGTCAATACCAATTTCAGCTTTTGCTATTTCTATTGCTTTTCCAAGTCCACCTAATTCATCAACCAAACCTTTATCTTTTGCATCTTGACCAGACCAAACTCTACCTTTAGCTACTGCTCTAATTTCATCAAAAGTTTTATTTCTACTTTCAGCCACTCTTGACAAAAATCTATAATAAATTCCTTTAGATAAATTATATAATTGAGCTTTGTCTTTATCAGTATAAGCATACATTCCATTCATAAATTGGGCACTCGGCGAAGTAGAAAGAGTATCGGCTGTAATATCCAAATTACTCATTAATTCCGAGAAGTTTGGTATTGCTAAAATCACACCAATTGAGCCTGTTATTGTTTGTGGGTGAGCAACAATCTTATTACAAGCCATAGCCATATAATAACCGCCAGATGCAGCTACATCACTCATAGATGCAATAACTGGTTTTACTTTTTTGGTTTTCATAATTTCTTCCCACATCTCGTCAGAAGCGATTACCGAACCACCAGGGCTATCAATTCTTAATATGATTACTTTAACATTTTTGTCTTCTCTTGCTTTTTTCAATTGTTCAACAAAAGTCCCAGATTTGATTTCATAATCTCCACCACCAAAAGGACTTGAAGAATTTTTGCCACTTGAAATTGCACCAACTGAATTTATTATTGCAATCTGTTTATCATCTTTTGCAATTTTAACATTTTTAGTTTTGATATCTCCAATATTTTCACTATTTATATACTTTGCTACCGTTACAAGATTTAATTTATCTTCATCATCTTTATTTTCTTTTTTAGACTTAGATTTTTTATCCTCTTTATCAGACTTATTATCGGACTTATTTTCAGACATATTATCAGATTTGATACCAGTTTTATTTCCTGATGCAACTTCTTTCAAAATTTCTTTAAAATTATTTTCAGAAATAATTTCATCAATTAATCCATTCGCTTTAATTGAATCAGCAGTATATACTCCATTTGCTAAAATTGCATAAACTTTGTCAGTAGAAAGATTTCTATTTTTAGCAATCATTTCAACAAAAGTTTTGTATCTCTGACCAATCAAAACCTCTAATTGGTATCTTGCAGAGTCGCTAAATTTGGTTTTATTATAAGAGTCACCAGCAGATTTAAAGTCTTCAAATCCTTGTACGTGAAAATTTACTCCAATTTTTTTGTAAAGTCCTTTCATAAATAACGCACTTGTACCAAATCCGTTTAATTCAATCAAACCTTCTGTTGGCATAAATATCTTATCCGCACTTACTATATTCATATAATCAGCTTCGTTACCTGTTTCTATAAATGCATAAACAAATTTACCAGAAGTTTTGAAATCCTCAATTGCTTCAATCAATTCAATAGACTTTGCAAATCCAATACTTCCTTTAGGTGAAATATAAATACCTTTAATATTATCATCAATTTTAGCTAATTCAATTGCTCTTAAATACTCAATAAACGAAGCAGAATTATTAACTTCTCCAGAAAATGCAGCAAATGGATTATCATCACTTGCATATTCCTGTACACCACCTGCGAAATTCAAATATAAAACAGAGTTTTTGCTCACTTTTACTGGTTTTGATTCAAAATCAAAGCCTGAAAATAAAGAACCAATAATTAACGCAATTACCACAAAGAAGCCAACAAATACCGATAATACTATTAATAATGGTATCCACCATCTTCTTTTTTTAGGTTGTTGGAAATTAGGTGGAAATGGAGGAAAATTTTGATTAAATTGATTGTTAGCATTGTTAGAGTAAGGTGGAAATGGAGGTTGGTTCCCACTATTGTTTGAGTTGTTGTCGTTAGAAAATTCTGACATGTTGTTCCTTACAAAATTTAAGATTTATTTTTAATTAGTTTAAAATTTAATAGTAAAATTACGTAATTTTATTTGCTAAGTTACATAATTATAATAAATAATCAATTATTTTAATCTAAAACCAAACATAGACCTAAAATAACCTACAAAATAATTGCCTAATTCAGATACTAATACTCCAAAAAGTAATATTGTGGCTCCGAATATTTCCCTTTCATTCAAAAATTCCTTAATAAATATCATAGCAAAAATAGAAGCAAATACTGGCTCCAAACTAAAAATCAAAGCAGCTCTGACTGGCGTTGTATGTTTTTGATAAGTTGTATGAATTAAAGTCAAAATAAAAGATGCGATTACTCCATTAAATAATAGAGATATAAGTAATTTCGTATTGAAATCAAATCGCAATGAACCAATATCAAAAATCAAAAAGCCAATTAATATTACAGGTATTGCAGACACAAATTGAAAAGCTACAACCTGGATTGTTTCTTCAAATGTATTGTGATTTTTAGTAAATATATCCATATAAGTTATATACAAACCCCAACAAAAAGTAGAAAGTAGAGTTAAAATATCTCCGATATTTATATTGTTAAAGTCTGGTTTAGTAAAAATGAATAATCCAATAAATGAAATTAGAACCCCAATCAAAGCCCATTTTGAAGGGAGTTTTTTCTTGATTAATATAAATATAAATGGAGTTACAACTACAGTCAATCCAGTGATAAAAGCCGTTTTGGAGACAGTTGTATATAATAAAGCGTTTGTTTGGAGAATAAATCCAGTAGCAAAAAACACACCTAATATACTTGAATGTTTAATGGTAGTTTTATTCGCTTTGAGTACTTTTTTGCCAAAAAACAAAAAACTCAAAAATAAAGCAAGTGTAAATCTTAACAATATATACAAGAATGGAGAACAATATTCCAAACCGATTTGGGTAAACATAAATGTTGCTCCCCAAATTACAGTCATTAATAATAACATAATTTCTGGTTTATAATTTTTCATCAATTTACTTGTTATTATTATTATTATTATTTAATTTAAATTCTTGTGCATAAAGTGGGACAAAAGTTGAAGGATCTTCAAATTCTCCATTTTTAATTTTTTTCAAAGTTGGGTGTAATAAATTTTCGACATTCAATTCAACAAAATAATACAGGCTCTTATTTTTTAAATAATCAATCAATTCAATCGAATTTGTAATATTAAAATTATTAAAAGATAAATTAGTTTCAACCTCAGTTTGAAATTTTTCATTAATTTCTATTAATTCTATATTATGAAATTTTGTAATAATTTGAGAAGACAACTCTTTAATACTTCTATCTTTACTACTTGTCACTTCAAAACTATTAACTTGTTCTTTATTTATCTTTAATTCTACGATTTGCTTGTAATAAATATTTTTGTGTGATTTGAGATAAATATTAACATTAAATTCAAGATTACTTTGGTTACTTTGGTTACTTTGGTTACTTTGACCCAAATGATTCGAAAGTATTTGTTCTAAATTTTTATTTAGAAAATCAATCAGTAATAATTCCAAACTTGAAACCGATATTAATTTTGGATTTTTGGGCTGATTAGAATTTAATTCATCTAAATCTTCTAAAAGTTCTAAATCTTCTTCAAAACAAAGAGCTTTGGCTAAGCTACCCCCAATTCTTAGACCTGTAAATGAACCAGGACCAGAAGAAATAGTTACAAAATCTAAATCATTGACTTTGAGATTATTTAAATTAAGCAGATACCTTATTGACTCCGCAAGTAAAGTATCGTGAGAATTAGGCAAATAGTGATTAATAATTGATAGTTTGTTTTCGTTATCAAATAAACCTAATCCAAGATAATTACTACTTGTTTCAATTGCTAATATATTTTTATTTATTTTTTTCAAATTAGTTCTAAAATTATTTAAATAATATTACAAAATTAATCAATTAATTCCATAGTTTTTTTGATTTTCCATAATATTTCGGTTGCCATTTCACGATTTTGGATTTTAATTTCCAAAAATAACTTGTTGTTATTTTGAAAAAGTCGTGAATTATCCAAACTTGATATATAATCAGAAATTAGTGGAAAAACTATTTCATAATAATCAGTATTTTTGTTTGATGGGAGTTCACATATTAATTTCTCAGAAGTAACAATTACTTTTTCAAATCCAGTATAGATAGCTGCAATTCTCAATTTGATACCAAATAACAAGTCATTTCCTTCTTTTGGTAATTTCCCGTATTTATCTTCAAGTTCTTCTGTAATTACCTTTAAATCTTTATTATTTTTAACTGAATATAATTTCTTATAATATTCAAATCTCTCTGTATCACTTTTAATATAAGAAATTGGTAATAAAGCATCTTGACCAATTTCGATAGACACTTCCTCGTTAATAAATCTATCTTTAATTGGTTTATCTTCCAAATGAAAGACATTTTTAAATTCTTGTTCTTTTAATTCAAATACAGCTTCTTCTAATATCTTTTGGTAAAGTTCAAATCCAATACTATAAATTTCTCCACTTTGCTCTGCACCTAATAAATTTCCAACTCCTCTAATTTCCATATCTTTAAGTGCAAGTTGAAATCCACTTCCCAAGTCTGTAAACTCTTCAATTGCTTGTAATCTTTGAATAGCATTATTATTTAGTCTTTTATTATTTTCAAGTAATAAATAGCAATAAGCTTGGGTATTAGACCTACCGACTCTTCCTCTTAATTGATATAATTCAGCCAAGCCAAAATTATAAGCTCTATTGATAAATATAGTGTTTGCATTCGGAATATCTAAGCCAGACTCAACAATTTTTGTAGTCAATAATACATCTAATTCGTGACCAATAAATTTTTGCATCATTTTTTCAATTTCGTTTGGCTTCATTTGTCCATGGGCAATTCCGAATTTACAGCTCGGCAAAAGCATCTTAAGTTGGATTTCAATTTGTTTTAAGTCTTCAATTCTATCATTAACAAAAAATACCTGTCCACCCCTTTCAACTTCTTTGAAAATTGCATCTCTAATTACATCTTCTTCCCACTCTAAAATCTCAGTTACAACAGGCAATCTATTTCTTGGTGGAGTTTCAATCACACTCATATCTCTTGCACCCATAAGCGAAAAATTCAGTGTTCTTGGGATTGGAGTAGCAGTAAGCGTTAATGTATCAATATTAGTTTTAAGTTGTCTTAATTTTTCTTTTGCACCAACCCCAAATCTTTGTTCTTCATCAATAATCAATAATCCAAGGTCTTTGAAATCAATATCTTTGCTTAATATTCTATGAGTACCAATTAATATATCAATACCACCAATTTTCAATTTTTCGAGTATTTGTGTTTGTTCTTTAACAGTTCTAAATCTTGAAATCACATCAACATTTATAGGATAATTACTTATTCTATCTTTAAAAGTCATATAATGTTGTTGGGCAAGTACAGTTGTAGGAACAAGAACAGCAACTTGTTTGCCTGATTGAACGGCTTTAAATGCTGCCCTTACTGCAACTTCAGTTTTTCCGAACCCAACATCACCACAAATCAATCTGTCCATTGGAGTCTCATTCTCCATATCTTTTTTTACATCTATTGTGGCTTTGGCTTGATCTATAGTATCTTCAAATGTAAATGCAGCTTCAAATTCTTTTTGCCAAATATTATCAGTTGCAAAGGCATAACCTTTTTGCATTTTTCTTTCTGCATATAATTTGATTAAGTCTCTTGCTATATCTTTAAGTTTTTTCTTTGTGCGTTCTTTTTTTCTTGACCATTCAGAACTTCCCAATTTAGATAAAGTTACTCCAATATTATTTTCAGAACTGTGTTTTTGAATTTTTTGGATATAATTCAAATTTACGTATAATATATCACTATCTGCAAAAACTAATTTAATACAATCTTGGTCATTACCACCAATTTTGACTGTTTTAAATCCTTCAAATCTTGCTATACCTTTATCTTCGTGGACTACAAAATCACCAAATTTCAACTCTTTTAGTTCTTTTAATGCTAATGCCGAATTCCCGTCTTTTCGTATTTTATTTTGAAATCTCAATCTATCAAACACTTGATGTTCGGTAATAATAGCAAAATTAAAATCACTCGAAATAAATCCATTAGAAAAAGTATTTTCTAACCACAAAGTACTCTTAAAAAATTGATCTTTATAGTTAATTTTATTTATTAAATCCCTATGTGAAGTATCAATTAATGTATTTAGCTTTTCATAATCGCTATCAATAAAATCAACAATTAGTTCCTTGAACCTTTCTAAATGTATTTCCCCTTCCGCAGACAAAATAACTTTAAACTCTTGATTTAATAATTCAATTATATTATTTGTCAATGATTTGATTGAAGATTTGAATTTAGGCTGTAATTGAGTTTTGAAATTAAATGTAGGTTTTTGTAATGGATTAAATACAATTTTTTTGATATTTAATAGCTGTTTATCAAAATTTGATATTAATTCTTTTAGATTTAATAACTCAGGCTCATCAATAATAATTGTAGTTTTTTCATCAAAATAATTTATGATATTATCTATTAATTCTGTGTTATCATAATGTAAATTTTTGGATAAAAATTCAGTATTATTTATATTTTTTATGCTTCTCTGTGATAAAACATTAAATTCTCGTATCGACTCAATTTCATTTCCCCAAAATTCAATTCTTAATGGGTTCAAAAAGCCAACTGGGAAAATATCTATAATTCCACCTCTGACAGAAATCTCGCCTTCAGAAGAGACAAATGGCATTTTTTCAAATCCTGATAAAATTAAATCAAAAATAAATTGATTATAATCTAATTTTTGGTGTATATTTAATTTTAGGTAATTTATTTGAAAATTTTGGCTGGAAGGTATTTTCTCAATTAAAATATCTTTAGTGATAATAGTTAGAAGTTTATTTCGAGTGCTTAATTTCTCCAATCCAGATGTAATCCAATTAATATTACTATTCGTATTCTCAATTGAGATAGTTCTGTGTTTCTCTGGCTTTTGTATCAAGGATATTAGCTCAACATCAATTAATAACTTAAAATCATTATAGTATTCTTCAGCAATTTTACTATCATCAACTATCAAAACAAATTTTTGGTCGTCATTAATATTAAATAAATATGACAAAATAATTGATTTTAGCGAACCTTTGATTCCTTTGATGCTAAGATTTTTACCACTAATAAATTTTTGATTTATTTCATCAAATAACTTATTTTTAAATATATCTTGCTTAATTATATTATTTTTATTTTTCAATTTCTTTTATTTTAAATTTTATCTTGATTTAGACGTTAATTTATATTAATAATTACAAAAAACATTTACACAAAATAAACACTTGTAAATAATTAATTTATTATCAAATATTTTTTTTAATTAATTTTAAAAACAAAAATTATTAAATTTTACTGATGACACAATACAATTTTGGTTTTATAGGTGAATTTTGGATATTAATATTGCTAATTATAGCTACAACTTTATTTAGTTACTTTATTTACAAAAAAACAAACCCTTATTTAAGTCGTTTTTTCAAATTCACTTTAATTGGAATTAGAAGTGTGGCGTTAGCTTTAATTCTATTAATATTATTTGAACCAATAATAACTACATTACAGAATCAAACCAAAAAACCAAAAATAGCTATAATTTATGATAATACAGAATCAATGTCTGTAAACACCAAAAGATTTGATAAAATTGCTACATATAAAAAAGTAATTGAAAATTTAGATTTAGGTGAGTTAGATAAAGATGAATTTTTATTAGATGATGAGTTGCTAAAAATTTCTGATTTTGAGTTTGATAGCCTGAAATTTAAAGGTAAAAATACTAACTTTAATTTACCACTAAAATATGTCAATGACAATTTGGATTATGAAAACTATTCTTCTGTGCTAATTTTAACAGATGGAGTGCATAATAATGGCGTAAATCCAATGGTCAAAGCAAGAGAATTAGCCAGACCAATATTCACAATAGGAATTGGAGATACCAATCAATATAAAGACATTAAATTAGTAAATTTAATTACAAATAAAATTGGATATTTGGATAATTTAATTCCTGTAATTGCAAAATTTGAAGCCTTTGGGTTTAAAAATGAAGAAATCAAAATTACACTTTTGGAAAATAATAAAATTATAAATGAAAAATTATTAACACTTGACCCTAATAAAAATTATTATGAAGAGTTTTTTGATTATATACCAAAAAGCGAAGGAAAAAATAAACTTACAGTTAAAATCTCTGAATTAAAAGATGAAGAATTTTCTAATAATAATTCAAAAGATGAATATATAGATATTAACAAAAGCAGAAAGAAAATAATGATAATATCTGGTTCAGCTAATCCAGACATTTCTTTCGTCAAATCAGAATTTAATAAGGTAAAAAATTTAGAAATCACAGAGTTTATACAAAGAAACAAAGGTGAATTCTATAAAACACCAAATGCCACAGATTTCAAAGAATCTGAATTAATTATATTAATAGGTTATCCAAACAATTTTTCGCCAGATGCAATTACAAAAAATATTAAAACTGAATTAGATAATGGCAAGTCTTTAATTTTTATTCCATCACGTGACCTTAATTATGATAAAGCTAAAATTCTTAAAGATTATTTGGGTATAAATGTTATTAGCAATAGTGGATTTGAATCAGTTGTCGAACCAATTGTAATCGAAAAAAGTGCTTCAAACTCAATTTTAAAATTAAACGAAGCTAATAATACTGACTTGTGGAATAATTTACCTCCATTATTTAGAACACAACTATTCTTTAATACACTTCCTACAGCTTCACCAATAATGAAATTTAAAATACTTGGTAATGTTTTTGAAGAACCATTATTATTAACTAATGAATTCAACAAAACAAAATCTTTAGTGTTTCTTGGTTATGGTATTTATAAGTGGAAGTTAGGAGCTTATTCTAACGACTTAAAAAGTGGTGATGAAAATCCAGGTGATTTATTTTCTGCACTTTTTTCAAATTCTTTAAAATGGCTAAGTATTGAAAAAAATGATAAAAGATTTATTTTAAATACTTCCAAGTATATTTATAGTTTGGGTGAAAATATTGAAATTAATGCTCAACTTTATGATAAATTATACAATCCATTAAATTCTGGTAAAATTTTAGTTGATATCATTAATAAAAAAACAAATAAAAGTATTTCTTCTTTATACCTAAAAAATATTGGTAACGGTAAATATTATGGAACAATAAACAAATTGCAATTAGGTGAATATGATGTAAATGCAAAAGCATTATTAGAAAACGACTTAGTTTATGAGAAAGATAATACAAAGTTTCAAATAGTTACAAATACTAATGAAATTACAAATATATTATTAAACAATATATTACTCAAAGACTTATCTAATGCTACTTCTGGTAAATACTATAATTGGGATAATACCAAAGAACTAAAAGATGATATTCTAAAAAATGATTTTCACTTTGAAAAACCTTATAGTTCTAAAAATGAAATCTTAGTTTGGAACTACCCCTACCTATTAGGATTGATAATCCTTTTATTTTCAGTTGAGTGGTTCTTGAGAAAAAGATTAGGACTGTTGTAAATAAAGTTAGAAAATTAAATTCTAATAAAATAATAATAAAATAATAGTATTAAAATGAAAGATATAGAAATAGTAACAATCGACTTCTGGAATACACTTTACGACTCAAGCGGTGGACCAGAAAGAAATAAAAGCAGGCAATTAGCAATCGTAAATGAAATTGATAAATATGAGTTGTTTTTACCTGCTGACAGAATTAATGAAGCTATAGAAGCAAGTTGGAAAAATTTTGAATACTTTTGGAAAGAACATCAAATCACTCCAAGTGCTACACAAACAGTGGAATTTATTTGGAATTATTTAAAATTACCAACCGATAATGACGCTATACAAAATATATCTGATGTTTTTGCAAATGGAATATTGATAAATAAACCTAAACCAATTAATTTTGTAAAAGAAGTTTTACCGATCTTAAAAAATAAATATAAAATTGCGTTAATATCTGATACTGGGTTTTCTCCGGGCAGTGTAATATCTAAATTACTAAAAGAAGATGGATTGTTTGATTATTTTGATTCATTTAGTTTTAGTAATGAAACAGGCGTTGCCAAACCTCATTCAAAGGCATTTACAACTGTATTAGAAGCAACCTATTCTCAATCAATCAATGGTATCCATATTGGCGATATAGAGCATACAGACGTAAAAGGGGCTAAAAATATGGGTATGAAAGCCATCAGGTTTAGTGGAGATTTAACAAAACTTACGGAGAAAAATCCTGATAAAACTTCAGCTGATTTTGAAGTATTTGATTGGAAGCAAATAGAAAACATCTTACTTTAAATATTTATTAAATTTTTCATTTATTTAATTTTTTCATTTATTTAATTTATGAAGTCAATCAAAATCGGTGTGTTTGGTGGGAGTTTTAATCCAATTCATTTGGGACATATTAATATTTTAGATAATTTTATAAAAGAATTCAAATTAGATTTCGTAATCTTAATTCCAAATAAATTATCTCCATTCAAAGCAAATCAAAGTGAGTTAGATAATAATAATTTCAAATTAAATAATAAAGATATTTTAGAATTATTAAAACTGAACACCCAAAAATACAATAATATAATTATTTTAGATTACGAATTAAATTCAAATCAGATTAATTTTTCAATTGATACTTTTGAATATCTAAAAGCGAATATCTTAAATTTGATTAAATTTGGCGAAAGTATAATGGAAGATAGTATAGTTGACACGAGTAATATTGAGTATTATTATCTAATTGGAGATGATAATTTAATAGATTTTCAACTCTGGAAAAAATGGGAAGACTTACTAAATCAAGTTAGTTTGGTTGTCGGTTCAAGAAATAATTCCAAAGCAGATATTGAATTATTAATAAAAGTTAAATTTCAAGACTTTAAACAAAAGATTTTTTTATTAAACAATTCCTTAATCAAGGTATCTTCTACTGAAGTTAGAAAATTAATATTAGATTATAGAATTGATTTAATTAATTTGGAAAATAATAAAATTAATCTAATTGATAATCTTGGATTAATCACTTATAATTATTTAATAAATAACAACTTAATTAATAAAAACTAAAGTTGTACTCGGACAAACCACCTTCTATATGAATTATCAATTTATCAATAGATTTATCATAATTATTGGTTTTATACTTTTGTTTATCTATTTTGATAAATTCATCTAAATTTGAATCAGACAATGTGGAATTCATTACAACTTTACAGCCAATTTCTTTTGGTATTTTTATGTTAATTTCTGCTGCTCCTGAGTTAATTATACAAACAGCTTCTTTATATACTTTTCCAAATTTCACATTTAATTCTGCTGCACCTATGTTAAATTTAATTGTATCTACCAATAAATTACTAAAATTGTAATTGAATTCACCAACTCCACAATTTGATTCAATATTCCAAAGTATATTTTTATTAAGTACAATTTCTACATTTTTTTCAAAGTCATCATTAATTACATTATTTTTTTCAGATTTATAACTTATATAGTAAAATTTATTTAATGAATCGTAATCAGATAAAACCTTATCATTATTATTTCCATTACTTTTACTATTAGTTTCAAGAAGTAAATCAATATTATTTTCATCGTCAATTGAATTTATATCAAACTTACCTACTCCACTATTTATTTCTAAATAAGCTTTGCTAACTGGATTTGTAATATAAATTTTGTCGTTAGTATGTTCAAAAGAATATTCTTTTTTATTTTTACTATTATTTAACTCTATATTAAAATTTTTAGACTTTTTTAAATAATCAATGAAGTTGAAATCATAATTATGTAAATTAAATAAATAATACAATATAAATATTGCTGACAAAAATGAGTTTAATTGCTTTAATTTATGAGGAATTTTAAAATATGATATCCCTAGAAAAATGAAAATTAGGGGCCAAAGGTTGAGAATATTTTTATCATAAATATCAAGTTTTATATCAAAGTTTTCTAAAAGTAAAAAAATACCTGTTAAAGTTAAAAATACTCCCCAGAAAATAGAATTACTTGAAACTAAATTAGAATTGGAACTTGTATTAGTAGAATTAAAGTTTTTATATGGTTTGTTTTTGTAATGATTTTTTTGTTCATCATTATTAGGGATATTTTGATTATTTTCTTCCATTTTTTCGTCTGATATTTAACTGATGAATGACACTATAATTGAAACGCAGAAATACTAAATTCCTGAAATATAAAAATAAATATTTACAGTAATGCTTTAATTTTGTTGTTAAATAAAACCATAATTCCGGATAAAATCAATAAAATTGATAACATTATACCAAAGTTAAAATCAGGTAAGATTTGTTCAACAAAAAATAATACACCAGCCAAAATAAGTATTATTCCAGCAATTATTTTAAAATTTGTTTGGCTTTTATCTTCATTATTACCAAAATCATAATTCATGTTATAACTGTTGTTATTATCCATCGAACTATAGTTAGAATTATTAGAATTATTAGAATCATTAGTATTATTAGAATCACTATTATCAGAATTATTCCTATTCTGATAATCCATCACCTCATAATCTTTTGGAAGTACAAACATAAGAATTAAATATATTAGAATAGTACTACCACCAATGAAAGTACCAATAACAAATGCCAATCTAATCCATATCGGATCAGTTGATAGATAATCAGCTATACCACTTGCAACACCTGCAAAAATTTTGGATTTACTTCTTCTATAAAATCTTTTCATAATTATACTAATTTAATTTGATACAATAGTTCTAATTGATTTTTTAAATAATTTTTTAAATGGCTACAAAAAACGTTACGTATGTTTAAATAAATAGTTTCATTTTTAACTGAAAATACATAAATAAATTTATTATATTAATCTTCAACCAAACAAAAATCTATGTTTCTTTTTGGTATAGATACCTTGACAAGTTTTACTTTAATTCTTGAGCCAATTCTATAAACATTTTTCTTTCTTTTACCAATGAAACTAAATTTGGTCTCATCAAAAACATAATAATCATCAGTAATATCTTTGATATGTAATAATCCCTCAATGTATATATTATCTATCGTTATAAATAATCCAAATGAAGTAACTCCTGTAACAGTACCTTCAAATATTTGTCCTAAATAATTTTCCGCAATCATAACAATTGCCAATTTATTAGTCGCTCTTTCAGTCTCCATCGAAGATCTTTCAGTAGTTGTAATTGAAGTAGAAATATGTTTTACAAACTGCTTCATATAATCAATTCTATCCTGTTGGACATCACCTTTGGTATATTCTTTTATCAATCTATGAATAATCAAATCTGCGTAACGCCTAATCGGTGAAGTAAAATGAGTGTAATGGTCAAATCCTAAACCAAAGTGACCAAAGTTTTGATGAGAATATATAGCTTTGGGTAATGACCTAATTAATATCTGACTAACAACATTTGACTCGGTTGTATTTTTAAATTTATGTAACAAGTTGTTAATTTCTTTGGAAGTAGCTTTATTTGCTTTGATTTTTTGACCAACCAAATATGCAATTAAATTTAATGAATCTGTAATTACTTTTGGGTCAGGATTATCATGAATTCTATAAATATATGGCAATAATCCATTTACTTTATTTAATTCAGACATTTTTATAATATTATATGCAACTACTTGATTGGCTGCCAACATACATTCTTCAACTAATTTTGTTGACAAAGTACCTGTTTTTAATATTATTTCTTTGGGTCTATTATTTTCGTCATTGATAAATCTAACCTCAGAAGTATTAAAATCTATCCCACCGTTTTCAAATCTTTTGTTTCTTAAACTTTGTGCAAGTGTATTCAATGGCAAAATCAATTCTTCTGCTAATTCACCGGAGTTGTTTTCTATTATTTCTAAAACTTCTTCGTAAGTAAATCTTCTTTTACTTTTTATCACAGATTCATAAATTTTATAATTAACAACTTCATATTTTTCATTGTATTCAATATCAACAGAAAAGGCAAATCTAATTTCATTTGGTTTTAGAGAACAAATATTATTGGATAACTCTTCTGGTAACATAGGGATTACTCTATCAACTAAATATGTTGAATTACCTCTAAACCTTGCCTCAATGTCGAGTTGAGTATTTTCTTTTACATAATGACTTACATCTGCAATATGCACACTTAATAATAAATTACCATTTTTTAATTTTTTGAGTGACAAAGCATCATCAAAATCTTTGGCATCAAATGGGTCAATTGTTATAATTAAGTCATCTCTTAAATCAATTCTATCTTTATAAGTTTTTTGATTTTTAGGTATCGAATATTGTTTTGCTTCTTCGATTACTTCCTCAGGAAAAGTTTCCATTAAACCATATTCTTTAACAATTTTATCGATTTCAGACTTAATATTTAGACTGCTTACTTCATTTTTAAAGAATTTTGTAATTTTGGCTGTAGGCAATTTATTTGGGTTAGTCCAATTCAAGAAGCTTGCTTGAACTTTCTGTCCAATACTTGCACCATTCAAATTTTCTTTCAATACCAAAAAATCCATTTCATATTTTTTTGTATCAAGTGGTCTCACAAAATAAAATTCATCTTCTATCAATAATGTACCATCAAAAATATGTTCGGCTCGTGAATCAACTTTTATAACTTCACCAAAAAACTTATTATCTTTTTCTTTTAATATTTTCACCTCAACAATATCATTATCCAAAGCATTCAATAAATCCCTTTTTTTGATATATATTAAATCATAATTAGCATTTGATGTTTTAACAAATATTTTGTTATCATTAAAATAAATAGTCCCAATTAAACTCGACTCAATTTTTGCAATATTCAAACTATATCTTCTTCTACTCGATTTAGCGAGAATATTCGTATCACAAAGATATAACAAAGCCATTTTCAATTCATCATATTGATTTGTATTTGATTTTATTTGTAATAACTTTGATATTTCATTTAATTGAAGATAACTTGTTGTTTTGAATAAATTTAATATATTCTCTATTAATTTTTCGTTTTGCATATTCATATCTTTAATATTTTAATTTTGATGTATTTTTATTTTATACTTAACATATAATACAAATTACAATTTTGTTTTTTTAATACATAAAATTAATTGATTTTGTTTGAAATATATGTATTTATATACTCTTTATTGTTCATAATTTATAATTTTTAAAAACTAATTAATTTTTATCATTAAAAGTGAATTATAATCGTTTGTATGTTGATAAAATGAAATAATAAATAATTTATTATATTTTTAATTAAAGTTATATATAGGGAAATATAAATGTCGAACAAAACATTAGCTATAATAAAACCAGATGCAGTTGCAAAAAATTCAATCGGTGGCATAGTTGCACAAATACAAAATGCTGGATTTAAAGTAAATGCACTAAAATTAACTAAATTATCACCTCTCCAAGCCGGTGAGTTTTATTCAATTCACAAAGAAAGACCATTCTATAATGACTTAATTGCTTATATGACAAGTGGTCCGGTTGTACCTATCGCATTAGAAAAAGAAAATGCTGTAGAAGAATTCAGAAAATTAATCGGTGCTACTGACCCTTTAAAAGCTGAAGAAGGTACTATTAGAAAGATTTTTGGTGTAAATATCGAAGCAAATGCAATTCACGGTTCTGACAGTGATGAAAATGCTAAAAATGAAATATTGTTTTTCTTCAGTCAATCTGAAGTAGCTAATAATCAATAGTTTTTGCAATTTATTTTTGAAGATTTTTTGAATAATTTATTGAAATAATAAATCATTTTATAGTGATTATTTTAATCTTATATCCAATATAAAATTAATTTAATCACTTTTTTTATACTTAAACAAAACTTTTATACAGAATTTGAGTATAACTAAAATAATTTTAATTTTTTTTTGTCCTAAATTGAAAACTATGTTAGAATAATTTAAAATTAAATACTGATTTTTAAACTTTTTAATTCAAAACTAATTAATCCACCCATATAATACAACTATGAAAAATAAATTTTACAACTTATTAAATACTATTATTTTTGTAATAGCGCTCAATTTTACGACTTCTACCGCTATTGCACAAAATACAACAAACATTCAAAGAAATAATAACAATAAACTTAATTACAAAATCCCTTTCAAAATACCAGTAAGTGTATTTAATAAATTTAGATTGACAGAAAATACGAAAGTGAAAAGAGTTTATTCTGATAGTAATGTTGTTGAATATGATAGAAATTATACATATTATTATCATTTAAGAGCAATATCTTTTCCAGAAGATGGATATCAAAAAGTATATGCTTCATTTGATTCTTGTGAATATAATTTCAATTCTGGTAAAAAAATGGTAAGATTTATCAGTCAAGATGACGAAGCTGTACCACCATTGAACGAAAGAGATTTTTTGTTGTTTATTCAACCATTGGGCAAAACTTTTGAAGCACTATATTCAAATTACGGACAAGTAGCAAAAATTCAAGGTGATGATTTGAATGAAAAAAGAGATCAAATCAAAAATGACATCAAAAAATATGATAATCCAGAAAGATTGGAAGCTATTTTAGCTAAATTATCTGATTTGGAATTAGTAAAATTAATTGACCCAATCAAAAATTTATTACCATCTTTTTCAGTTGACTTTGACACTACTTGGAATAGAGACTTAGATTTTAATTTAGATGTAATTAACGTCAGAGGAAATTCAAAAGTGAATTTAGTTGATTATAGAAATAATGCATATAAATTAAATTGTCAAATGGATTCACTTTATACAGACCAAAAGACTTTTAGATTACCAGAAATGAATAAAGAAGCAGAACTTTTGGAATTTAAAGGTAACGGAAATTATGAATTAGAAATATCTTATGTTGGTGCTCCAAGCTATGCAAAAGCAAATTTGAATAGTATTATAAAAGGTAAAATAACTAATACCCAATTTACTCAATTCACTGAAACTATTTTAATTTGGGACTTGATGGAAAAAACTGTTTATAAGTAAATATTTGATTTTCTGTAGAATTTTACATTTACTTTGATTAAAAACAGATTTTTTATGATGGTAATTTTAAAAGAAATTATACACAAAATTTACTCAATACAATAATTTTAATATTTATTAATTATTTTGCAATTTATTGAATTTACAATTCAGTAAATTGTTTTTTTTTGGTGTGCAGAATTCTTTAATATTTATAAAATAATTGTTGTTAATTATGAAAAAAGAAAAAATAGATTATTTAAAATTAATTCAGTTTAATGACTTGATTTTAATTGCTCTGATATTATTAGGTCTATATTTTGCTATTGTTTTAGAAGAAATAGTATTAAAATTAATTGGAGCCAGCTTAGCAATTATTGGATTAATTGGTACTTATATAAATCTAAGTCAAAAAATGTCGGAAACGATAAAACCAATTAGTAAACCATTTGTTAATGAACCAAACTATAAAATCACTGTAAAAAGAGATACGATAGCCAAAAGAAGAATTATCGAGGATTTCGATGATACAAACCAAACTATCGAAAATCAAATTGATAATAATAAATTCAATAAACGAAAAATTGAAAGTGAAAAAAATCAAAGTATAAATACAAACAAAATTGATAATGCTAATGAAGATGTTAGTAATAATGACAATTTTAGAATAATCAAAAGATTTAAACCAGAAAATGAAAATAATTCACAAAATTTAAAAATCAATACGCCTTCAACCAAAAGCAAAAATATTAATCAGAATGATAATGCCGACTCTTTCACAAATATATTGGTTGAGGAGTCCAATGATGAATTGAAAAATGAAGTCGTTATTAATAGAATTACTGAACAGAATATTGATTCTGAGAATATTGAAAGTGTTGAGAATGTAGTAATTGAAAATAAATTATTTGAAAATAGCTTAGCTGAAAGTGAAGAAATTGAAAGTGCAATAATCGACCAAACTACAAAAATTGAAGATAAAACAGAAGATAACAACAATTCAGATATACAAGTAAATAATAAAATTATAAAATTGAACTTTAATTTTAATCAAGAAAAATTAAACGAAAGACAAGAAATACAAAATAACGCCTTAGATTTTGAAGATGATGAAATTGATGGGTTTGTTGGGTTTGATGGAGTAGAAAATTTAAATTTTCATCAAGAAGCAGAGAAATTTGAAAATGAAAATATACAATTCAAACAACAAACGATTGATGTTGAACTGATAAATGCCTTGGAAGAAAATATAACTATTGATGATGAGCCAAGAAGAGAATTTGAATACTTTGTATCAAGATTATTATTGAGTCTTAGAAATATTACTGATATTCAGACTGCTGCATTTTTCTTATTTAATAGCGAAAAGAAAGAGTTTATATTAGAATCTTACGTAACTAATGTACCAACAAAAATTAAAGAAAATGCAAGATTTAAATTTGGCGATGATATTATTAGTCAAATAGTTGATGGAAACAAACCTGAAATTTTGACCGACATTAACAATAGTTTAATTAATGAATTGTTTTTTTATTACCACGAAAATTCTTCTATTAATTCTTTTATTGGAATTCCAATTACTTTTGGGAATAAAATTATCGGAGTTATCATTGCAGATTCTTTAGATAATGATGCTTTTGATAATAATTTTGCAATGATTTTGGGACAATATTCTAAAATTATTGGTAATATGCTCAAAACTTATACAGAAAAATATGAGTACCAAATTGATTCTAAAATTTTAAATTCTATTAAATACTTTAACAATTTGTATTTTAATAGTAAAGTCAATACTAACGATACCATTTCAATTTTGATAGAGTCAATAACACAAAATATAGAATGTAATAATGTTGGAATTGTTGTCTATAATGAAACAAACAATAATTGGTATATCAATCAAATATCTAACTCAAATTCAAATGAATCAAATGATTTATTAGGTAAAAATATTAATTTGAATAATACTTTAATTGGTCAAGTAATCAAATCTAATAAACCAATTTATATTCCTAAAATTACTGAAGATAATTCAAATATTAGGATTTTTGAAGGTGAGAGTACTTTAGTCAATGGATATTTTGTTGCTTATCCACTAAAAAGTCTAAATCAAACATTTGGTTGTGTTTTTGTCGAAGGTAATAATGCCAGTGTTTTCTCTCAAACAGAATTAAATCAAATTCAATTATTAATTGAAAATACTAGTTTTGTTTTTGACAAAGTTCAATTGTTAGATATTATAAAAAATAATTCAATTTA
>Ga0209702_10002307_pt1 | contig 33768 bp, 10 predicted proteins | sample FRY01_FD_187210 | JGI IMG/M metagenome (GOLD analysis project Ga0209702, IMG submission 187210) | Freshwater microbial communities from Lake Fryxell liftoff mats and glacier meltwater in Antarctica - FRY-01 (SPAdes) (version 2) | ecosystem: Environmental > Aquatic > Freshwater > Ice > Glacier...
CTTCAAAACGGGGAGATTGTTCGATTCCCCGAAATCAAAACCTTTAAAATTTAAGCGATCTAATTTTCAATACCGGCGGCGGGACTCGAACCCGCACTTCGTTGGAAACTCGATTTTGAATCGAGCGCGTCTACCATTCCGCCACACCGGCATATCCTCGCGTGAGGTCGGAATGTAGAGGCGGTACGTGCGAAATCAAGGAGGTAGTGAGGTTAGGAACGGGAGTGCGCCGGTGATTAGTGGAGATTCCGGTTTGATTTTTGGAGTAGTTTCCGATAAACGAAAGGGTAGGAAGGCATTCCTCGTCTCGAGAACCGTGTTTCCCCTCTTTGCCGTGATGGCTTTTTCCTCCTGTTTTGATTCAGGCAGCGATACGGCCGAGACGGACCCCGGGGAGGCGGTCTATCAGGCGGAGAAAGGAGAGCGTGATAAGATCAAAGCCAGGGTGGCGGAACTGAGGGCGGAAAAGAAGGAGCTCGAAACTTCCATTAAGGAGATGAAGTCGGCCGCGTCGAAGGAAGGGGAGCTGGCCAAGACGGAGTTGGAGGTGCTCTCTGATCTCGAGGCGACCCGGCAGTATGTCGGCAGGATCGATCGCTTAACGGCGGAACTGGACAGCTCGTTGAGCGCCTGGCGCGAAGCGACGCGGGCCTCGTTCAAGGGCGTCCAGCTCTACCCGAGATCACCACGATCGACGGCAAGACTTACACGGCGGTCACGATCAATGGTGTGACGGACGATGGTCTCATCGTGGAACACGGCGGCGGCATGGAAACGATCCCGCTCATGCAGTTGCCGGTGAGTCTGAGGAAAAACGTCATTCACGAATCCACCGTCCTCGCCGAACAGGGCTTGTAACACGACACTTACGACTTCATCCATTTTACTCGTATCGCCCATGAAAATGACCCCGAGCAGGAACCACGTAGCCGCCGCCACTTTTTTTGTTGTGATGGCGGGCTGCCTCGGCGGCGTGAGCGCCACGGAGAAGCAGATTGCCGACCTTGAGGGAGACATCGCCGCCTTGAAAGTGGAACTGGAAGAGGTGAGCGCCTCGGGAGGTACGGCAATGCAGCTTCTCTCGAACATCGAGACGGCAAAGGCTGAGATCGAAAACACGAAGACGACGTTGCCGGAGAAGGAGGATATCGCAGCGGCTACTACAGCGGCCCCGGCAGCTCCTTCCAGCGGAAGTGCAGGCGCCACTGCGGCCGTCGCAGCCAGTCCACCGGCTCCTCAACTTTCCCAGACGGAGGCTTACCAGCAGATCCAGCAGCGGAATACAGGCAGGCAAAAGCAAATCATCGACATTAAAGCTCGCTATGCCCAGCTTTTTGCGGAGAAGAAGAAGGCGCGCTCGGATAAGGCTGCGGATGATGCCGTGTTCCGCAGTGCAAAGATCAAAAAGTCGAAAAACGAGATTGATTCCACGATGAGCTTCCACAACTCAGGTATTGCCAAGATCGAGGAGGAAGAGGCTAGCCTGCGGACGGAGATTGCCCGAATCCAGTCGGAGTTCGAGTAGGGCCGGCAACGTCCGGACGTTGCAGACTCATTCCAGCCATTTTTTTCCGTCGATCCTCGCGGAGACATAGCCGAAGGTGAGATGGGCCTGCAACTCGAGGGGGATGCGATACTCGTCGTCGGTGAACCAGAGGGTGGTGCGCTTGATCTTCTCGTAGCTCTTGATGGAGAGGTCGGCTTCGACTTTGCCGACGGTGGCGTCAAGGCGGATGGCCTCATACTCCGTGCCTTTCACATTGTGAGTCTCCCGCCCGACGACCCTGAAGGTGGCGAGATAGGGCCGATTGAAGGGGGTCACGAGCATGGTGATGGCGTCCCCGTCCTCGAGGGCCTGGCTGCGCAGATAGAAGGCGGAGGAGAGGACATCCTGCCCGAAGTCGAACTTGAAGCGTGAGGTCGCGGAGAGGGTCTCGTCTTTCTGCTTCGAGGTCGTGGTGTAAATCTGGCGGCGGTTCTCGAAGATGATGTCGTAGCTGTTTTCCTCGTTCCGGTCCTTTTCGACAAGCTGGAAGGTGAGGGGGCGGAGCGAGTTCTGATCGACGATAGAGCGGGCGTGGAAATCGTAGGGGAAGAGGACCCGGGCGAAGCCGGTACTGCGTCCCGAAGCGTCACCAACGAATTTTTCTTTGGCGGTGCCATCGCTGATGATTGCAATATCGACCCGGCCGGCGTTTATCCTGTTGTTCCAGTCGAGGGTGTACTCGAGGGCGACGGGGCGTAGGTTGGCGTGTTTGCCGGGCGGGAGCCGGGTGATGTCTTTCATCCAGTCCGGCGGCCCGACGGGATCGTCGGAAAAAGCACCTCCCGGTAAAAAAAGATAGAGAAAGAGGAAGGATAGTCTCGCTTTCATTGGGGGATTGGGGCGAATGGATGAGAGTCAGACAGAACCACGCTGTAAGATGCGTTGATATTCTGGAAATTCAAGATAATCATAAAACGATGAACAAAGCAATCCCGCCCCCTCTTTTTTTTCCTGTTCTGACGCGTCGGGTGGCCGTCGCGTTCGGTTTCGGGATCCTGCTGACTGGATGTGAGGGCGAAAAGGGCAAGGTCCCGGAAACGTCTGTCCCGCTCGAGGAAAAAGAGGTCGTCTCGGACTGGCCGCTTTTCCGCGGCGATGCGCAGATGCAGGGGGTGACGGCGGAGAAGATCGTGCCGCCGCTGAGGATGGCGTGGTCGTTCGAGCCGAAAGTGGCGGAGGGGAAGCGGCGCCCGCCCATCGAGGCCGGACCGGTGGTGGCCGACGGCAGGGTCTTCGTGGGTAGTCAGGACGGCCAATTTTATTGCGTGGACTTGAGTAATGGTGAGCTTTTCTGGAGCTTCAAGGCGGAGGGACCGATCACCGCACCGGCGGCGGTGCTGGGAGAGCGGGTTTTCTTCGGCGATACCTACGGTTTTGTGTATTCACTCGAGGTGGCGAGCGGCAAAGAACTCTGGCGGTTTGAGACAGAGGGCAAGATCGAGGGCGGAGTGAACACTCTCACTCCCGAGTCGGGTCCGGCCCGTATCTTCGTCGGTAGTCATGATTATTTTCTGTATGCGCTGAACGCCGATACGGGGGAGGTGCTTTGGAAGCACGAGACGGGGAACTACGTCGTCGCGACGCCGTCGATGATCCATACCGAAGGGGTGCCGGCCCTGGCCTTCGGGGGCTGCGACGGGCTCCTTCATGTGATCCCGGCTGACGGCGAGGGCGAAAAGCGGGAGATCGAGATTGGGGCCTACGTCGCGAATACTTCGGCAGTACGTGACGGGATCTGCTACATCGCCCACAACGGGGGCGAGGTCGTCGCGATCGACATCGCCTCGGGCGAGACGGTGTGGAAGACGAAGACGGGCATCGAGTACACCGCCTCCCCGGCGGTGGACAAAGATCTCCTCTACGTGGCCGGTCCCGACAAACGCCTCGTCGCCTACAACCGGATCGACGGCACGGAGAAATGGGCCTTCCTCGCGACGCGGGCGCTCGCGAGTTCGCCGCTGGTGAGCGCCGAGATCGTCTGGCAGGGCGGTATGGACGGTCGACTCTATGCGGTGAACCGGACCGACGGAAGCGAGGTCTGGAATTTCGAACTCGGTACGCAAATCAAAGCTTCTCCGGCGGCATCACGCGGGACCCTCGTGGTTTGCGGTGAGGACGGGGTGGTGTATGGTTTCAAAAGGTGAGCGCTCTCCGCCCCTCAACCCTGACCTTATTTTCTCCTATGCCTGCAACTTCCAAACCCGGGGAATCCATCGGAGTCATCAGTAAACTCACGGTCCCGCTCGACGCAGCTTCGGACGAGCAGACCGAGGTGGGCAACTACTTCGTGGCGAACTACCCGCCGTTCTCTTTCTGGCAGCCGGAATACAAGAACGAGGTTCACGAGGTCCTCAACTCGCCGCGTCCGGTCGATACGAAACTGGGGCTCTATTTTCACATCCCGTTTTGCCGCAAGCGCTGCCATTTCTGCTACTTCCGTGTCTACACGGACAAGAATGCGTCTGAGATCAATGCCTATCTCGATGCGGGCATCAAGGAGTTCGAGCGCTACTCGCGCACCTCCTACCTCGGCGGGCGCAAGCCCCAGTTCGTCTACTTCGGCGGCGGCACGCCGAGCTTTCTCTCGATCGACCAGCTCACCGATCTCACCAACCGGATGAAAGATCTCTTTCCCTGGGATGAGACGGAAGAAGTCGCCTTCGAGGCGGAACCCGGCACGCTGACGGAGAAAAAGCTGGAGGCGCTCCGGAATATCGGGGTGACGCGCCTCAGCCTCGGCATTGAGAGCTTTGACGATCATATCCTCGAGGTGAATGGTCGCGCGCACCGCTCGAAGGAGGCTTACCGGGCGCTCGATTTTGCCAAGACCCTCGGCTTCGATCAGGTCAATATCGACCTCATCGCCGGGATGATGGACGAGACCCCCGAGAACTGGGAGCGCAGTGTCCGCACTGCGATCGAGCAGTCGCCCGACTGTGTCACGATCTACCAGATGGAGATCCCCTACAACACGACTATTTTCAAGGAGATGCAGGAGTCCGGCCGTATCTCTGCACCGGTCGCGGACTGGAAGACGAAGCGGAAGTGGGTCGACTGGGCCTTCAGCGAGTTCGAGGCCGCCGGCTACACCGTGAGCAGCGCCTACACGGTGGTGAAGAATCCCGAGACGACCAAGTTCGTCTACCGCGACAGCCTGTGGGAAGGGGCCGATCTGCTCTCGGCCGGGGTGGCGAGCTTCGGGCATTTCGGTGGAGTGCATTATCAGAACCAGGCCGACGTCGGCCCTTATATGACGGAGATCGACCAGGGCGAGCTGCCGATCTACCGCGCCTACCGCACGAATCACGAGGAGCGCTTCCTCCGTGAGTTCATCCTCCAACTGAAGCTCGGGCACACCAGTCTGAACTATTTCCGAAACAAATACGGAGTCGATCCCGAGGAGCACTTCGCGGCGCAACTCGCCGATCTGAAGGGCCGCGGTTACTTCAATGTCGTCGGCGACGAGGTCGTCGTGAGCCGGGATGGCTTGCTCCAGATCGATCGTCTTCTCCATGACTTTTTCCTCGAGCAACACCGGGATGCACGCTACACCTGATCGCGAAACGACGAGCCAAAGGGCGGCCGCGCGCGACCTCGCCGAGGCGCTGAACTGGCTCCTGCCGTTTCACTTTTTCTATGAAAAGTCGGGCATTCCGCTGCCTGACTTCCGCTTCATGCCCGGGGAGGAGGTGCCCTATCCATACCGGTCTCTGCTCGTGCATTCGAATGACATGACGCCGACGCTCGCGGCTTTTCACCATTCGAAGCTCTATCTCGAGGTGCATGAGCATGAGTCCAGCGACGCTTTTGTGATACGCCTCGTGACGCTGCACGCGGCGGCGTCGGATGTCCCGGTGGAGTTCGGGGCGATCGCGATCCAGTTGAGCAGTCTTCCGGCAGAGATGCAGGCGCAGGTCGTCGCCGGGAAAAAGCCGCTCGGGGCTCTCCTCGGGGAGTTCGGGGTGGAGCACTACGGCAGTCCGGCGGCGTACTTTTCGGTGCCCGCCGACGAGAGAATCGCGAAAGCGCTGAACCAGCAGGCAGGTGAAGTCTTCTACGGGCGATGCAATCAGTTACTCGACCGCGAGGGCATCGTTTTCGCCGACATTGTCGAGATTCTGCCGCGGAGCAATGAATCCGAGAAGTGGGTGCAGCACGTATCCAATCGCTAAGAAGTAGACTTCCCCCCTATGAATCGTGCAGAGTATGATGTGATCGTGATCGGTGCCGGCCCGGCCGGGTCGACCGCCGCTTCGCTCCTTGCGGCCCGGGGCCACCGAGTCCTCGTCTTGGAAAAAGAGAAATTTCCGCGCTACCACGTCGGGGAATCGATGATGCCTTTTTGTTGGTTCACGCTCGACCGGCTCGGTCTTGTCGGGAAGATGGAGGAGATCGGCTTCCAGCAAAAACACAGCGTGCAATTCGTCTCAACGGACGGGATCATCTCGAAGCCCTTTTACTTTTTTGAACACGACGAACATCCGTCGGCAGTGACCTGGCAGGTGGAGCGGATGGAGTTCGACCAGATGCTCGTCGAGAAAGCCCGCGAGAACGGTGCCAAGGTGCGCGAGCAGCATCGGGTTCTCGATGTCATCCGCGATGCGGGCGGGAAGATCAACGGCGTGGCGGTCGAGGACAACGAGGGTGCCCGGCACGAGTTCCAGGCCCGTGTCGTCGTCGATGCCTCGGGGCGCGACTGTCTCGTCTCGGCGAAAAATCGCTGGCGCAAGCGGGATCCCGAGCTGAACAAGATCGCGATCTGGACCTATTTCGAAGGGGCGATGCGCGATCCCGGACTCGATGCCGGCTCAACCACCGTCGCCTACGTTCCGGAAAAAGGCTGGTTCTGGTACATCCCGATGCGGAATAATCGCATCAGCGTCGGCATCGTCGCGGATCGGGATTACCTCTACCGTGACACCAGAGATCCCGCAGAGATTTTCACCCGGGAAATCGGGGAAAATGCCTGGATCAAGGAGCATCTCTCTGTCGGGCATCAGGTCGGCGAATATTGGGTGACGGGCGAATACAGCTACCGGTCCAGCTATTGCGCGTCGGATGGGGTTCTCCTCGTCGGCGATGCTTTTGCTTTCCTCGATCCGGTTTTCTCTTCGGGCGTTTTCCTCGCGCTTAAATCGGGGGAGATCGCGGCCGACGCCATCCACGAGGCGCTCCGTGTCGGGGACACCTCGGCGGAGCAGTTTCAGCAGTATGGGGAAGACCTCTGTCTCGCGATCGAGCGAATGAGGAAGATCGTCTACGCTTTTTACCATCCGGAGTTCAGCTTCGGGAAGCTGGTGAAGATGCATCCCGAACTCCGCCCGACCTTGACCGATCTACTCGTCGGGAACGTCTTCGTCGATCAGTTTGACGAGCTGTTTGCGGCTATCTGTGAGATCTGCGAACTGCCGGCCGAGTTGCCCTATGGTCGCCAGGTCGCCCCGGTCGCCCCGGCCGGTGCGGTCGCAGCAATGGCCTGAGACCTGAAGGCTGAGGCCGCCGCGCAGGTGCGGATTCTCTCCTTGCAGTTATTGTGGCGGGTCGTTCATTGTCGCCTCACTGCCCGATGAAGAAAACTCTAGGAAAACCGCTGCTGGGAGGACTCGCGGCGCTGTTTTTTTCGAGTGCGGGGGTGTTGCAGGGGCAGGGAGAGAAAGCGGCCCCGGAGCCGCTGCCGATAAAGGCGCTGCTCGTCACCGGAGGGGCTTCCCACGACTACACGCTGCGGAAGGAGATCCTCGTCGGGGGCATCAGGGAGAGGGTCAGGCGTCCCATCGAGTGGACCGTGCGCTTGCAGGGCGAGGGTGAGAGCGAGGTTCGGATTCCCGTTTTTGAAGGCGCGGACTGGGCCGTCGGCTACGACATCGTCGTGCATGACTATTGTTTCCCTCGAGTGACGGATCGCGCCTATGTGGATCGCATCCTCGCGCCGCATCTGGCGGGGCTGCCCGCTGTCCTCGTGCATGGGACGATGCATTCCTTCCGCACGGGGGATGAACGGTGGTTTGACTTTTGCGGGGCGACCTCCCGCGGGCATGGAAAGTCGCACGATTTCTCAGTTGCGCCCGCCCCCGGGGGAAATCCCATCGTTGCCGGAATGAGCCCCTGGTTCATCCCTCGGGGAGAGCTCTACCGGATCGAGCGATTGCATCCCGGGGTGACGCCGCTCACTTTTTCGCAGGAGGAGGGAGGGGCGAAGGTCGCGACGACCTGGACTCACCTCTACGGACCGGTAAAGACGAAGGTCTTCGCCACCACGCTCGGGAACGAAACGGCGACGCTGCTCACACCCGCCTATCTGGACATGCTGACGAGGGGCTTTCTCTGGGCGCTGGATTCCCTCGTCGAGGGTACTTTCGTGCCGGTGGCGGCAGCGGATTCGCTCTCCTCGTTGGCCCACGCTCCGGCCCCGGCGACGCTTCCCCGACCGGGACCGAACTACGCCTCGCGGGGCTTCGCCTCGGCTCTGTCCATCGGGCAGGGGGAATTTTTTACTGCGGAAAAGGCGATCGATGGAGATCCGGAAACCTACTGGGACGCGGGAGAGGCCGGGCCGAGCTCGTGGCAGGTGGATCTGCGGAAATCGCAAGCGGTCGGCGCGATCCTGCTGGTCTGGAAGGATGGTGCTCCCGAGCGGTGTCAGATCGAATGTTCCCCCGATTCTCTTGATTGGCAGATCCTCTTCGAGGGTGAGGGTGGTGGATCCGCCCCGCTCACGGTGGGCTTCGATCCCCTCGCGATGCGATACCTGCGAGTCACGATTCCGGAGACAAAGCCCGGCGAGGTGCCAGGCTTGCGCGAGGTCGCCGCCTATCGCACGATGGACGAGATGCCGGCGGCCTTCCCTGATTTTCGCACAATCAACGGGTCACCCCGCGCAGATCTGGCCGCTGCCTCGTCCCGCGAAGAGGGGGTCATGAGGAGGCTCGCCCCCGGCTGGAGCGCCGCGCCGATTTGTCGGCTTCCGGAAGGGAAAGCGGTCGTTCGCATCATCCCTGCCGCCTCGGGAAGAGCCTTTTTGCTTTGCGTTGACGAAGCGTGCGGAGTCCGCTCCCTCCACATGGCTTCGCCGGTGGAGGAGGGTAGGCTCAAATTTTGGGAACTCCTCGGCGATTTGCCGCCCGGGACGGAAGCCGCCTGGGATGGGGAATGGCTCTACACGCTGAACGGAGCGGACCTGACCGCCTACCGCGATACCGACGGCGACGGCCGCATCGACGATCGTTCCCGGATCGGGCCGATTTTTTCTCCGACGGCGGGCCCGCCGCTCCCGGCCATCTCCTATTCCCGACTACAGACGGGACCCGACGGATGGTTCTATGCCATTGCCAATGCAGCGGAAGAAGTCAGCGGGTTCAACGCCGGTCACGAACCGGTCCTGATGCCTCGACACGGTCTCGTGCGATTCCGCCGGAACGCGGGAGATCTCGGGATTCTGGCCAGCTCTCCGACCGCCCTCGAGGACATTCAGTTCGGTAGGGAAGGGCGGATCTTTGTCCGTCGCGCGGTTGAGCATCGGCTCTTCGATGGGTCCGGACTGCACCTGCTCACCCCGCTCCCGGGGCGCACCTGGCGGGAGACGCCCGCGTTGTCATGGCCGCCTTCGTCCGATCACGACTCGCGATGGGGTGCGCTGGATCTCTTCGCCGATCACGATCGCATCCATGCGGACACCGGAGAAGGCAGGCTGGAGGTGATCGCCGAGATCGAGGGGCTCAGCTCTTTTGCCGGCGACGGGGAGCGTATCTGGGTCTCGGGGAAGGAAGCGGGCAGGGAGGTGCTGACCTTTCTCACCCAAGCCTCGCAGCCGCCGACGCCGGGAGTGGACTGGGACCGCCTCGCGACCCGGAATCTTTTTCCCTACCTCGCTTCGCCAAACCGGGCGGTGCGGGCGGAAGCGGTTTTTGAGATCCTGCGGCGCAAGTATCGACCGACGAAAGATCTGGAGAAATGGCTGCTGACCGACCTGCCGGCTCCGGCGGTCGAGGGTATTCTCGCGACTCTCTCGGCTTCGGGGGAGGGGAGAGCCCTCGAGGTGCTCGTCGAGACGGCGGCGAGTCCCGATCCCCTGCGCCAGTCCCTCGCTTTCCGTCATCTCGGCGATCATCCGAAATTGAAAAATCACGAAATTTTCGGCGAGATCAGCCGGTCCACCGTGCCCGCCGTCTCGGCTGAGATCCTCTCTGCGATGGAACGCACCGGCACCTCGATACCGGGGCTTGAGGAACTTGTCCTCAGCTTCGCGAGTCATCCCGATGTGACGCTCGCGGCCACTGCGCGAGCTTTCCTGCAGGCTCGCGGTGCCGCCATAGTTTGCTTTGATCGACTCGAAGACGAGAGCCAAACGACGGCCCGGTCGACCGCTTTTTCTGTTCTGTCAGGGATTCGTCGTGCGAGCGTGGTGGAGCGGATCGTGCTGCTTTTAGAAAAGACCGGATCAGCCGAGATTCGCGCGCTGGGGCTCGAGACCCTCGTGGCCCTCTACTACGATGACTCCGCCGAGCGCCGTCCGTGGGAGGGCACGCCCATGGCGGATCTTTTCCTGCGGGCTTCCCTGCTCGACCACCGGGTCGATCGCGGAAAGTTGCTCCGGCAAATGAAGGCTGCCGGGTTGCCGTCTCCCGCCCCCGGTGTCTTGCTGGAACTCGGGGAAAGTTCCATCCCTCTCGAGGCCTGCGTCATTGATGCCTTCGACTCGGGGAACGACCCGCTACCGGACGGGGCAATGGCCTGGCTCGACTCCATCTTCCGCAGCTCCGCCCGCGATACGGCCCTGCGCGGACGGGCTCTCGGCCTGCTCGTCAGGGACGCCGGAGGCATGGACTACCGGAAGCGATTTGAGATGGTCTCCAGTTTCCTCGATCTGGAGGGCGCGCCGGAATCGGGGCATCAACTGATCCGGCGATGGATCGCACGTGAGGATCATCCAGAAAAGGCCGACTGGCTCGTCGAGCAAAGCCGGAATCCGGGCGAGAATAAAGCACTGCTGGCGTGGATCACTCTCGGTGAGATCCTCAAGCGCGGGGACATCCCTCCCGAAACGTCGGGCATCATCGAGGGCCGGGTCGATGACGTCCTCAATGGTCCGGAGCCCGGGATGACGTCGCTCCTTCGCTCGGTCCCGTGGGCGGCGGGGCCGCTCGCGGATGAAATCCTGCAACACGTCGCGGTGGCGGGTGGGGAGGCACTGCGAGCCCGGGCTCGCGCAATCGTCATTGAGAGATCGTTTCTCGCGAGCAACGCGGGTGATGCGACGATGGCGAGCGGAAGAGAGGCCGCTGCTCTCCTCATGACGGGAAATACCCCGCCAGCGGATCCCGTCGTCGGCAAGCAGTTCTTCCGGTCTCTCTCTTGCGGGGCTTGCCACAATATTCACGGCGAGGGGCCCGCTTTTGCTCCTGATCTCGCCAGCTCCGCCAGGCAGCGTTCCGTGCCCGAACTCATCAAGGCAATTCTTTCGCCCTCCCTCCAGGTGACTCCGGGCTACGCGGCGACCCTTTTCGAACTCACTGGAGGTCGTCGTCTCACTGCTTATGAAGAAGGGCGAAATGCCGACGGAATCGTCCTGCGGGACCGGGTCGGCAACTCCTTTTCCCTCGCGCCCGTTCAGGTGCGAAGGGAGTCGCCCCTGAAGGAGGGAACGATGGTCTGCGAGGCGGCGGTCGAACTCCCGGTGCGGGATTTCGCTGCTTTGTTAGCGTATCTCGTGAGTCTCGGCGAGTAGCGCGCGCCGCCCGTGTTTCCCTGTCAGATTTCCCCCTCCTGGGAAGACCGGAATGACATCCGGCGGCTCACGCAAGGTCACAGACGAGAGCGGGGGCAAATCGTAATTCGGGTTGAAGACGGGGGATTGATTCGCAAAAATTGGTCGCCTTATTATTATGTAAATCATGATATTTTAGCGACTTGCGCCCCATGCCTTGATAAATAAGGGAAGGGGGACTCCGGAGAACGGGCGAGAAATATCGCAAAACTGAAATGATTTCGAAAAAAGTCATTGTCGTAAGTCATTGCAATGTGGTTAGATTTGCCGGTGATTCAAAAAATCGCGATAATCCCATAGTAAAAATAATATCAAGAAATTTGGATTTTATTTACAATTCGTTTCTGGATTTCTGAAACCTCACTCTTCCGGCTGGTTTACCCCGAATCAGCCGCCCCCCATCTGTCTTTGTCGTTTGTTAGCACCCCCCATATGAGGAATCCCCGAACCTTTAGCGCTCCGGCAAGACCGGGCAGTCCTGTCCTGACATGGTTCAGAGCCAATCTTAAAACCCCGTGCACGGCCCTGCTTTTGGCCTGTTTCACCCTCTGGAGCATCGATGTGAAAGCGGCAAATCTGGTCTGGGACAGCGACGGCGCTTCGGGAGGAACCACCGGCGGCACGGGGACATGGGATACCTCCACGGCTCTCTGGGACAACGCAGGCTCGATGGAAGACTGGATCAACGCTTTCAACATCGCCTATTTCGGCGGGACTGCGGGCGTGGTGACGGTTGCGTCAACGGTGCAGGCGGGGGGGCTTGTCTTCAACACGACGGGGTATCGGCTGACGGGCGGCACGATCACCCTGGCGGCCCCGACAGGAGCGACTTCATCGACGATTCAGGTGGATGCACTCAGTTCCGCGACCGTGGAGTCCATCCTCGCGGGCAACTCGGGTCTGACCAAGACCGGAAACGGCACTCTTGTCCTGACGAATAATGCGAACTCCTACACCGGCGATACGGTGATAAACGCGGGTTCGCTCGTCATCAGCAATCAAGGGCAGTTGGGCGTGTCATCTACGGTAATCTCGGTCAACGGCATCGCCGGAACCGGCAACCCCGGCTACACCGGCGGACAGCTCGTAGTCAACGGTGTCTCCGCTACCGGCCCCGTCACCATGACCCGTGAGATCAGCATCAGTGGTCGCGGGCCGGGTGCTACCAATGGCGGAGCGGGTCTCATCAGCGTCGGGAACAATGTCTTCAACGGCGACATCGTCCTGGGCGGGCCCGCTTCGGAAGGGCGTATTCTCGCCACTCACGGGACCACCACATTCAATGGGGGCATGTTTTTAGGTTCGGGAGCCGCCAACCTCTTTTATGGCAACGGCAACATGATCGCTAACGGTCAGATCTCGGGCGTCGACACCGGCGGCGACCGTTTCATCAAGACGGGCAGCCTCATCGGGACGACCCTCTGGTTGACGAACGCTGCCAACGATTTCCGGCAGACGATTCGCGTCGATTCGGGCACCATCCGCGTCAGCGGGCCGAGCGCCCTTGGCGCGCTGGGGAACAGCACCAGCACCCAATCGCTCGACAGCAACGGCGGCTTCTTCGAAATCCTTACCGACGTCACGGACTTCAGTAGCAAAAACTATCGCAAGCGCGGGAATGGAGGCGGTATCTTTGCGGATCACGACTTCGGCAGCACTCTGCTCAATCAGAACATCCTGATGAACGATCTGCTGCTCGACGCGAACGCCAGCTTCCAGTTCAACGCCCGGAACGGATACGGCCTGACTTTTAGTCCGACGGACGGAGTGGTCAACTGGGCCAATGGCGGCACCGGTGCCCTCACCAACAACGGGAACGGCACCCTGCGGCTCAACGCCGACATCAACCGCCTTTCCGAAACGGCGGCCCGCGTTTTCACCATCACCGGGAATGGCACGACCATCCTCAACGGGAATCTGCTGCAAACCGGCACCGGGGCGGTGAGCCTCACCAAAGCGGGCACGGGTGTCACCCGAATTCTAGGAACCTCTTCCACGGCGACCGGCATCACCTCTATCACGAATGGCACGCTGGATATCGCCGCGATGACCAGCCTGCCCTCTGGTGCGGTCAATCTTGGCAATGCCACCACCCTCTCCGGCGCGCTCACCTACACCGGCTCGGGCGAGACATCAGGAAAGGCCATCCTCCTCAACACGACCACGGCGAGCGCTTTCGTCAACTCGAGCGGCACAGGGGCTCTGATTTTGAATGGTCCCATCACCGCGCTCACTGGAAACAAGACGCTTTTCCTCGGCGGCAGCAATGCGGAGGCCAATGAGATCGCCTCCGCCCTCCCGACGGCGGGCGGGGTGCTGAACATCAACAAACACGGAGCCGGCATCTGGGTGCTCTCGGGGGCAAATCTCTACACCGGCACCACCACCGTCGCGGGCGGCATCCTCCAGGTGAAGGACACCTTTTCCGGGTCCTCGCGCAATGTCATCGCCGATGCTTCCAGCCTCATCTTCAACGAAGATACCCGCACGCGGGGTGCCGGCGGGATCTTCGAGTATCTCGGCGATGGGGCAAACGCGAGCAGCGAATCACTCGGTGCCCTCCTTGGCACTGCCGGTGCCGGTACGGTCATGGTCACCGCTGGTTCGGGCGGGACGGCGGATCTGACCTTCTCGAGCCTCGGAGTGATCAGCCCGGGAGCGGGGATCAACTTTGTCACTAACACTGGCGCTGCCGTGACGGTGACCGGCGCGACAAACACTAACGGCATCGTCAACGCGCAGCTATTTTTCAACGGGGCAGACTTTGCCGCCTCGACGGCCGGTCTCCTCGGAGCTGCGACCTACACGGATGAGACGGCGGGAGTCAGTCTTGCGGGCGGAAATGCGACACCCTTTCATGTCTACACGAGCGACATCACCTCGCAAAGCACCGCGACGATTAACGCCGGCATCAAGTTCAGCGATGATCGCGCTTTCACTCTCGGGGCCGCTCAGACTTTGACCCTGCAAAACGGTAGCGCTACGGAGTCGGGCGCGCTCCTCGTCACCGGCGGCAGCACCGTTACCATTAGCGGCGGCACGGGCATCAGCACTGGCGGGGCCAACGATCTCGTCTTCCGGACAGACGCCCTCGCCGACGTCCTGAATCTGAACACCCCCATCCTCGCCACCTCCACCGGCGGCTGGACCAAGCTCGGTGCGGGCACTCTGGTGCTAGGCGCGGCCAATGCCGGCACGGCGGTCGGGCAAGTCCATATCAACGAGGGGATCGTGCAGCTCGCCCCCGGCGGACGCCTCGGAGCCGACAGCATGGACGTGCGCCTGCGCCAGGGAGCTACCCTCGACCTGAACGGCGTCAACCTCGGTTCCGCAACCTCAGCCACCGCCTCGATCGACGAGCTGTCGGGAGCGGGGAATCTCAAGAACACCGGGGCTGCCGCGAGCCTTCGGGTCGGCAATGGCGGCGGCAGCAGCACTTTCACCGGGACGATCACCGGGCTCATCGATCTGACGAAAGCGGGCACCGGCACGGTGCGTGTGCAGGGCGAACAAAGCTATGAAGGTGTCGTCACGCTCCTCGCGGGCAACTTCGACGTTAGTACATTGGCCGACTACGGTGTCGCCAGCGGCCTCGGCGTCGGCAGCACTCTGGCCGGCAACGCCGCCAGTCTCGTCTTCAACGGCGGCACTCTTCGCTACATCGGGCAGGAGGCGAATAACTTTCACCTCGCCGAAGGCACGGCCTCGGTCAGCATCGACCGACTCTTCACTCTTGCCGGTACCGGCACGATCTCCAGCTTCGGCAGTGCCGGACAGAACGCCAACCAAGGACGCGCCGCCAACCATGCCGCGCTCGTTTTTAACAACACCGGGGCGATCGCCTTTAGCAGTGCCGGCAATCGCACCCTGAATCTCCGCGGTGACTCACTCGGTGACAACTACATGGGCTTGCAGCTCATTGACAACCCGAACACCGGAACTCTCGCCATTTCGAAATTCGACACCGGCCTCTGGATCCTCGGCAATACGGGGAACTCCTACACCGGCATTACCACGATCGGTGGTGGTGCCCTCCGCGCGCAGGATGGCACGTCTCTGCCTACCGGCTCCAATCTCCTCCTCAATGGCGGTGGCGGCGTCTTCCAGTCTTCAGGCACCTTCATCCGCGCCCTCGGCACCGGTGCCGGTCAGGTCCGCTTCAACACTGCTGACCAGCGCGCCGGGTTCGCCGCCAGCGAAGCTCCTTTGACCGTCAATCTCAGTACTCCCGGTCTCGTGTGGGGTTCCTCGAACTCATCCACCCCCGGCACCGCGAACTTCCTCGCCACCGGCACTCTCTACTTGAGCTCCTCCACCTCCTGGGCGGACACCACCTTCGCCAACGACTTCGAGGTGACGGCAGGGGTGGACAAGGCAGTCACCGTGACCACCACAAGTGCCAGCACCACTGTGACGCTAACCACGGGTAACACGACCGGCATGAGCGTCGGTCAGGCCATCTCCGGGACCAATATCCCCGCCGGGGCCTTCATTGCCTCCATCAACAGCGCCACTCAGGTCAGCATTAGTGTCAACGCCACTGCCGCAGGCACCGCTATCGCCGCCTCTGTTTCCGGCCCCGGCCACCGCGAGATCCGCGTGGACGACAATGGAAACACCGGCCTCGACTATGCCACCGTCTCAGGCGTCATCAGCGGCGCAGGTGGCCTCGGCAAGGTCGGTGCCGGACTCCTCATCCTCGGAGATGCCAACACCTACAGCGGAAATACCACGATACGTGAAGGGCTTCTTACGGTGAGCTCTATCGGTGCCGCCGGTGCGACTTCTTCCAGCCTCGGCACGAATGTCGGCGGCGGCTTCCTCGAGATCGGCAACCCCGGCACCACCACCACCGCCAACCTGCTCTACGTCGGCCCCGGCGAAACCACGACCCGCCAGATCAATCTCGTGGGAACGGCCAACACCTTGCGGATCGACTCCAGCGGCAGCGGTGCCCTCATCCTCACCGCTCTCGCCAACAGCACCGCCACCTCCGTGAACACCACCGGCGGGGCCAAGACTCTTGATATCCGGGGCAACAACACCGACGGCAACATGATCACTTCGGTGCTCGCCAATAACGGCGGCACTCTCACGGTCAACAAGTCCGACGGAGGCCTCTGGATCCTGAATCCGACGTCGGCGAATACCTTCACCGGCGTGCTCACTGCCGCTGGCGGCACGCTGGGACTCACGACGGCCGGGATCGGCAGTGCCTCGCAGATCAATATGAGTAATGCCTCGATCTTCGGCTATGGCGGCGATCTGGCCATCAATACACTCGTCCAGTTGAACAACAACACCGCCGCAGTCTTTGCCGGCTCGAATAACATCACGATCAACAACAATGTCCAGAAGGCGGCTGGAGCCAATGACGTTCCAGCCTTCAGTAACAATCTGGAGAACGGTGCAGTCCTGACGATCAATGGCAATTTCGTCAATCTTGAGCCGGGGGCGGCCACCCGGTTTGTCAATGTCCGAGGCTACGGCTCTACGGTTTGGAATGGCAGCATTCAGAACAACAGCGGCACTTCGCTCACCGGTTGGGACATCCGCATCGCCAACGACGCCTCCTTCACCACTACCGGCGTGGCCAATACCTATACCGGCACGAAGACCCTCGGACAGGGCACTTTCATTCTCGACAAGCTCGCTCCCATCGGGCCCGGTGGCCAGTTGAACTTCGCCGGCGGCGTTCTTACGATCGGCCCTAACGTGGCCCATCTCACCGGGGCCAACGCGATTGCGAACAATCTCTTCCTCACCGGCGACCCCGCCACCGTCGCGGGCACGAAGAGCTTCGAGTTCAGCGGCACGACTACGAACAATGGCGGAGATCGCAAGTTCCAGAACAGCCTTACCGGCGGAGCGACTCTGACTTTATCCGGTGCCGTAAATCTTTCGGAGACGTCGAGCAGCCGCACGATGTGGTTCATTGGGGGAGGGGACACGATCCTAAGCGGAGTCGTTCAGAACGGCAGCACCGCCCCCGCCAGCGCTCTGCGCATGGCCGGCACCGGCAGCATCACTCTCACCAATGCCAATACCTACGACGGAGCGACCACGATCGCCAACGGCACCCTCATCCTCTCCGGAAACGGCACCCTCGATCAAAATTCGACCATCGTCGTAGAAGGCAGAGGCGTTCTCCGCCTCGACAACTCCGGCACCAACCTCGGCGACCGCGTCAACAGCAACAGCGCCCGCGACCTCAACCTCGACGGCGGCACCCTCCAGTTCGTCGGCCATGCGAGCGGCTCCTCGGAGACCTTCGGTCGTCTCGACATCAACCGCAATGGACTTGCCAGGATCCTCGTGAGCGGCGGTGACAGCGCTCTCACTTTCAGTTCGGTCAATTTTGCCAATACCGGATCTTCCCTTGACCTCACCGGAGTCTCGAATCCCGGTTCTAACAACAAGGTCCTCTTCACCACTGCTCCCGCAGGGGCGGCCATCTCCAATGGCGTGCTCTCGCGTGTCGCGATCGGTTCGGATTTCGCTGGCTACAGCACCACCAACGGAGTCCAGGCTTTCACTGGCTACAATAACACCGCCAGCCTCGTCACTCCGGTCCTCACGGATACGGTCAATCTGACCGCCGGCGCCGCTATCGCCGCGTCACGCTCGATCAACGCGCTCCGGCTGGACGACGCCATCGGCTACACGGTCGGATCCTCCTCACCCGGCGCCACCCTTACCCTCACCAGTGGCGCGCTCCTCGCTACGGGCGGCGGCACCCACACGCTGAATGTGCCTCTTCTCAACACGGGTGCCAACGGGGCTTTTTTCCAGGTCGCCACCGGCACCACTCTGGACGTCAACAGTTCACTGACTGGCGCCGCCTTCACGGCACTTCAAGGCGGCACGATCAATCTTAATACGAAGCAATTTTTCACCAGCTCCTTCAACCAGCACGCGGGCACGATGAAGCTCGCCGGGGGTCTCAACACCATTTTTCCAAATAGGCAGGCCTATTTCCTGAACAACGGAGCGACTTTGGACCTGAATGGAAACACCCAGTTTATCGGCAACCTCACCGGCAGCGGCGACCAGCCGGGCGATGGAGGTTCCCTCATCAGCAGCAGCGGCACGGGCACCATAGTAACCGACAATGGCGGTTCCTGGATGGGGGTCATCTCCGGCAACGTCAATCTCGGTCGCGTTGGCGGCGGCACCCTCACGATAGGCAGCGAGCAGACCTACACGGGCTGGACCTTCCTCACGGGTAGCACGACGACTCTGCGCGACAATGGTGCCCTTTCCAGCACCTCTGGAATCGACATCAACCTGAGCCTCCTCGCCCTTCGGAACAACGACAACCTCCAGCTTCAGAACAACAACCGCGTCAATGATGCTGCGGCCATCAATCTCCGCGGCGGCAGCATCGACTATGGTGGTCGTGTCCATGCCACCGGCGGCGAGACCTTTGGCGCTCTCTCTGCGCTGATGGGGGCCAACACTCTCACCGCCACCAACGGCGGCACTGGTACTGCCGGCGCCTTTGCCAGCACCCTGGTCACCTTCGCGAGCCTGAATCGCGCGCCCGGCGCCACGATCAACTTCACTGGTTCCAACCTGGGGTCAGAGGGAAACAATTCCAAGATTGTTTTCACTGACCCGCTCAACACGATTGGCAACGGAGTCCTCGGGGCCTGGGCCATCGCCAACTCGTCGGAATACGCAGCCTACAACCAGACCAACGGGGTCGGCGTCGTCGGCAACGGGGGGTTCGTCGGATACGATGCCACCTTCGGCAGCGGCAACATTACCAACCTAGGCATGGGCAGCGCCGGCGCGCTCTCCACGACTCTGGCTGCGGGCACGACTACGACCGGGCTGCTGCGCTTCCACGGCGCTTTCACCAACAGCCTCGAGTTCACCAACGATACGGACGTGCTCAACCTCGAGGACGGCGGCATCCTCCGCAGCAACAACAACAACCTCTCGCTCGTCGGCACCCCCTCCACCAGAGGTGTCATCACCGCCGGCGGCACGGAAAACAGCGGCACACGGGAACTCGTGGTCTACAACGCGGCGGTCGGCACGACCGCCTTCGGCGGAGGCTCCACGACTACCGGATCCCCGCTCGTGACGATGACCAGCACGGCGGGGCTTGCGCCCGGAATGACCCTTACCGGTACCGGCGTTCCTGCTGGGAGCACGATCCTTTCGGTGGATAGCGCCACCGAGGTCACTCTGACCCAGAATTCCACCGCGATCGCCGCCGGCACGATTACTTTCACCGGGAGCACCACGAATATGATGATCCATTCCGTGATCGCCGACAACGGCGTTGGCAATTCCGTCCAGTTCATCAAGTCCGGGGCCGGGACCCTCATCCTCTCCGGCAATAACACCTACACCGGCGGCACGGTCATCAATCAGGGCACGGTCAATCTCACAGGGATTGGCACCATCATTCCCGGAGGCGGCATCACCCTCACCGGCGGCATCCTCAATACCAGCGCCGCCGGCCAGATCGACTCCTCGAACGTCGTTACTCTCAACGGCTCGTCGAGTCTCACTCTCGTCGGGAACAACACCCTCGACAGTCTCGTCTTCAACCACATCGGTGGCACCGCGAACCCCACCGTGACGAACAACGGCATCCTCACGCTGACCAACGCCACGCCCATCGATGTCGCGAGCATCAACACCGTCGTCGGCGTCCCTACGGTCACCGGTTTCCTCGAATTCGGCTCCGGAGCCAAGACGATCCATGTCGGAGCCATCCAGATGAACGGCGTCGTCTACGACGAGACCGTCAACCGCTCGCTCAATATCACCGCCGCTATCTCCGGCAGTGCCTCTATCACGAAGACAGGGGCTGGCCTCCTCGGACTGGGTGGGCAGAGCACCTTCACTGGCGGTCTCACGATCGCCGACGGCGGTCTCGTCCTCTACGCCAGCAGCACCTCGACCGTTCCCAATGGCCTTGTTGCCGGCCCTCTCGGGATCGGCTCCGTCACGATGGCCTCCGGAACCCGTCTCTCCGTGGACGACAGCAGCCGCACTGTCGCCAACGCCTTCACCTTCTCGGGCGACCCCATTTTCGGCAACACCGGCACCAGTCTTGATACTCTGACTCTGAACGGCGCGCTCACCTTCACCTCGCTCGGCACTACCGGACTCGTTGCCAATGTCGAGACACTCTATCTCAACGTCGTCCTCGGCGGGCAAATCGCCGGTATGAGTGCTGTTACCGCGGTCGGTTCCGGCACTGGTGCCAACACGTTCAGCAAGACCGGTCCCGGCAATATCTCCGGGATCAACCTCACCGGTCTTAGCAATACCGCCACGATCAACCTCAACGGACTGACGAACCTGAACACCTTCTCCCTCTTCCACGACGGCGACGGTACGGGTAGCATCGAAACGATCAATCTGGGTGCCGTGACCTGGGATCCGGCCAACGGAGCAAACATCTCTCTCACCATCGGGCGCGCCGGTAACGGGGTCAATTATCCCACCCCGGCCTTCAAGACCATCGTGCTGGACAGCCTCAACTCCTCCGTTCTCCCCAACGGCATCACCCTGGCCAACAACAACGGTTACGGCCTTGTCATTCAGGACGACATCGCTCTCGCCTCCGGCAACAGCTGGACGGTCAATACCGCCAATACCTCCCTTCAGCCGGCGGGCCTGGAACTCACCGGCGTTATCAGCGGGTCGTCGACTCTTACCAAGGCCGGAAACGGCATCCTCAGACTGGGCAATGCCGGCAACAGCTTCACCGGCACCGTGGATATCACGAACGGTACGGTTGAGGGTGCGTCGGATGCCGCCTTCGGCAATTTGGCGAACGTGATTCAGATCGGGTCCAACAGCCTCACCGAAGGGCTCCGTATCTCCGGCACCTTCGCCACCGGCCGCACCGTCCACCTGAATGGTGCCAGCAGCGGGATCGATGTCACCGGCGCCAACATTTTCACCCTGAACAACGCCTTCACCTTTGCCACCCCCACTAACAATCTGCAAAAGAACGACCTTGGCACTCTTGTTCTTTCCGCCGCCCAAACCGGTTGGGACGGTAACCTCATTGTGAATCAAGGCGTCGTTCGCGTGTCCGATGGCGCATCGTTCGGCACTACCACCGGGAATATCCAACTGGGCAACGTGGGGGCCACTCTGGAGCTTACCGGTGGTGTCACCGTGGCCGACAACATCGTCATCAACACTACCAACAACTCCTCCAGCGTCGGGGTCAACGGGGCCGGGGCCATTCGCAGTTCTGCCGGGACGAACACCATCAACGGATCGATCACCACGGCCACCACCACCACGGATGCAAACGCCAGGGCAGTTAGCCTGGTCGCGGACGCGGGCGCGACGCTTAATCTAACCGGCGGCATCGTCCTCGGGTTGGGAGCTGCGGGAACCAACCGTGACAACTGGGTCGGTCTGGGAGGTGATGGAACCATCAATCTCACCACCACCGCGATCAGCCAGACGGGCGCGAACGGAATTGCCAGCCTGAGCAAGTTTGGGACTGGTACCTTGAACATCCAGGTGGCGAATGCCTTCAACCTCGCCCAGGGGCAGAACGTTTTCATCAAACAGGGCACCCTCTCCCTCAATGGCGCGGGAACCCTGGGTACATCGACCCTTGTCGCCCCGGGGCGCGTCGTCCTCAATCCCACCGCCATTCTCGAGATCAACAATACCGCCGGCAACGTCAACAACCGCCTCAGCGGCCGCAATCTCAGCGTTTCCGGAGCCGACATCAATGTCTTCGGTCACTCGGGTGGTTCCTCGGAAACCGCTGGACTCTTTACCCTCCGCGAAGGCCTCTCGAAGATCACGCTCGATGCGGATGCCGGAGGTGCCCTCAACTTCGCCACAGGGGTGATCACCCGATCCGCCCAGGCCACCCTGCTGATACGGGCGGATAATTTCGGCACCGCCTCCGCCCCCGGCGTCGCCACCTTCACCGGCAGCTCCTACGCATACATCGGCCAGACGGGCAATGCGGGGACGGTCACCAAAGGCATCCTGCCCTGGGCCCTAGGCGACACCGATCTCAACGGCTCCGGGATTGGCTTTGTCACTTCGGACACCGCCGCTTCCAGTGGCACCGCGATCCTTCGTCTGCTCACTCCGTCCGAACAGACCACGAACTTCGCCACCTCCCTGGCCAACGTGAACCTCTCCACGATGGAGTCGCTCAGCACACTGACTACCTTTAACTCTCTCCGTCTCGGCAGCGGAGGCGGTGTGACCCTCAACTACACCCCTCTCGCCCTCGACAGCGGCGGGCTTCTCGCTCTCGCCGGCCATGGCGGGATCAGTGGTTTCAGCGGGGTGAGCTATATCACATCGAGTGCCAATCGGGAGTTGATCCTTCACAACAATGCCGATCTCACCCTGAATATCCCCATTGCCGGGACTACCGGCGGCCTCACGAAATCCGGCACCGGCAACCTGACGCTCGCGGCGGGGAATTCCAATCACGGCACGGTCATGGTCAATGACGGCACTCTGACGCTGGGCGGCGGTGACCAGACGATTCTCCCCGGGCGCAATGTGTGGGTCAACGAAGGCGCCACCCTGGATCTGAACGGATCGACCCAGTTTGTCGGCACCCTCGCCTCGCGACTCACCGAGGTGCTCGCCCGTAACGACCTTTTCACGGCGAACTCCGGAGGCAATGTCGTTAACAGCGCCGCTAGCCAGGCGACCCTCGCGATCGGCACCGGGGAAACCTTCGCCGGAGCCATCAGCGGAAACATCGCCGTGGCGCGGGCGACCACCGCCGGGGCCACCGCCGATTGGAACCTCTACTCCGACAACAGCTACACCGGTCCCACTCTCTTCAACGGGGGGCGCGTCCAGCTCCTCGACTTCGGTCGGCTCAGTGGCACCTCGTCGATCGAACTCTCGAACACCAGTTTTCTGCTGACGGCCAGCAACGCCTCAACCGAGGGATCGAACATCACGGATCGGGTGAACGACGCCGCCTCCATCCTCGTGCGGGGCGGGATGTTCCAGCTGCGCAACCGGGCAGCGCTCTACACCACGGAAACGTTTGGCAACGTTACCATCGGCGAGGGAGGCAGCTTCATCGATTTCGCCGCGCCCGGCTCAGCCGTCAACCAAGCGGACGCCGTCTTCGCCAGCTTGACTCGCGTAGCCGGTTCACGGGGGACGGTTCGTTTCATGAATGTTGGTGGAGCCCCCAGCGGAGCGATGCGCTTGTTCATCACCGAGCTCAACGGTGTTGTCACCACCAATAATATCGGCGGCGGGCTCATCAACCACCTCATCGGAGGCTGGGCCACCCATGATCGCGAGTTCGCCAGCTACATTCCCAGCCAGGGCGTCGGCGCTCTCAATACGCAGGGTTTTGCCGGATACTCTCCCAATCTCATCAACAATGGCTCGGCCACCGACAACATCCGCATTCTTTTGCCGAACGCGGGTTCCACCACTCTCCTGGCGGCGGATCGCACCCTCAACAGCCTGAACCTCCAGGCTCCTGCCGCGTCGATGGCCGGCAGTGTGCTGGATCTGGGCGGGAACACCCTGACCTTGGCAAGCGGCGGCTTGATTCTGTCGCCAGTCTCCACTGCAGCACTGTCATTGAGTCTGAACGTCGTGAACGGAAACTTGACCGCCGGCACGACGAGCGATCCCGCCGACCTTTACGTGCATGCCTTGAGCTGGTTGAACAGCCAGCTAGACACCACCGGCAATGCGGACGTCACCCTCGGCGCGAGCATCGTGGACAACAGCGCCGGCGGAGCCGTGTCGCTGGTCCTCGCGGGGAATCAGGGCCGCGGCACGCTCGCCGCCACCAACGATGTTTTCCTGACCGGGAACAACACCTACACCGGCGGCACCTGGGTCAACTCAGGCCGCATCGTCCTCAACAACGCCAACGCCAACGGAACTTCCATCACTTCCACGGGAACGGGTGATGTCACGATCACGGGTGGTTACGGCAGTAATCCCGGTATCTTCACCGACCGCAACACCCAGATCATCTACGGGGCCTCGGATCAGATTAGGAATACCGCCACGGTCAACGTGATGGGTGGTGCCCAGTGGAATCTCAACAACTTCAGCCAGACTATCGCCGAGTTGAACTTCAATAATCACGGCGGCACCGCGCCCAACGTCACCACGGGCACCGGCACGCTCACCGTCACCGGCGATATCTCTGCGGTCGGGCAGAATGCGGGCGTCAACGCCTTCTCCACCGTCAACGGCAGGCTCAACCTCGCCGCCGCTGCCGCCGCCCTCACGGTGGAGAGGGTCGAGTGGAACGGGGAAGATCTCAACCCTCTCGCGCCGAACCTGCTCATCAATGCGGTGGTCGAGGGCACTGATCTGATCAAAAACGGCAGCGGTCTCCTCCGTCTCAGCGGCGCCAACGCCTGGACGGGCAATTTTGACCTCCAGACAGGCGGGGTCTCACTCGGCAACAACAATGCGCTCTCCTCGGGATCGCTCACCATCGGCGACGGAACCTTCCTCACCTCGACGGCGGACAACCGCATCATCAACAATGCCTACACTGTGAACGGCGGGTTCGCGCTGCGCGACGCCTTCAATCTTACGCTGGCCGGCGCAGGAACTCTGACGGCCGGCGATCATGAAATCTCGGTGGATTTGGCCACGGAGATTCTCACCTTGTCAGGGATTCTCGGCGGTGCTTCCGGCAATCTCAACAAGACCGGCGACGGGATTCTCCTGCTGAGCAATTCCAATACCTACGGAGGTTCCACGACGGTTTCCGACGGCATCCTGCGTTACGGGATCACCGATGCGGTTCCGACGGGCACTGCTCTCACCGTCCTCGAGGGTGCGCTCCTCGACATCACGCTCGGCGGGGCCAATGTCACGGTCGGTTCGCTCGCCGGCAACAGTGCCACCCAGGGCGGCCTGATCTATACCGGCGCAACCAGTGGCACCACGGTCTTCACGGCGGGCGGAAACAACACGAGTACCGCATTCGGAGGTGTCCTCGCCAATGCGACGGGATCCACTCTCGAGTTTGTCAAAATCGGCTCTGGCACCCTCACGCTCGGCGGCGCGAACCAGTACAACGGATCGACTACGGTAGCGGACGGTCGCCTGATCGCCAGGTCGGTTGGTGGAAACAGCCCTCTCGGAACGAGCCAGTCTCTCATCATGGGCGGCGGGAGCACGGCGGGCATCCTCCAGTTGGGAGATTCCAGCGCGATCTTGAACCATGTTTTCACATCTCTGGCCAGCGCGGGCACCGCCACGACCAGTCAGATCGTCTCCGGCAACGCCGCGATGGCCACTCTGACCCTCGATCTTGCCGCCACCAGCACCTTCGCCGGAAACATCGGCGGCGGGGGCGCAAATGAGGGCAACCTCAATTTGATAAAGAACGGGGCGGGGGATCTCGTCATCTCCGGCACGGGGACGAGCACCTACGGCGGAACGACGACGGTGAATGGCGGCAAGTTGTTCATGGACACTGCGGGGGCTTTTGCCGCCACGACTGCAGGGTTGACCCTGGCCGATGGCACTGAGTTCGCGCTGCGGGGGTCAACCCTGAATACCGTCAACAACTATGGATTCGCCGGCTCCGGAAACGTCATCACCGTTGGATCCATCACCGGAGCGACCCTCGGCTTTTCACTCGATGGCACGGGAAACACCCGCTTGAACGTTGCGACCGGTCAGACCATGACTGTCAACGGCACACTGACTACGGCAGTGTATGTCAATAGTGCTCCGGTCAGCCTCCAGGACTATATCCTCATCAACGGGGCCGCTGCCAATTCCCTGCACGCCGGCGGGGGGACTTTCGATCTGAACCCTGTCATCTTTAATGGCGGCAGCTTCACCTATGCGCTTCGGAATGAGACCTTGGGCGGCACTGTCGATCAGTGGGTGCTCACCCCGACGGCGGTCCCATCGGCGCCCGATACCTGGTGGAAAGGGGATCTCACTGGCATCGCTGCGGGGGTTTGGTCGGCCACTCTGACCGCTGGGACGGGAGCCCCCTCCAACTGGGATACAACCATGACAGGTGGCATTGACGCACTCGTACCGCCCGATCAGGACTCCATCGTTCACTTCAGCGCCACCGGGGCGGCCAACCTCGCCACCACTCTCGGAGCGAACATGACGATTCAGGAGCTCATCTTCCACACCGGCAACGCCGCGACCACCATCGGCAGCTCCAATGGGGTGAATACCCTGACGCTCGGCAATACGGTCGATTCCACCGGCATCACCCTGCAGACCGGCGCGGGCAACGTCGCTATCAGCGCCATCGTCGCCCTCGCTCAGGATCAGTCCTGGAACATTGAGGACAGCGCCCGCGTCCTCACTCTATCCGGGGGACTCACGGGAACCGCGAGAGCCCTCACCGTAAACGACACTGCGGCGAACTCGGGCACGCTCCTCTTCTCGGGCGCTGCGGGCACGATCTCGGGCACGCTGAACCAGAATGCGGGAACTCTCGCTTTTGAAGGCACCGGCAGCCTCAATTCGGATCTCAACGTGGTCCTCGGCACCGCTTCGAAGGCCGCCACCCTCCAAGTCGGCAACACTACTGCCGCCACTGGCGCTGTGATGGGAGGGTTGAGCAACGGCACCTTCGCCGGCAGCCGTGTCATCGGCGGCAACGCGGCCATCTCCACCCTGACACTCGGGTCAACGAGCGGGACGCACAGCTTCACCGGCGCAGTCGGTGGGGCAGGGACAAACGAAAACAACTTCAACCTCGTCAAAGCAGGCGCGGGAACTCAGATTCTCAATGGAGCGATCACCTACGCCGGGACGACGGTGGTTCGGGCCGGGACGCTGCAATTGGGTGCCGCCAGCACTTTCGCACCGACGGGCACCCTCTCGATCCTCGCAGACCCGGGCGCCACGGCGGTGTTTGACAATTTCGGCAGATCCTTCACCACGGTCGGGGTGACGACCCTCGGCGGCAACGGGAGTGGTTCGATCGCCCAGTGGATCGACACCGCCGGAACGAAAGGCACGATCACTCTCGGTGGCAATGTAGTCTACGACGGCACCTTCAACGGTGGCATGGGCACGATCAATTCGAATCTCGCTTTCGCCGCAGCCCGCACCATCAGCGTGGGGGATTCCAACAACGCCGCCACGGATCTGACCACCACCGGCACGATTGCCGGCACGGGCAACGTGGCGCTGACTTTCGATGGTCTTGGGAGCCTCGCGGTGAACGGCAACATTACCAATAGCGGCGGAACAGGCGCCGGCGTGAACTTTAGCGGCCCCGGGACCAGGGATATCAATGCGGTGATTACGAATAGCGGCACCCTGAACGTCACCGGCGGAGTCCTGAACGCCAACGTGGCCAATGCCCTCGACGCCGATCTCAATGTTGTCGTCACCGGCAGCGGTGCGCAGGGCAGTGCCGTAGTCAACATCAACACTACCGGTCAGGTCCAAACAATACCCTCGAGTAGCGGGGGCATTTACATCCGCAATGGCGCGCTGGTGAATGTGACTCAAAGTGGTGGCATCGGCACGGGTTCTTCCCGTCTCTATATCGGCGACACTGCGTCCGCCAGCGCGGCCGCCGCCGCCGTCCTCAACCTCGACAATGCAAATATCAGCGTCGGCGGGACCGGTCTCCTCGTGGGTAACTCTACGAACATCGGGAACATCACCGGCACCGGTATCATCACTACGACGGGCAACAAGGATCTCCGCACCGGTTCCATCGCCGCCGGCATCACCCTCGCCGGCAACGGGGCGATCATCAAACAAACCACCGGCACCCTTACTTTCTTCGGGGAGCGCGACAATGCCTCGACCGGAGCGACCACCATTCAGGAGGGCAACCTCATTCTCGACTACGGCACGAACAACAACAGCAAGATTGGCGGAGCGCTGAATCTTGGCACCATTGGGAATATTTCCAACGGAACCCTGACGCTGAACGGGAGCGGCACCGCCGCGACCACTCAGGGGGTTGCGAGCACGGCGGTCCGCGCCGGAAACACCAACGTCGTGATCAATCACGGCATCGGCCAAACCGCGACCCTCAATCTCGGGGCGATCAGCCGAACGGTCGCGAACGGTGCCGGGGCGATTTCCTTCGAGTATTCGAGCAACGACTCGGGGGCCACCAGCACCAGTCCGGCAGGGACCCTTGGCTTTGCCACCCTGACGATCGGTGCAGGCCCCGAGCGCCTCGCCGGGATCGATGGCAGCGGGAACATCGTGCAAGTCGCCCAGACCATCCAGAACGCGGCGGCCAACTGGGCAAACGGGCAGGACATCATCAACAACGGCCTTTACACGGGAATGATTGCCTGCGGTGACATTGCCTCGCTGACTTTCGCCCATGCCGGAGCTTCCACCGTCTCCATCGCGACCGGAGGCTATCTTGGGATTTCTTCGGGCGGCATCCTCGTTGATGCCAGCGTCGGGGCATTCAACTCCACCATCACCGGGGGAAGTCTCTTCGGGGCCACCAATTCCGGCATCGCCGGCGAGATCATCGTGCATCAGAACAACACCCTGGGAACCCTGACGATCGCTTCTGACATCACTAACACCGGTGGCATTACAAAAGCCGGCCTCGGAACCCTCTTTCTAAGCGGGAACAATAGCTTCCTGCGTGGAAGCCAGGTCACGGTGAACGAAGGTGTCCTCCGCCTCGGCAACAGCAGTGCGATCGGAAACACCACCGCGCTGCTGACGCGCCTCGGGTCAACATTTGATGTCAATGGCAACAACGTGACCGTCGGAAACCTCGTCAACGGGAGCGGCGGAACCATCGCTCTGGGCACGGGAGGGGCGATCACCTTCAATCAGACGACCAATTCCACCTACGCCGGCGTTTTCACAGGCGGTGCGACGAGCCTGATCACGGTGAATGGTGGAACCTTCAACGTGAATTTCACGGGCGCCACCACCACCGGGTTCACCGGGGCGCTCGTGGTTAATTCCGGACTTTTCCAATTGAGTAGCGGGGGACGCATCGCCAATGCAAACGCCATTACCATCAACAAGAACGGCACCCTGCTGCTCGATAACCACTCCACGACAACGAATGGCGACCGCATCCTCAATACCGCTCCGATCACCCTGAATTCAGCCGACGGCGCGTGGAGTGGGACCACTCAGCCACGTGGTCTCTCGATCCGTCGCGATCAGGGCAGCACTCTCGATGAGGCGGTCGGCGTCATCACTTTCAACTCGGGTGCCAGCTACGCTTCGCTGGAGGCTACCGTGGCAAACGCCAACTCCGACCTCATCGCCGGCAACTTTGTCCGCTCCAACGGGGCCACCCTCAATGTGCGCGGCACGAACCTCGGCAGCACCTTAGCTCAGAACAACCAGCTCCGCATCGGGGATGCCGCCAACCAGACCAGCTTCCTCAATGCCATGATCGGTGGTGGCGGCGCAGCAGGGACCCAGGCCATCAGCATCGTCCCCTGGGCGATCGGTGAAACCACTACCGGCGGAGTCGCAGTGACGACCATGGGCAATTCCCTCGTCACCTATGTCTCCGGGGCCGGGTTCCGCCCTCTCAATTTCACCACAGAGTATGATACCTACACACTCGCCGCCGCGACGGACAACGTCCGGGAAAACCTTGCTGCCAACCTCACCACACTCGCAGGCAAGACTGTCAACTCCCTCGTCATCAACCGCAACGTAGTCGGGGCAGGCACGACCAATGTCACCGGCACCGGTGCCGGCCAGGCGCTCACCAACACGAGCGGAGCGTTCCTCTTCACGCTGATTCCCACCGCCACCGCCAGCGCTGCGCACAACATCATCGTGGGCGGCTTTGATGACGGTATCCAGGTGGGAGCCTCCAACGAGTATCTCTTCCACGTCGTCAACCCCTCCTCGGCAACGACCACCGCGACCCTGACCGCGAGAATTGATTCGCCCCTGAACACCATCGCAGCGTCCCTCACCAAATCCGGTCGCGGCACGCTGGAGTTGAATACAGTGAACACCTACAGCGGAGGCACGACCATCAACGAAGGGCGTCTCCTGATTCACGACAACGACAATCTCGGCGCGGGCGGCATCACTCTGGCCGGCGGCAGCCTTACCCTCGCTGCTGATTACGCAGACGACCTGGGCAGCCTGACGACCCCGACCGTCAATATCCTCAGTGGCGGCGGCACGATCGAAGTGCTCGCCACCAGCGTGACCGCCACCGACCTCGCCCTCAGCGGGTCCGGGCCTCTCACCAAAATCGGCAACGGCACCCTCCAACTCGCCGGCGGAGTAGCGAGCACCTACACGGGTGACTTCAACGTCCGACGGGGCCTCCTCGAACTGAACAAAACAGCAGGAGTCGATGCCATTGGCGGCGGCAACCTGCTCATCGGGTTCAGCAGCACCGCGAACGAAGCCGCCACCGTGAGACTGCTCGCAGACAATCAGATCAACGATGCCACCAACGTCACTGTGCGATCCGTGGCTACGGGAGCGGCCGGCACCTTTGACCTGAACGGCTATGCGGAAACGATCGGCTCGCTCACCATGAGCGCCATCACTGGGTCCGGAGCCCTCGTCCGCACCGGAGCGGGCGGCGTCCTTACTCTCAACGGCAACATCACCCTGAGCAATGACCGGAACACCAACGACACCGGCACCAATGCCCGCGGCATCCTCATCACCGGCACCGGCACCGTCGGGGTTGCGGCACCGAACTCGGGCACCCTTGATCTCGGCGGCGGCAACCGCACCATCACGGTCGAACCGAATAGCCTGACCGTAGCCACCACCGTGGGTCGGCCCGATGCCACGATCGAGACCGTCATCCGGAACGGCGCCATCACCAAAGAGGGCTCCCGCGTCCTCTTCCTCAGCGCGAACAACACCTACGGGGGTTCCACGACCATCAACAATGGCACCATCAGCATCAGCAGTTCCGCCAACCTCGGCGACGGCTCCGCCACCAATACGCTGGCGATCAACAATGGCGGCATTCTCCAGAACACCGGCGCAAATGTCGATCTGGGTGTAACCCGCGCCGTTTCTCTCGGTGGTAGCGCCGCTTTCCTCGAGTCGACCGGTTCCAATGTTTTGACGATCTCCGGAATCATTTCCGGCACGGATTGCGCCGCCCTTACCGTTATGGGAACAGGAACCGTCGTCCTCTCGGGAACGAATACCTATCTCGGGTCGACGAACATCCTCGCAGGGACACTCTCCATCTCATCAGAGGAGAATCTCGGCACGAACCCGCTTATCCCGAACGCCGCTCAACTCAGCATCAACGGTGGCAGGCTGCTAACCACCGCCGACGTGATCCTCGATGACACGAATCGGGGAATCTCCGTGGGAGCGGGCAACGGGACGATCGAGACGGCTGCGGCAACGACTCTTACGGTCGAGAACGACCTCGCACTGGCTGGTAACCTCACCAAAGCAGGCCCCGGAAGACTCATTCTGAATGGAACGACTACCGGAGCAGGGACGTTCACCGCCAGTGCCGGCATCCTTCAGTTCGGCACCCGGGCATCGCTCTACAACAATACTCCCGCCAGTTGGACTGCCGCGAACATCACTGCAAATACCGGTGCGACCGTCGCCTTCAATGTGGGGGGAACGAACGAGCTCACTGCGGGAAATGTAACGACACTTCTGACAAACCTCTCCACCGTAAACAACAACGGCCTTCAAAGCGGATCTTCGATTGGCTTTGATACCGGCAATGCATCGGGCGGAAACTTTACCATAGCCGATACCATCACCAATAGCACCGGAACGGGTGGCGGTGCGGTGGGTGTCACCAAACTCGGTGCGAATACGCTCACACTCTCGGCGGACAACACCTACACCAGTGCGACCAATGTGGATGCCGGCATGCTCATGATCAACGGTGACCAGTCCGCTGCGACCGGAGCCGTCACCGTGGCGTCCGGCGCCACCCTCGGTGGTTCCGGCACGATCGGCGGCATCGCCTCCACCGCGACCATCGCCAGCGGAGGCACTCTCACCGGCGGCAACGACGGCAGCAGCATGACCGTCGGTGTCCTCGATCCGTTCGTCACCGACGCCGTCGGCACGCTCTCCTTCGGTGGTGACCTCACCGCCGCCACCGGCAGCATCTGGCTTGTCGATCTCGTTCAGGGCGTCAGCGGCACGAGTGATCTTATCAATGTCGGCGGTGCCCTCGGCATCGGCGGTGCCAATCTGGCGATCAACTTCGGCGGGGCCTTCGTGGAACATCAGGTCTACACCATCGCCAATTATGGCACCGGTCTCACCGGCACCTTCGGCACCCTTGCTGAAGGGGCCTTCGTTGACCCGGGCAACCTCTACCGGATCAGCTACGGCACGGGGATCGGCAGCGGCGCGATCACCCTGACCGCCGTTCCCGAGCCCGGAACCCTCGGCTTCCTCGGTCTCGCCCTCGCCGGATTCCTCACCCGCCGCATCCGCAAGCGCCGCGCTGCGGTCGCGCAGGTCGCCGCTGCTTCGCAGGAGTGAGAGGGGACAAGAGACATGGGTCATGAGTGGCACCGGGGAAGCCAGTCCCCGTAGAAAGGGTCTCCAGGCCCGTTCAGGATTTGGTCTCTGCTCGAGGAACGGGCCTGGAGACCCGTTCTACTTTTGGGTTTCCGCAGCTCTGACGCTTTCCCCCGTTCAAAAAACGCGTCACATCTCAGTTGATCCCGTGCCGTCCTCCGCTAGACTCCACTTCGCTACGGGCCTGTAGCTCAGCGGTTAGAGCAGGGGACTCATAATCCCTTGGTCCAGGGTTCAAATCCCTGCGGGCCCACCTTTTAAAATAAACGAGTTACGACGATTTCTTCTGGGCGCAGAAAATAGATGGGGGGCCAATAAAGGGCCAATCTAAGTCGGGGTTTCCTATCGCTAATCCCCATCGCCCTTTCGCCGGCGGCATTCTTAAGATCGAAGCTGTGACTTCTGGGTGCCCCGCTTCTGGTGCATTGCTTTCCGGGTCGTGCGCAACCCAATCGAGTTCCGCGGCATATAACATGAGAAGGGGAGCGCAGGGCCGCCGCTGCCTTGCGGTAGTGGAGCAGTGACTCGTATTCCTTCTCTAGTCGGCCCTTGCTCGTGGAGGGGATCCATTTCAAGGCCCGGTAGTCTCCCATCGCTTCCGAGCGGCACAGCCATGCCTCGCCGAAACCGCCACGCCCAATGAACCGGATCAGCCGATAGCCGCCGAGAGTCTCCGGGCGTTCCGTTGGTGGGGCTTCCATGATTCGGAGCAAGGACCATGACCCGACGGCCGGTTAGCAACCCGAAAAGCCGGTTTTATCGTTTCCTAGCGAACCTCTCCACCGGGGCGCTTGCCGCCATGGACAGTGGTGAGTAAACGACGGGCTGCCGAAGCCACAAAGCCCCATTTCCGCGCGATCTCCGGTTTATCCTGTAGGCGAAGCGGTAGGCGTCCCTTGTGGCGGAGGTAGAAGTGGAAGGTTTCCGCAAAGTCCTCACAGGGGTTGGTGGCGGCGTAGGGGGTGAGGTGGTGGTCCGGGTGGTATTCCCA
>Ga0209702_10002309_pt1 | contig 33755 bp, 31 predicted proteins | sample FRY01_FD_187210 | JGI IMG/M metagenome (GOLD analysis project Ga0209702, IMG submission 187210) | Freshwater microbial communities from Lake Fryxell liftoff mats and glacier meltwater in Antarctica - FRY-01 (SPAdes) (version 2) | ecosystem: Environmental > Aquatic > Freshwater > Ice > Glacier...
TGATCCCATCATAAACTTGCCCGATGGAATTAATACCATCTCTAGCTTAACGCCCTCTCCTAGGTCTATTACTTCTTCCTTTGACTCTGCTCCTTGCAACATCGCTAAAAACATTAAGCCTAATCCTATTACCATACTTCCGCTTACTAGTGCTTTCATTTCTCACCTCTGGGTTTTATACTCTTTGAGTCATCTTCCTAAGCTTAATCTGTGTAGGTGCTGGGTTAAAGAATATTGTGGTAAAAACCCGAGAGATTATTCTCGGGGTTCGTATCTAATCCGTGTCCGTTTGCCCAAGCTATCGCTATAAACATTATTATCAAAAAATCTTTAATTAAAATATAGAAAGAGCCTGTAAATAGAATATACTACGGTTGATCAAATTTCCTCCCGTGTTTTAAGGTGAATCGAAAGCCTTTAGTCAACACGCTAGGAGACCGATGACATTCTTGGTTTATGAATGTCACCAGCAGTCCGCTTAAAAGTTAGTGGCGTAAAAAAGATAAGGAGCAAAAAGTGTGGGATGCATACTGGCAAACTGTCCTGATAAGCAAATTAGACTTTGTGATTTTAGGTCTGGGTGGGATCCTGATCGCGGTGCAATTCGTCGGACTTGTCGGGCATTACATCAGTACGCGGTTGCTTTTCGTTCAGTATTTAGATCAGTACAGAAATTTTTGCTTACTCGTCACAGAACTGTTGCCAGTTTTGGGGCTTCTTGGCACAGTGTTCAGTCTTATGGCCACATTCAACAGTTTTCAGGCTGCGGGAGATGGCGAAACCCCGGATCTTTCAAAAATGGTGCGTACATTTGCCCCGGCCCTTAGCACCACCATTTCTGGTTTGATGATGATTGCCCCAAATTTGCTGCTCAATGCTTTGCTGGGGCTCGCCTGCGAAATAGGTGAGAAAGGGCAAGGGGAACCGTGAGAGCCGTGAGAGCTGCCGGTGTAATAGCCCGTTTCCTTTCACTCCTCGATGTAACATTAATTCTTCTAGGGGTTCTGATGTTGACTTTGGCCCAAGCCAGCTTGAATAAAAAAGGCGGCGGAACAACCAGTGGAGAAGATAAAAGGCCACAATCTTCTAATGTCAACTTTATTTATGTCTATGTGGGTGGGCAAGCTGCGGAAAAGGGAAAACTATACTTGCTTAAACCGGATTTAAAGCGTGGCCAAGAGGTGAGTGAGACGAACCCACAGGGTATTGAAGCCGTTAAAAAGTTGAACAAGGATTCAAAAAAAAATGGAAATCAGGTTGTTATGCTGTTATTTGATGATAATAGCTTCCACTCGGACTGGCCCTCCGAACGAATCGACAAACTTAAAAAAACTTGGGATGTTGATATTATATCAATTTATGAATTCAAGCTCGAAGGGAAGATAACGCCATGAAGATAGGATTAATTTTTGCCTCAGCAGGGTTAATGTTTGCGGCAACTTCGCCATCCTTTGCCAGTTTTGACTATTCTGCCGCACTTTGGGTGGGTGGTATTACTTTTGTTGTGGTGTTCCTTGTGATTGCGGCGGCCGTGCTTCTCCCGTTCATCGCAATGACAGTGGCGGGAGCAGGAGGTTGGTGGGCAATAGGCGGCATTGCATTTTTAGGTGCAGTTGCCGCAGGGTGTACAGCCGCATATTACAAAGGTAAACTATTGGATAAACCTGGGGAAATAGTGATAATACTTGATACCATTGCGAAATTAAGTAACCAGATGCAAATCCACTTTGAGCCATCCGATGGTAATTCCAAACAGGCGGCAGACTTTAAGTGCGTCCTTGTGGTGTATGAGGAGGAGGGCCTAAAATCTAAATCACCTAAATGTAATCAAAAGAAAATAAAAATTGAAGGGGCAACAGCGCAAGATTTTTTCCAGCAAGTCCGTCAAGAAATGGAAATATGGCTGACCCAACCAGTAATTGCGGACTCAGAAGGCCGGCCCAGATGGATAAAAATTTATATGGAACCATTTCCTGGTGAAGGTACCTTCCAGAAACTTAAGGACATGGTTAATGACGATTTAAATAAAATTCGAAAGTGTGACCTTACTCGATCTGAAGGCCCATGGAAGACCTTAAAGCCCAACTGAATCTGGGCTGGTTTCGGAGGCGAATGTGGATGGATTTTGGAACTGGATAACTTGGGTGTGGGGTTGGTTTTCCTTTCTCACCACAGTTTGGAATTGGGTTATTTCCCCATCCGTAGCCCCTTGGATCGGAGCATTGGCTGCAATCGGTGCAGCCTTTTTAAACAATCTGACTGCTTGGCTCAAATCGCCTAAATATGCCGCTTTTTCCGTGCTTCGGGTGGGGGTTTTCTGGCTGATTATTGTGATTTTGCTATCGTTTGCGATGCCAAAAGGCAACGGGACAGCCGACATTAAAAAGGACAATAAATCTGTCCCGACTGACCCGAATACTAAGCCCGTTGTTCCAATTGATGATAATAACCCAATGTCCGATGGGGCCCCCGAAGGTATCGACCTACTCGTGCTATTTCCCTTGGTGCCCGGAAATGGGGGCATCTTGGAATTTTCCTGTGATCTATTACCGAGGGTTGAAAATGGTGGCACTCCCAAATTTGAAATCCGGGGCAAGGATATGCAAGACTTTGAAAAACAACTGACAGACAAACTCAAGAAAATCAAGTTGAAAACCCAGCCCAAAATAAGCATCCAATCCAATCCATGGCCGGGGGAACCGGCCATCCGGAAAATCGAGGGAAAAGTTCTGAATATTTTCCCCGGATCATCCGTGTCTAGACAATTGGAAAACAAAAAATGAAGCAAGAAGATAAGTTTTCCGCGCCAATCCGCATTGGTATCTATGGTCGAACCAAAGCCGGCAAGACCAGGTTTCTGTTTCAGCTTCTCAACCAGTGGGAGAAGTCGGGGGTGATCCTAGACCAGTCGAAAAACTGCCAGGTTTGGATATCCACCATGGAGAAGGAAATCGCCAAGCGCCGCGGGACTTTGGGCACAAACGCCGCAATCGAGGATATCAAGGTAAAGGTAAGCCTTAAAGACCCAAGGGGCGAGCATGATTTGGGCTTTCGAGATTTGCGCGGAGAGTATCTAGAGGATGAACTCATAGTAATAGAAAAAATGGATCAAAGCGGTATCAGGCCGCTCAAACCTCCGACATTAATCCCTAGCCAGTTGAAAGATTGCGACGCCTTCCTGTTCTTTTTTGACCCGACCAGTTCCGAAAAGCCGGAGGATATTGACGGGCACCATGAGCGTGAATTGGGTCGTGCGGAGATATTCATTAAGCATGTCCTTAAGGAACGGCAAAACCGCTTGATGCCGATTGTTTTTGTACAAACCCGTTTGGATGTATTGATGAATTGCCCAGAGATTAAGGAAAAAGCCGACATCTGGGCGATGAAAGTCCATGAGAAATTGAAAGCTCAGTATAAATCCCTTCTGGGTAATCTAATTCCCCCCAGCATGAAAGAAAAAGATAAGGTGATTTTTCAGGTTTCCTCGACAGGGATGACCAAAGATGATAACGAAAAGATCAAAAGGGTTGTCGGTAGTCTGATCGTTTTAACCAAAGAGGCTGCGGCTTACACCCGTGAAAGAAGGAACTTTGCCCGTTGGCTGTTTGTTGGTGGGATAGCCGTGATTTTTGCCTTTATAGCCCTTATTTTAATCATCCGATTCGGGGGGCCAGTATCCGATTATATACGTAATGAAAAAGATAGACAAGCAATAACTGAAATGCCCAATAAGGATATTGTTGCTAAACTTGATAGCTTGGATGACTTACTCAAGGCACTTCCTCAAGAGGGTTCATTGCCCGACGAGAATGTATCAAAAAAAATTAATAACAACCTCTTGTGGCTGGGAATTCGTCTAAGGGTTGGGGTGAATGGATCCGATGATTTGCCTGAAAAAACCAAGAAACGGATGCAGTCCGGCCTGGATTCCATCAAAGAGTACATCTCCAAAAAGACTAAAGAAAAAGGACTGGGCGCCACACGCTTGGTAGTGTTCCTCGAGTCTTCACTGAAAGAATGTCCTGATTTTGATTCTGTTTCGCCAGAATTCTCCCAAATTCAGCAAGATTTCTGGAAACTGAAAAGGGACAGTGTGGTCGATGAGTTAGGTGATTTGATCAAGATTGGTGGCGGACTCGAATCAAAACCGTTGGACACCCTTGAAAAACTGCTCATTAAGGCAAGGGAATTGGAAACCCAAGTGGGCCAATGCAAAGTTCGGGAAAACTTTGGCGATAAAGCTCTAAAAAAACAAATTAATGATGAAATCAAGAAGGCCGTAGCCTTTTTCGAAGATCGTATAAAAAATGGGTGTGAAGTCTCAATGGAAGTCATCAATCCTTCTTTTGGGGATGGGGTAAAAGGCGACATCTCACTCCGAAATTTGAATATAGCCTCCCCTGGGCGGGACAAAGTTTTCGGGGCTGGGATTGGCTTATATCCAAATAATAACGGAACACTTTTGGAAGTTAATGCTCGTATAGAATGGGGGAAAGGCTGCTGGGATGGCTATGACAACGAGGTTAGATTGACATTTGGGAAAATGGACCAAAATTCAAATGATAATTGGGTGTGGAATATTAAGTCGAAAGCTGGAACTTTTTCAAATCTTGAATCGAGACGAATCAGTGGATATAACTTGAATGATCAGATTAAATTTGATGCAGATATTAAGGTTAAAGATGGTGTTTTTCCTTTTAGTTCGCGAGCACATGGAAGATTCGAAAATGCGGGTTTTCTTTTGTCGGATATTCTCTCGGAACCTAAAATCTTTCCCTTGGATAAATTTGACAATAAAGTGTACATTTCTGCAAGTGTCTCTACAGATCAAAAGAAAGCTAATTTCTACACAAAAGAAAAGAAATACAAGTGCCAATTGGGGTTAGGAGCGCCAGTCTATTGCATATTCTCGATTTATAATACAAGTAATAGCGTTTGGGCCCAGAATCACAAGGTTGACTTAACAGTTCAAAAAGGACCGCTGTACGCAATCGGTTTACCACTCATCGAGGAAGAGGGAAAAGCGAAAACTATTAAAATTGAAGTCCTAGTCCCGGGAATTGAACTGCAATTGGTTTTCTCGGATTTTCCTCCAGTTCCCCCATTGATTTGGGATGCTGCGAATAAAGTCAACAAAATGGAATAATCGTATGTCAAATCTAACGCAGGAAAATTCTGAACCCGTGGCATGGTTTCTTATCGGGCGCGAATTGGGGGTCGGTTACCGAGTACTCTCCGGTGATGGGCCATCTTTTGAACGGCTGAAAGACCCGGCCCTTGCCTTGCTGGATAGGCTGGGGCAGACTGATTCAAATGGTCCTGAGTTAACCTATCGCAGGTTGGGTCCAATTGGGCAGGACGATGAATATGTTTTTGTCACCATAAGGCTGTTACCAAATGGTGAAGCCACTTTTCAACAGGTATGGTTTAAAAACCACTCAAAGCCTAGCAGCAAATCAAGATTTTTCGGACCAGCGGTGGTTTCAACTTTGGCTGCGTTTGCCATTGTAATTTCTTCCATTTGTTTAATTTTACTTGGCATTTGTTTGGGATGGCTCCAACTTGCGGGCAAAGAGGATAACCGCACTCCCATAGTTATAAATCAATCCGGTCCTGAAAGCTCGCTGGCCAGCAATTTGACCAAGATCAATACAAATTTAAACAAGATCAATACAGATGAGGTTCGAGAACTAAGGAAAAAATTAAAGGACTTTATTTCCCATAAGGGATTTCTTCCAGGCGAAGGGGAAGTTAAGACCCAAAAAAATTCGCTCAGGATTATATCATTTGTCGATAAAACTTCAGATGAACCTAAACCAAATGACATCCGGCTTGATCGTTTTGAGGTTGAAAAATTTTTGTTGGTGTTGAAAACTTTGGATGATTTAAGTATTAAAGAAACTGGTAAAAGCAATCCGAGCGGTAAAGATTAAATTCATTTGATTCCAGGAGGTTATTGTTATGCGTTATCCATTTTTCTTGCTTGTATGCATCTTCTTACTACAGGCCGGTTGCGGCGGGGACGAAAAACCAAAGTCTGGTCCTGAAAAGAGTAAACCTGCGGTCAAAGAGGTTGCCCTCCCTCCCATAAAAAATAAACTTTTGGAAGGTCCTTCCGATTCTGAAACCCGTCTGGCCATTAATTTGGCCAAGATCAATACAGTTGATGTTCGAGAGCTAAGGGACAAATTAAAGAGCTTTATTTCTCATAAGTTTTTCCTTCCAGATGAAGCAGGAGTTAAGACCCAAAAGAATTCACTAAGGATTGTTTCAATGCTCGATAAACCTTCAGATGACCCTAGACCAAGTGACATCCGGCTCACTAATTTTGAGGTTGAAAAATTTTTGTTGGTGTTGAAAACTTTAGATGATTTAAGTATTAAAGAAATTGGTAAAAGCCATCCGAGTGGTAAAGATTAAAATCATTTAATTCCAGGAGGTTATTGTTATGCGTTATCCATTTTTCATGCTTGTATGCATCTTCTTACTTCAGGCCGGTTGCGGCGGGGATGAAAGTCCAAAGCCTGTTCCTAAAGACGATAAAAAGGCAAAGCCCATTGAACCGGAGGGTCCAGGCGGTGGAAAAATGAGGTGAGTTGGTTCTCCGAGGTTTAACTGATTAGATTGGTCCCATTTTCTTGAGCAGTCGGTAAAGGTAATCCGGCATCTGGTTTTCAACCATCGATGTTTGGAGAGTTTTCGTTAGATCAACTGTATTTTAATCATGTTCGTATAATAATTTCTAGTTTTAAAAAGCTGGAGGGAATGATTAGTGTCCGTTTGGCGAAGTACAGATGCCAGCGAATACAATCAGGTTTTTTGATTACCTGATTGGCAAAAGCGTGTGAAGCTCGCTTCGGCAGGCTCAGCGACCGATCCGGTGGGTACGGCTGGTGAGCTAGGCGAACAAAACTCCAAAGCGAACATAATTCGCAAGAAGGGTTTTTATTGAACAGTTAATAATTAGATTACTCAACGATAGCAAGAAGAGGTTCGCCCTTAGAAAATCTGCGGACATTTTCTCTTAGAAGTTTCCACTTTCTTTCTGTGGCAATACCCGATTCCTCCCCGTTTCGTTCAGGCAAATGAACCGTGGCATTTCCATCTGAAGTCAACGCCTTAAGATTCGTAGATTTAGCGAAGCCCTTCAGATCAAGCACGACCAAGTTAGGCTGGGAGGGTGCTAAATTCTTTGCCAATGCTTCCAGATTAAGAGTAGAGCCATCCCCCATAAAGATTAAAGCCCCGCCCGGTTTCAAACAATGTTTGAGGGTAGGAAGATTCTCGTTATGTTGCAAAGAAACGAAAGTGATGTCAGCCAAGCCGACTTCTGAGTCGATGGATTTCAAGCCGAAGTTAATCACTTTCTGAGCGATAAGTTTTTTTAAAGGCAAGGGTGCAAAGATAGAAATAGTTTTGCCAGCAAGGTCGCCTTCCTTGGTCTGCTGGGCAATGTAAAGAAGATTTTGAATCGCTTGGTTAGAATCGGTAAGGAGTGCAGCTCGTGCAAGGCTGGTAACTTCGACCTCTTTTTTTTTGGCGTTAGTTAAAAAATCTTTTTCATACCCTTGAGAACCAACCTGAACCCAACGCAACTTATTCCCCTGCTCGAGCAATTGATTATCTGCAAAACCAAGAACTGCATCCGCATTCATTAAACTTTTTATAGCAGCATCGATTGTAGGAACGGGTATAAATTCAATATCTGGAGCAATTGTTTTTAATTCAGCAATTCGTGCAGGCATAAAGCCAGAAGCAATAAGAATTCTTTTGGGAGCAACCCAACCAAGCTTAGGTTTTTCGGGGTTATAATTTCCAGAGATGTAACCAAGGTCACGCAATAAATCTTGTGGTGTAACTTGGCCCGTCAACTCTTTAAAAATATGCTCTACATTATCAGTTTTTACAGGAACGCCAGTCCATTCTTGATACCAAGGGAATTTAATATCATCTTGAATCGCTTTTAAATCTTTACCTTTTAGGATGTTGTTTTGAACTTCTTTACGCAAATCGACGAAGTAACGCTTTTGCTTTTGAATGAGTTCGGGGCCCGCAACACTGCCGTGCCCTGGGCAAACCATTTCCGGTTTAAGATCTTGCATTTTTTCCAAAGCCTTAACCCAAGAAGCAGAATCTGAATGGCCCATAAAGTTATACGCGCCGTTTACACACGAATCACCCGTACAAAGAATTTTGTGCTTAGGCAACCAAGCAACTGCATCGCCAGCGGTATGCCCGTGCGCAAGAAATAGAAACTCGACGCGTTGCTTACCATCTTCTAAAACCAAGCGATCATCAAAGACAATACCTGGTTGTTTGAGAAAACTAGATGCAACATCCTTACGCCCGGTGGGCCCCTTCCCAGCTTCATCAAATTCAGCAGGGCCAAATTCTCGCATCAACCTAGCACAATTAGCCTGAGCTATTACTGTGGCTCCTTCCTTAAAAAACACACTATTTCCATAGGCGTGGTCGCCGTGATGGTGGGTATCAAAAACATAGCGAATTGGTTTATTAGTGGTTTTGCGGATGGCAGCGACAACATCGGCAGCCCCATCAGGGAAATTAGCATCGATGACAGCGACATAATCTTCAAAAACGACCCAGATATTATTGCTGCCCCCGAAAACGACTGATTTATCGGTTGCACTGATAGAAGATAAGCGGAAGAAAACCCCAGGCGCAACCTCACGAACCTCATTAAACTTCATAGCAGGAATAAGTGGTTCTACCGCACTTAAGTTGGTTACAAGTAAAAAAGCCAAAGATAGGCCAATCCAATTTCTAGTAGAATGCATAGTACAAAACCCTTGTAATTCTGTTAAAATTTACTCCAATAAAACAGCATAACCTATTTTGTACCAAGGGAAAGGGAATGCTGTTACTTAAGACCTTTTTCTGCGGTTTATAATTTAGTCAACAAAAGCAATACTGAGCAGTTTTAGAGGTATTTACTATGGCAGGCCTAGAAACAAAAACGAAATTCATTTCTGATAAAGTTCGGGCTGGAGAGCGCCTTTCTATCGAAGAAGGCTTACACCTGCACGAACACGCCGACCTTTTCACCATTGGTAATCTTGCCAATTTTGTTCGTGAAAAGAAGAACGGTAACACCACCTATTACAATGTAAATGTTCATTTAAACCCAACGAATGTTTGTGTTTACCGCTGTATTTTTTGCGCATTTCGATCCGATCTTAAAGATGCTAAGGCTTACCTTATGACCGATGAGCAAATCCTTCATCGTGCCAAGGAAGCCGAAGGTCGAGGCGCAACCGAAATGCATATTGTAGGTGGTTTGCATCATCAAATGCCCTACGAATGGTACTTAAATATTGTTAAGATAGTGCATAAGGCACACCCCAAACTGCATTTAAAAGCTTTTACTGCAGTGGAGTATGATTGGTTTTCGCGACTAACGAAAAGGCCCACAAAAGACATTCTCGAGGAATTCAAATCTGCAGGTCTGGGAAGTTTACCTGGGGGGGGTGCAGAAATTTTTAACCCCGAGGTGCGGGATGTAATTTGCGAACATAAAGCTGATACCGATAACTGGATTCGTATTCACCGTGAAGCTCACCAACTGAAACTACGCTCGAATGCAACAATGTTATATGGCTCGATTGAAAAGCCGTATCACCGGCTCGAACATTTATCGAAGCTACGAGAATTGCAGGATGAGACTGGTGGCTTTCAAACTTTCATTCCACTTGCTTTTCATCCAGAAAATACCCGTATGCAGCATATTCCCAAACCCAGTGCAATGGTTGACCTTCGGGTGATGGCGATTAGCCGTATCTTTCTCGACAATTTCCAGCATATAAAAGCATACTGGATAATGTTAGGAATTAAGACCGCACAAGTAGCGCTAAGTTTTGGAGCAGATGATTTGGATGGCACGGTGGTGCACGAAAAAATATACCACGATGCAGGCTCGGACACACCTCAGGAAATGACCGTCACGGATATTCGTAGATTAATTATTGAAGCAGGCCGTACCCCAATCGAACGAGATACACTTTACAACCAAGTTTTCAGAGACGATGCTACATCTGCAGCATTTAAAATTGGAACGAGGCTGGAACTAGCTCAAGTTTGATTTTTAAGTTTTAGCATAATGGTAGAGCCGCCATAAACAGGTGATCCTACTTTGACCAAAACTTGATCCACCAATTCTGCGGGAATAAGTAAGTCGGTACGAGACCCAAATTTTATCATGCCATAGAGTTGGCCCCGCACAAGTTTCTCACCGACTCCTACTTGGCAAACTATCCTGCGAGCTATTGCGCCTGCAATCTGCTTAACTCTAAAGGGAAACCCAGCACCCTCAGATTTCAAATCTAGCCAAAGTTGTTCATTTCGCCTGGCGCAATCGCTGCTCCGTGCGTCGAGAAACGCCCCGGGGTAATATCGAACATGGGTAACAGTTCCTGCAATGGGAACTCGGTTGACATGCACATTAAAAACCGAAAGAAAAATACTCACTCTAAAAGCTTTGCCTATTCCAACTTCATCTACTTCTTCAAGGTGGGTAATCACGCCATCTGCAGGACTAACGACGATATCGGGAGCAACAGGAATCTCACGAGGAGGATTACGAAAAAAGCTTAAAACGAAGATCCAAAGAAGAAACCCAACCACGGCAAGCACGCCAAACGCTGGATGAAATAAAGCTGCAAGAAAAATAAAAGCAATGGTAAAAGGAACGAGTAAAGCGGTAAAGCAAAAGAGTTCCATAATGCCGGGGCGAGCAAACCAGATTTTATTTCTATTGGCAAAGGGGTCGGTTTGAGGTGCGAAATAAAACCCACAAACATTAGAAAACAATTTAAGATCGCGGGAATCAATAATGTTATGGGAACATTTAGGGCAATCCCCCAACTTAAGGAGTTGCATTTTGCCAACATAGGCAGGAAAGAAAGAGTGCAGAATAGTTCTACGGAACTTGGCCCAGTTCAATTCGAGACTAAAACAAAAGCCCCCGCCTGGCTGAATAGAAGAAATGGGGGCCGTTCCTACTTCGGGATCCATGGGATCCATAATCACTCCTTGACTTAAGAATTATCTGCAGGGGGCAATCCCGAGCTTTTATTAGAATTTCCGAGCGATTTAAGCCTTTCCTGAGCTTCTGGGCTTAGCTTAAAAATAGTAGTGGCCTCAGGGTTTACAGGGAGTTTCGGGACATCAATTACCACAGGCCCAAATATTTCAACCAAGGTTTGCTTCATTTCATCATCTTTAGGTGGCTTTTGAATACAGATGGTTTCCAGCTTTTCAATCGGGACGAAATAAACCTGCCCCTGCTCCGTAGTTCCTGCAACCCGACCACGCACCACCAAAAAAGATTCATCCACACGGATAATAGCTTGCACAGATAGTTCGGTGCCATTCACCGTTTTAACCACCAAAGTTTCTTTCCAAGATTGAGGCAACTTGGGTAAAAGTTGAAGCCAAGAAGAAGTTGTCATCAACATACCTTAGTAATGAGTTTGCAAAAAAACAGAAATTAACTACCGACTTCCTTCATCAACTGCTTAGCAATTTTATAGGCTAGCTTCATAGAGATGGCGCGGTTCTCCATCTGGCCTTCGGTGAAATAAGAACCGTGGGCAGAGGTTGGCAGCCCCGCAATTTCAGAAGTTAAAGGCAACATCGTCAAGAATTCTCTCATTCGTTGTTGCTGCTGTGCCTGTGCCTGATTTACTTCTTGACTCATTTTCAAAATCTCCAAATAACTTAATAAAAGAAGATCCAAGCAGGATCCACACTCATTAGATTAACCTTAAAAAGGGAAAGTCTCAAGCTATAAGACGCCCTTGGTGGAGGGAATGGAATTATTACGGGGATCCAATTCAACAGCATTACGAAGTGCGCGAGCAGAGCCCTTGAAAATAGCTTCAACCATATGGTGAGAATTTCTGCCATAATTTAGGTTGATATGAAGGTTTAGCAAACCAGAGCTGGCAAAAGAACGCCAGAATTCTTCCGCCAATGGGGCGTTAAAAGCACCTAGCATTTCTCCCGGTAAATCAGCTTGCCAAACGCAAAAGGGCCTGCCACCTAGGTCGATAGCAACCGTAACCAAGGTTTCATCCATGGGAAGAATGGCGCTGCCATAACGCCTGATTCCAACTTTATCACCCAAAGCTTGCTTCAAAGCCATACCAAAGCAAATACCAACATCTTCAACGGTATGGTGGGCATCGATATGCAAATCGCCCAAAGCTTTAACTTCCAAATCAATAAGGCTATGTTTAGCAAGGAGAATAAGCATATGGTCAAAGAAACCAATGCCGGTATCAATTTTTGAAACCCCAGTTCCATCAAGGTTTAGCTTGAGATCGATTTGGGTTTCGCCTGTTTTTCTATGTATAGCAGCGGTTCTGTTCATAACAGTTATATTAAAGGTTTAGGGAAAAATATAAAAGCTGGGGTTGGCCTTGAACAACTAGTTACCTAGGAACAGGGCTATACAATCGGTAAGGAAAGATTAATCTACCTACTGATTAAAGAATTCGCCCAAGCTCAAGCAGCAATTGATCGATTTCTGGATCGCTACCCACAGTAATTCTTATGCCAAAGTGACCTGGATAATTCATTAAACGAACAAGAATATTGGCTTTTTTAAGTTCATTATAAAGAAAATCTGGAGAGTGTTTGGTATGAGTACACCAGACGAAATTTGCTTCGCTAGGGGTAACCAAAAACCCAAGTTTTTCGAGCTGGATAATCAACCGCTTACGGGTGGCAATAATCTTGGCGACACACTCTTTCAAATAAACCTGATCGGAGATAGCAGCGGCTGCAGATTCAATACTAATAACATCGCAGTTATACGAATCTTTTACCTTATTAAGCTCGTAGATAAGGGATGGGTGTGCAACTGCAAAGCCAAAACGAATGCCTGCAAGAGCATAAGATTTGCTCATTGTTCTGGTGATTATCAAGCCCTGAGGTTGCCTTCCCTGTTGAAATCGACTTAGGCAATTGTGCTGGGCAAAGTCGCCATAGGCTTCATCAATCACCAGGGGGCCATCCACAGAATGCCAAATAGTGTCTATTTCTTCTGCTTCAAGTAAGGTTCCAGATGGGGAATTAGGGTTGGCAAGAAAAGTAAGGTTTGCCTTGGGGAAAGGCCAAGGGTAAGGGAGTTTCCAGTGCGAAGTGAAAGGGACGGTTTCAAAAATAGCGTTTTGAATTTCTGCCAAAGTTTTATAAAGCAGATAGCTGGGGCTTGGCGAAACAATAGTACCACGCTCGGGAACAAAGGCCCTCGTTAAAATAGTCAGCACATCATCAGAGCCATTTCCTATCAGAATTCCATCGGGGTCAAGCCCTAGAGCATCGGCAGCAGCTTTACGAAATTTAACTCCGGTAGGATCGGGGTACTTACGAAGCCTATCACCTGTTAGCGCATTCTTAATTGCATCGATTACCCCGGGAGAGGGTGGGTAAGGGTTTTCATTAGTATTAAGCTTTATAACAGAACCTTCTTGAGGTTGTTCACCGGGGGTGTATCCTGACATAAGGCGGATAGAGTTACGAAGTGAATTTTGGATATTATGAGCCATACGAGAACCTTACCTTAAAGAACAATGGTACGACAAATTATTTTTCAAGTCGGACAAGAACGCTTGCCTTATGGCCCGTGAGGCCTTCGCGATCAGCAAGGGTGCAAATATCGGGTGCCAAGGATTCAAGCCCAGCGGAAGTTAAGTTAATAATGCTGGATCTTCGCAAAAAGTCGTTAGAGCAAAGTCCACTAGCAAAGCGTGCAGTGCCACCTGTAGGAAGCACATGAGAAGGGCCAGCAGCATAATCACCAGCAGCAACAGGGGAAAAAGAGCCAAGAAATATTGCGCCTGCATTATCAATTAGATCGGCGTGGCTGCTTGGGTCGGAGGTTGCAATATGCAAATGCTCTGGGGCTAGTTTATTAATGCAGTCAAAAGCAGAGATAGGGTTAGGCGCAAGCACAAATGCACCAAATTGCTCGAGGCATTCTAGGGCAAGATCGCCTCGCTCAAGATTAGAAAGGGAATCGTTAAGGGCTTTTTCAACGCCATCTAATATTTCTTCATCCCAAGTTACTAACAGGCTAGAGCCCGGGGAATGTTCTGCTTGAGAAATGAGTTCTGCTGCAAGGAATTTTGGATTTGAAGTTTTATCTCCGAGCACCACGACCTCGCTAGGTCCAGCAATACAATCGATAGCAACTTGGCCATAAACAGTTTTTTTGGCCAAGGCGACAAAGAGATTACCCGGACCAACAATCATATCTACCTTGTTGATACCTTCCACGCCATAGGCAAGTGCGGCAATAGCCTGAGCCCCACCAATGCGATAAACTTCAGTTACACCAAGTTCGTAGCAGACGGCTAGCATATCACTGCAAAAGGCACCGTTGGCAGTAGGGGGCATAACCACGACAAGCTCTTTGACCCCAGCGGCTTGAGCGGGGACAATTGTCATAAGCAAGGTGGAAGGATAAGCGGCAGCGCCGCCTGGAATATGAATACCCACCCTTTTAATAGGCCGGACTCGAAGCCTTAGCTCTCCTTTGTTGCCTAGGGAAAGAACGGAATCGCGTTGAATGAGGCCGCTTTGAAAAGAATAAATATTTTGTTTGATGCGCCTGATAGTTTCCAATAGTTGAATGGGGGCCTTGGTATGCGCTTCTCGCAATTCATCGGTAGAAATTCGAATGGTATCGAGTGAGAGGTCAACACGATCAAATTTTTTGGTGTAATGTAAAACGGCTTCAAGCCCTTTAACTCGAACATCATTACAGATTCTTTCGACAACCTGCAAGGGGCTCAATGGTTCGCCAAATACCATTTGAGTAAGTTCCTTTCCCTTGGTGGAAACGACATTACCCTGATTTCCCAGAGCAGACATCAAGGTTTCAAGTTCCTTTTGCCCTGCCTGATCTTTCAGATTTATTCTTCGCATTCTTAGCTGCTTCATCCTATTCCTCGCTGATACAAAAGCCTTTAATAATTATTATTCTTATGGGATTACTGTTTTTTTCTTAGTAATCAGTCTAAAAAAGTAAGCAAAATGTTTTACATAATCAGACTTTAGATCACCCTTCGTTGCCGTTATAATCATTTAACTGTAAAAGTTAATAGTAACACAACTAAAGGGGAATTGATTTATGTTAGTACTGATTTTAAGTCTGCTTTGTGGTGCTGATAATGATAATTGGCAAGATAAAGAAAAGCTTTACCTTAACAACATTGTTCAACTTACTTCTAACTTTGTTAGGGCAGGCGAGGGTTATTTTTCACCCGATGGTAAGAATATCATCTTTCAAGCTGAAGAAAAAGAAAATGGCAATCCCTTTTATCAGATCTTTACTATGGATCTTGAAAAAAAGAAGATCACCCGAGTCAGTCCTGGCATAGGCAAAACAACTTGCAGTTACTTTTCACCTGATGGCAAGAATATACTTTTTGCAAGCAGTCATCTTGATCCTAAATCAAAGGATTATTATGCAGAAGAATACAAATTACGCGATGAAGAAAAGAAAGCTGGAAAACGCAGAACCTACAAATGGGATTTCGATTCTTCTATGGATATCTTCGAAGCCAACCCAGATGGTACCAGTTTAAAAAAGCTTACTGATAGCCCGGGCTATGATGCTGAAGCAAGTTATTCACCCGATGGCAAATCGATCGTTTTTTGCAGCAACCGCAATGGGCCTGAAAATCTCGAGCTTTATATTATGGATCGAGATGGCAAAAATGTACGACAACTTACTAACGCTCCAAAATGCTATAACGGCGGGCCCTTTTTCTCACCCGATGGGAAGCGCGTTATCTTCCGCACCGACCGAAAGAAAAAAGATCACCTGCAGATTCATATCATTGATGTTGATGGAAAAAATGACCGCATCCTTGCTGAAAACCTCGATTGGGTTCAATGGTGCCCTTATTGGTTTAAAGATAATACCTCTGTCATTTACGCCGGCGCTGATCATTCTACTATGATGCGACCCAACTACGACCTCTACTGGATGAATGTTGAATCGGGTAAACAGCAACGCATTACTTTCGCACCCGGAGCCGATATCTTACCCGTTTTCACTTCAGACGGAAAAAAACTTATGTGGACTTCAACACGAGATGGCAGAAGCCCTGCTCAACTTTATATCGCTGATTTCACCCCACCTACGAACCCTTAACTAATATGACATTTGATACCATTCTAAAAAACGGAAAGGTGATCGATGGCACAGGAACGCCTTGGTTCTGTGCTGATGTTGGAATTAGCGCTGACAAAATCAGCGCTATTGGAAACCTCGCTGCGGCTTCTGCAAAACAAATTTTTGATGTTAAAGGCAAGGTTGTCTCCCCTGGTTTTGTTGACACCCATGTTCACGGCGACCTGATCCCGTTTTTAGATCCTTTCCACGAAGCTGCTATTAGGCAGGGCATTACCACTTATGTGGTGGGGCAAGATGGCGTTGCACCCGCACCTGCTTCCCCTACTGTTCTTGAGTATATGTGCCAGTACACCGCTGGTTTTAGTTGTGGCCAAATGTTTCTGGATAAAAAAGATACACCCTCTTGGCAAAGCATTGATGAATACTTAAACCTTGTGACTAATCGTTGTGCATTAAACCTTGCTTGCCTTATACCCAACGGCAATATTCGGATGGAAGTAATGGGTCTTGAAACTCGCCATCCAGAAACCTCTGAATTAAATCAGATGAAACGGCTGATTGCAAAATCGATGGAGGAAGGTGCCGTTGGCATCTCTAGTGGTTTAGACTACATTCCTAGCCTATATGCTAGCAAAGCGGAACTAACAGAACTTTGCAAAGCTATGGCGCCCTATGGCGGAATTTATGTCACTCATATGAAACGCTACGATGCAGACGGCCTGCTTGCAAGTATGGATGAGGTTCACCAGATTGGCATTGATGCCAAAGTTCCCGTGCATATTTCTCATTTCAATAGCAAGGCTGAACTCGCACTTCCTCATTTAGATAAAGCACGAAGGTCGGGCGTTGATGTCACCTTTGATCTTTATTGTTACCTTGCAGGTAGCACAATACTGGGTATGATCGCTCTGCCCGCAGATAAGCAAGGCGGCGGTAGGGCCGCAACAATTCAAAGACTCTCGGATAATTCTATTCGTAAAGAACTGGTTTCTTGGTTTGAATCACCTCGCATCCCTCTTGACAATGTCAGGTTAAGTTACCTTGCCCACCCGATGTGGAAGATCTACGAAGGACTTTCACTTAAAGAAGCTGCACGAAAATTAACTGGTAAAGATGATGCGGCATCCGTTGGTGAATTCGTTTGTCAATCGCTGGTGGAATGCAAGCTTGCGGTAGGTTGCGTGGTGCCCCATCGCAATCGCAATGAAACTGATGTTGAAGCCTTTATGAATCACGAAGCTATGATGGCAGGAAGCGATGGAATTTACACTGGAAGCTTTCCACACCCAAGAGGTTATGGCTGTATCGCCCGTTATCTGGGTTATTATGTTCGAGAAGCAAAAACTTGGACACTTGAACAAGCCGTGCAAAAACTTTCTTGGCAAGGTGCAAGAAGGCACGGGCTTAACGATCGAGGAATCTTACGCCCTGGCTTTGCAGCAGATGTGGTAGTTTTCGATCCAGAAACTATTAAAGATAACGCTTGGTATGAATCCGGAAAACAACTTGCTACCGGTATGCATTATGTGTTTGTAAATGGTAAAGCAGTTTTGTTAGATGGCGAAAGAACCAAGTTATTACCGGGAAAAGGTCTGCGAAGGAATTAAATTCGTCAGACCTTTTAAAACTTAACGCTGCTTAGAATACCCAAAGAGTTTAGCTGCCAAAATTGCCTTTCCCTGCAGTGCCTGTTGCACCTCTCATAAAGTCTTCTGCATTCTTAACTCTTTCCCTGTAAGCATTCAATTTTTCTTTGCGTTCAATATTATCTCGATCGGTAAGAATGTTATGCACTTCAAGTTGCCCAGTAGGGCTTATGATGTAAGCTTCAATCAATCGATCACGATCTTCGACTTTAGAAACCGTTATTTTTCCATCAGCAGCGGAAGTTTTTATACGGTCGTGGGTGAATTCTGGTCCTTCAAAATCGACTAGCATAAAGTCGGGTCGGTCTTTACGATCGGGAGCAAAATCGATTAAAATCCCATCTCCTGTTTTCACCGCAGACCCACTTTTAACTACTTTGGGCGGAAGCAAGCCAAATCCTTCGAAGAAATAAATCCAAAGAGGAACCTTGGCAATAACCGACCTTCCCACAAATTCACCTCGAAAAACAGATACTCGATCTGCAACTGCCCAGTCTCCTACGGAAAGGTTCTGAGTTGAAGCACCCGTATTTAAAAACCATTTATGAATCTGCATAGCCACTTGTCTTTTATTATCTTCATTAGTGAACCCTTTAAATGTTTTTTCATCTTCCTTCTTTTGATCGATGAGGTAACAAGAATGTTCTTCAGGTATGGAAAGTAAGATTGGAATTTTTGACCAATCAGAAACAAGATCTGCACCATCCGCATAAGTTGGAGAAGCAACATCTTTATTACGCTTGAAATTAGGGTTACCCATACGGATTTGAACCCTGTATTCATAGGTTTCGCCTGGAACAATTTCGACATCAATGAATCTTACAAGGTTATGAACAGGGGGTTCAACATCTTGACCTTGCATAAGTCCGGGCATAATAGCAGGGGCACCGGGAATAAAGCCACCCCCTGCACCAATGGTACCAACCGGCATAAAGCCGGGGCCACCAGAACCTGGGTTTCCTGAACCGGGGCCTTCCATACCTGTTCCGGTTGTTCCGGGAACCGTAGAGAAAATATCAAAGGCATCTGCTTTGCTACGAGGCTTGGCTTGGGTAAGAAGTTCCTTATTTTTTCTCTCGAGCTCGTTGATTTGAGCTTTTATTTTAGGCAAGGCAAGTTCAGCCTCTTCAATTTTTGGGTAATGATTACTATCAAAGGCCCTTGGCTTTGGCATCATTAAACCGGGCACACTGAAATAAGATAGATTAGGGTCTTCGGGTTCAAACCGGAAATCGGTTGCAATAGCATAGGGTAGGAAGTTACCTCGAATATCAAGGGGCTTCCAAGCATCCCAAGTTCCATCTGATTTCATTTTTCTTTTCTCGACATTCATACCTAAAAATCGAAATGCAGAGACGCCAATTGCAGGATCTTCGGGGCTGGCAGTCGCATCACCCAGAACTTCAGCAAATGAACTAAGTTTTAATTTATTTCGGAACTCTTCAAGTTGGGCTTTATAAGGAAAGGTTGCATTAACAATGGCCATCCGTGTAGGAAGAGCTTGCTCAGCAATGCGGTAAGAGCCTTTCATTTTCTCGAACTCTTCGGCAGTGACATTAAGAGTATCAAGGGGTTTGCGATTACTGAATTCAACACTTTTAAGATAGGCAATTAATCTATCGCTATATTTATTACCTTCGGAACTCGCTTTAGGGGCAGCCCCCTTATTTTTAGCATTAAAGAGGCGAACGGATTGAGCAGCTTTGGCAGCAGCGGTAGCACCCGTGCCACCCGCAGCGCCAACAGCGCCAGCACCGCCCACATTGCCCGCAGCACCCATGCCGGTTGGGGCCCCTTTAAGAACTGTTAAGCCCTTTTGATCTTTAGTAAACATATAGCTTCGAATTGCCACACGGGCTAAAGAAGCCTTGGCGTCATCCACTGTTAAAATAGTGGGCGGCCTTCTTTTAGTATCCATGAATTCACTTTCGGAAAACATTTGGCGTCCCCGATAGGCAGCGGGGTCAAGCAGATCAAGGGAGGCAAGTTTAGTGGAACTATTTTCAGGGCCTGGCAAGTCGTTATCGCCTGGTTCGGCTCTTTGAAAAGCACCTGTTTTATCATCTGCAAGTTTTTTAAGATTCTGCGCATTATTTACAGGGCTTGGCGCAGAGATACTACCCCATAAGCCTACTCCACCAAAAAGAACCATAATGGCAAGACAGACCGCAAGGCCGATTTTTTCGCCTTTTTCCTTGAGGTAATTTAGGAGAACCTGCCCTTTTGCTTTAAAATCAATTTTTGCTTTTGCCATGATTCATTCTCCTACACTTTTAAAACTCTGTTTCAAAACCAAAATATCAATGTAAATTATTTGTCTTCACGAGCAGGTGCACTTGGGCCACGGGGTTGACGAGGGCTACCAGTTTCACTTCCCGGTACTGGGTTATCAGGAACGATGGGTGGGGCACCGGGCTTTTCAAAAAGCGATGCTACACCATACAAATTGATTTCAACAAGGTTGACATCACCCACAGAAGAACTATTATTTGACGAATTAGGAAGGTTTGGATTACCAACGGTAGGCCGAAAACCAGGACCACCACCACCACCCATACCGGGGGGCGGGCGCATTCCACCGTCTTCAGAACCCATAGGTCTTCCACCCGGACCGGCAGGACGCATACCACCACCTGGGGGACTAAATCCTGGGCCACCACTTCCGGCATCAGCCGAACCGGCGGGCCCTGCAGCCCCTGCGATAAACCCGCTGTTTTTATACCCGCTTAAATGCTGGTAATGAAACTGCGTGACTTGAATTCTAAGTTTTGAATTTGCAAGCGATGCAAGCACCTCGTTCATAATAGTTTGGTCTAGAATTAAAGACATTGCAAAAGGAAGGTGCCTGCACTGATCGGTTGCGTGGATATAAATTGATCGATCAATGCCATTAATAAGAGTAGGGTCTTTAACCGAAGAAGTGCCCATACCACCCCGCCTCATGCCCATACCCCCGCCTTCCCCCATCATTGGCATACCAGAGCCACCAGGAGGCATACCGGGCCCACCAGGGGGCATACCAGGACCTCCGGGACCAGCAGCGTTATCGCCCTCTGCCCCTTCTGCCCCGCCTGTTTCTTTCTTCAAAACATTTGCAGAACGATGTACAAGTTTAACATTTGACAACCGATGGCTAGTCCGCCCTAACTCTAAATTTTGAATCATCTTGATAGGGGTGTTCTTGAAGGTATAAACTTGCTCTAGAGTAAAATCTTTATTCAAGTCAAAGCTAAAAGGTAGGGGTAATTTATCCTTAACAAATTCTCTGGGCTGACCGAATCCGAGTGGTTCACCTTGGGCTTTTAGGGAGAATGTGGTTGTTCCCTGACGCAATAAAAACTCAGTGGTGGTACCTGCAATAGGATTATCAAGGGTAAGAATGCGCTTATCTTGATGGACATTCATAATTTTAGTTCGAGGGCTAATAAATTTATCGCGATCCATCGTTTCGAACATAACATCCACTTCCCACATTGAGTTATAAAATCTTTTCCTGGCTTTTACTTCGGGAGGTGGAGCTGGTTCATCCTTGGCGACGATATCAGGAACCATTGTGGAAATAGAACGCATAGCATTACGGATATCTCGAATAAGTTCGCGTTTGACCCAGAAGTTTTCTTGAGCAATCCAAACTTCTTCAGCGGTAGGGGTAGAACCGCGCTTCCAAGAAATCGGCGCCATTAAGCTGTCAAAACCATTATTAAATTCTACTGGGAAACGGTCATCAACAAGTTCTTTCTCAAAGTTATGAAACTGAGCGAGGTAAAGGGTATCTTTATAGGTATCAAGAGAAGTGCCATCGATAGGTTCGGAGGGGAACTTCCAGTTAGCTTCATTATTGGCATTCATAGCGAGTTTATCAGGAACATTTGGATCGAACTTAGCCCAAATAAGCTTGCCAGTTTTAGAGTCTGTTTTCTTTTCCCAGATTTCATCTCGTTTAAACCAAGTTTGAATATCTTTTTGAGGTATCCAAGCCTGCCCCCAAATTTCATCGCGCTGTTTTTTAAGTTTTTCTTCTCTTTCACCCCAAGAAGGAAGGAACTTATCGTTTTTGAAATCGTTTAAACCTTTAACAGCTTTTTCCTTTTCGAGGTAAGCTTTTCGTTCTTTTTGTCCAGCACTAAAAGTGATTTGGAAATAAGTAAGAACAAGCAGCAATAAAGAAAGCACCCCAAGCCCGATCCAAAAGCGGAACTTGTTAATTTGCTTCATATCGATTTTTATTTTAGCTTTTGCCATCATATTTCTCTTTAACTAAAGAATGCGAACCTTCAAGACAAAAAAGTTTTAATATTACTCTGACTTAGGGGGCGCAGAAGCAGCGGGTGGATTCCAAAATGGCCTGTTACCGGGCCCCTTGCCCCGAGGCCTTTCCAAAACAGATTTTTTACTAAGATCAATTACTCCACGAGGAAAGCCTTTACCCGGTCCGGTGGATATTAAACCTGCGCCAGCACCCGCGTCCGCTGGTGTAGGAGGAGCAAGCCCGGCCTCTCCTGCTTCCCCAGAAGCCCGCATTGCATCGGAAGGAGTAGGTTCTTTCCAAACAAAGAAGATCACAAATTCAGTCCGAGTATGATTCGACCTAGCCCCAGAAGCAACAGCGGAAGAAGCGGCGCCACCAGATCCAGATTCGCCGGGGCCGCCTCCCATCATTCCACCCGGGCCGCCTCCCATCATTCCACCCCGTGCCGAGCCAGAAGAAGAAGAAGAAGTAGCGCCAACGGGCTGCCAACTATCTCGAGAAGCCCCGCCAGCAGCAGCACCACCACCATCGGAGGAACCCATTCCGGGACCGCCCATTCCGGGACCGCCCATTCCGGGACCGCCCATTCCGGGACCGCCAGCGCCATCGCCAAAGCCACCTGCTCGAAGAGCATTACCAAGATAACTCTGGCCGATGATTTCGAAGTTAGACCGCTCGTTTGTTTTTTTTGTCAGATATTTGTAGACAAGGATATGGCTAATTTTATTTTTAACGGGTCCAAAATCAGACAAACCAGTAGCACCGGCGGCAGGGTCATTCGCTACCGGAGCCGCTTTTAAATTCGTGCCAAAACGAGACAAGTTTTCAAGCAACACCTCCACGAGAAATTTTTTAGAGTCTGAATGAAAGGTATAGCCACGCAACTCGACAATCCATCCTGAGCCATCAGGGCTTTTTTCCCAATGATCTAAAGGTCGAACATCTTCCTTCACTTTACGCTCTTCGGTTTTTCCACCTGTTTTTACTTGTTGCCAAAATCCCGATAGATTTTCCGTAAACCTACAGTCCACAGATTCAATATTAACTTCTACAAGCTGATCGATATGTTTTCCCAAGGTATCGCCCGGTTCATATCCATCGTTGCCAAACTCATCTTTGGATAAAGTCTGCCTGCGCTCAAGTTCCCTATGAGCAACTTCTCCACCTTTGCCATTTTGCAAGGTTTGCCAGTAGTTTTTGCGTTGTAAATCAGAAAGGTTAACACCGTCAGGGGAAGGAATAGCTTCGTTCAAGAAAGTAAATAATTCGAGCCAATTAAACCTTTCATCTTGCCCCGAGAGCAAGCTTTTGACATTGGATTCTTCCTTGGCAACATTATCCTTGGCCGAGGCAAAGGCTTTTTTGCCAGCAGCGACGGAAGTAATAACTCTTTCGCTATCTTTAATTGATTTTTTAACAGAGGGATCGGTCCACGCACGAGCCTGAAGATGATTTTTTAAAGAATAAGTGCTAAGTCCGATTAAAACGGCGGCGGCGGCGGCAACCGCCCATGGCCTTTTCATTTTTAACTGTCGCTCCGCCATAATTTCGGGTGGCAACAAGTTCGTCGTCATCCTTGATTGCTTTAAGCCTTGTAAAGCAAGACCATAGGAAACTGCAAAACTTAAAAGATTATCGCTAAAATTTTTAGCCTTAACAACCGCATCACCTTGGAGTCTTTCAAACTTACCGGGCTTTCTAATTTCTACACCAAGTTTTTCTTGAAGAAATCGTTGCAACCCGTGCAACTTAAAGCCATTCCCCAAAGCTACCATGTATTCAAATTCAACATTCTTATGACGATTACTGAAGTAGGTAAGCGAGCGCTGCAATTCCCCAACAAAATCTTGAAAGACCGGCTTAATCGCAGTGATAACAGCTTTTAAATCGGGGCCGTCTTTTCCTTGTGCCACTGCCACTGTTCGCTTTAAGTGTTCTGCCTTGGCAAAGGTAAGCTTAAATTCTTTAGAAAGTTCTTTGGTAAAGCGACTGCCACCAATACTTATGGATCGCTGTTCAATGATTTTGCCGCCATCTGTTAAAATAAGGTTACTGACATCAGTGCCGATATCGAGTGCAAGCACTGCTTTTTTGGAATCTTCATCCGATTCAACTGCAGGGGATCCGTCAGGTTTAAAATTTAGGTTCATCACATCAAAAGCAACATAATTGATGATTGATAGTGGTGCCATCTGCACCGAATTAAGTTCAATGTTGACATCACGATAATTTTGCAAAGTCTTTGCAATGAAATCGCGCTTCATTGCGAAAAGACCAATCTCACTATCTAGAGCAAGACCATCGATAACCATACCAGAACCAAGTTTTTGAAAATCCCAGACCACTTCATTAAGGGGAAAGGGGATTTGCTGTTTGGCCTCGAAGCGGACAATTTCCGCTATCATTTTTTCTTCAACTGGTGGCAGTTTAACAAAACGAGCAAGGCCACTTTGGCTAGAAACGGATAGAAGAACCTGATCGCCTCGAACCTTATTTCGTGAAAGAAACTTAAGCAGAGCTTCCTTAATAAATTTATCTTGTTCTTGGAGGACCTCGGGTTGACTTAGGATTTTGGTATGTTCGATGAAGTCAAAATGGGTGGCAACCGGTTTACCATCCTGCATTTCAAGTCGGATGGCTTTCATCGAACAGACGCCCATATCAATGCCCCAAACTCCCAGATTTTTTGCCATAACACCCTCATTATTAGAAACAAAGATAACAAGCTTATCAACGGACTTACGCTGAACCTCGACTGCCCAAGAATACCATTTTTAAAAGGGAAACGCAAATCCTTGGGGCAGCAAAAGTATTCTGCTACCTAGAAACACGCCAAGATAAGAAATGTTGGTAAAAAAGCAAAAGAAATGAAAAAACGAAGCCGTCCAGATTCCTTGGGCAAGGTAATCCGTACGGCTTCATCTCAATTAAGGTACAGTCGTTACAACCGTACTTTACATATTGTCGCGTTTTTCATCGAGCAAGGTCCTAATTCGTTCAGAAAGAAGCGCGGTATCAAAAGGTTTTTTGAATGCTTCGCTGAATCCGAATTGACTGAGCCCATCTGGGTTGGCTTCATCTTCACTTGCCATCGCAATGATGGAGGTGGATTCATAAGTGGGGTTTTTGCGCAAATTCTGAGCAATTTGTAAGCCTTCGCTACGGCCCATCGCAAGGTCAATCACAATAGTATCGGGATGAAAACTTTCAGCCTGGATCCCTGCTTCAAAGCCGCTGCTGGCGATTTCATATTTGAAATCTTCCGCTTCGGGAAGCAATTCTTTAATTCTATCGGTAAAGATTTTTTCAGTACCAATAAGAAGAATTTTGTGCCAACCTTCTTCTTCAAGTTCTCCAAGGGGCATACCGTGTTCTTTAAGAAAACGGATCAGCTGTTCCCGAGGAATGCGGCGGTCTTGACTACCTGGGATACGGTATCCACGAAGTCTGCCTGAATCGAACCACTTGCTTACCGTCCTTGGCGCTACTTTGCAAATCTTCGCGACTTGGCCGGTGGTAAACACCTTCTTCATTTGATATACTCCATTAGCAATAACTGGGTGGCTGGGTCTCTTAATCGGGTTATGCGGAATATTCCCGACCAAGTTCCATCTCTCTCTGTTTCAAAACTCCGGCCCGGCCTTTTTTATTGGCAACAGACCTTGAGATGCTGGCACACACCAACACTCCGCCTTCTACAACGATCCCCGTCCCTGAGATCATTCCAAGCGCGGTTTCCGAAACTAGAGTAAGTCACCAAGGTTAAGATTGAACTCTTAGAACAACCACTCTCCATCCTTGGAGCCCTGGTCAGTTCTAAGGGGTTATTTCTTTTCCACCTTGGTTACTACTTATTTCGGTTAAATTGGTCGTGAAGATGAGAAATAACTTTGCGAGTTAGATAGATTATCCCAATTGGCCTTGCTGCACCTTCTGCCTTACTTACCCCGCCTTGCCTACATACGCCAATTCTTATGCTTATCCCTCTTCTAAGGGTTAAACCATTAAAATTTGTCCTAATACTATAATTTACAAGGAGTTAGGTTTAAAGAAATGAAACTAAAACTTGAAGCCTTGCTTGTTTACGGGGCCCGAATTTTAAAAACCTATTGCACCCCTACATACCCAACTACTAAAATTTTTAAAATTATTTTTATTCTGCTTGAAATGACTTGCGAAACACAACCATATCATCGCCTGCAGCATAAAAATCTCGCATCCGAGCTTCAAGCGAATAGTTATATTTAAGATAAAACTTTCTGGTGGGTTCATATTTTTCTTGGGAAGAAGTCTCAATGAACATAACTCTACCCCCAAGTTCCATTGAATGTTTCTCTACTTTATCAAGCAAAAACCCGCCCAAACCTTGACCTTGAAGGTCATTTCGAACAACTATCCACCATAGTTGCCAGGTGCCCTCGGTCATTGGGGCAGGGGCATAATAAACAAAACCTAGAGTCTGCTTTTTATCGCTTAATAAAGCGGCTTGATGGCCATACTCATAGTTTTCGTTATGAAAATCATCTAAAACTTCTCTTAATGCTTGAACTTCATATTCCTTGAAGAAGCCGGTGGCGGCAGCCATTGCGACAAGTTCGCTTGTATGATCGGGGGTAATAGGAATCAAAAGAAGATCGTGATGATTTAGTTTCATTTTGTGCTTTCAAAAAAGACCGGGCTGGGTTCCATCCGGTTGGATACCTTAGTTTACAAGGTTTTAATGTAGGAACGAAAAGCTAAAGAACAGGGTAAATTACTCCAAAATCAACCAGCTTCTCTATTTTAACCCCAATTATTAACCAACTCTTCCCACAAATAGCCATTGTTACCACGGTAGCAATGTATATAATAATAATGTAACCTAATATTTAAAAACCTTAGGTTCCTGCTAAACCTGCCTTGATTTTGCTTTATGAAAACTAAGATTTAGTCGCTTTAACTTAGGCTCATAAACTTTAAATTCGTGTTTGTTGATTGAAAACTAACCGTCTAATAGTAAGAAGTTGGCCCGTTGCCATTTTTACTATTATATCTTGGAATATATGAATGTTTGGATCTATTCGATCAGTTTTAATGACTGTCCTCCTTTCGGCGATTGCATTGGTAACCCCAACCCTTGCAGGAACAGAAAGTTGGAGTACATTTTTCAGAGATTTACTAGAACTCCCTAATTATGAAGCAATTATTGAAGAAGAGATGCAAGTTACTATTAATTTAAATAAAAGAGGTAAAGCTATTTGGGACAAACTCAATGGAAAGAATTTTATTGTTGACCAACTAGCAGCCAGAAAGATTTCATTTCTTGAAGCAACAGCGTGTTTTTTGTTCTTAAAGAATGAAAATGATGAATTGCCAGATTACAATGACCCATCTATTATGGAACAACCTGCCGAGATTTGTTGCGCTTATAATTTAATCAAATGGGCAAAAACTGGGTCAAGATTACCAGAGGATATGCAGGAAGAGTTTGAGCAGTTTCAAAGGATGGTAAATAAACTCGCATCTGAGAACAAGGATTTAGTTCTACCCCTTCCCCCTGCTAAAATTCTTTCTAACATTATGTTTTAATAAATTTTTGACCAAGGGTAATTTAATAGTTGGTAAAAAAGAAAGCCTCTGCAATTGCAAAGGCTTTGTGATTAAAATAACCTATAGATGGATTTACCAATTATCAGCTTTTTGAACGGCAAGAGCTGCTTCCAACTCAGACTTTTTCGGTTTTAATTCTAGGCCAATGTAATCTTTATAGCCAAGGTCTTTAACGCCCTTAAGCAGTTCAGGGAATTTGATTTCGCCAATTCCTGGCTCATTTCTTCCTGGATGGTCTGCAATTTGAAGATAACCAACGCAATCAAGCCCTGCCTTAAGATTTTCTAGCAAGTTAGCTTCTGTAATATACATATGATAAAGGTCCCAGTTTAACTTAACCTTAGGGCTATTCACCGCTCGGATGATTTTAGTTGCTGGCGCACTGCCATAAAGGCAATGGCCCTTGTGATCGACTTTAATATTCATTGGTTCGAGAATAAGCATAATGCCGTGTTTTTCAGCAATGGGCGCAGCTTTTTTCAAAGCTTCGATAATGTTTTCGTGCATTTTTTCTTGGCTAACGCCGGCAATATCATTGCCTCCCACCACGGTCATCATCTTGCAATCCAGCTTTTTTGCTGTTTCGCAGGAAGCTTCAATTTCCTCGAGAAACTTTGAATGGTTTTTAGGATCGTTCATTCCTGGGGTAAATCCCCAAGCAGTGAATTGAGTAATAGTAATGCCAACTTTTTTGCAGGTTTCGATGACAGCGGGGATATTTTTGTTGCGCCAAGGCCAGAACTCGACGGCTTTAAAGCCCAAAGCCGCTGCGTTTTCTAATCTTTTGGTAAATTCTTTTTCTTTAGACCACCACATTTCAACATTAACTGCGAACTTGGTGTTTTTTGTTTGCCCAGGAAGGGGGTCTGCAGCCCTAGAAACACCTGTTATAATTGTGCTTGCTGCGATTGCTGAAAACTGTCTGCGGTTCATTGCCATTACTCTATTTCCTTTATCTTATTTCTTATTTTCGTAAACCGTTGGGAAGGTTGGACTGGTTTTCACTTCTAAATTATCACCTTTTTTCCGAACTACCCTACAGGAAATGCCAGATAATTTATCTACTATTTCCATTCCCTTTTCTTGCCCAAGGACACTGACCACCTTGGTTAGCGAATCTGAGTCTATACCATTTGGGGCAATAATGGTAACTGAAATTCTCTGCGTTAAGCCTAAACCTGTTTTAGGATCGACTAGATGGGAATACCTTTTGCCATTAAGTTCGACATATTGTTCTGTATCGCCTGAAGTTGAAACAGCACAATTAGCCAGAATCAAAAACCTGCTTGCAGCGTCCCCTTCTTCCAAAACCGGAGCAATTCCGACTTTCCAACCTTTTTGATTTGGGGGTGCATTTCCAATAGCAACATCGCCGCCCAAGGCGACTAAAGCCGAGTTTATTCCCATTTTCTTTAGGACTAAAAGTGCTTCTTCGGCGGCATACCCCTTGGCAATTCCCCCAAGGTCAAGAAGCATACCTGGAGATTTGAGTCGTGCTGTTTTTTTTTCTGAATCAAGTTCTATCAAGCGATAATCAACTAATTTTTTTGCAACTTCAAGCTCATTATTATCCGGCATTTGAATACTTTTTCGGGCCCTACGCCAAAGTTTAACCACGGGGCCAACTGTTATATCAAACGCTCCTTCTGAAATTACCGAGACTTTCTGAGCGTGAGATAAAACCTTAAACAGGTCTGCACTTACCTCCACTGCTTCTTTTCCGGATCTTGCACACAATTTCCTCAATTCACTTTCAGCGTCATAGTCCGACATAATTAGATTTAACTGCTTGATCCTTTGAAAAGCGGCGTTTACTGCACGACTTGCTTCCTCCTGATTCATAGAATAAACTAAGATCTGGCAATTAGTACCCATATGAGGTTGGCTGTATTTATAACGGGTGGGTTCTAGGTTCGCTTGAAGCGGTATTGCCAGCAGTAATAATGTGGTAGAAGTAAGGTTCATCCTAAAATTTCCAATTGATTAAGGGTTCCATTGATGACATTTAGTTTAACAAAAAACAAACGCCTTTCACAGTTTGCTTGGCTTCTTTGCGGAGTTTTTCTTGCGGGAGGCCTTGCCTTTTTTCCTACTACTACAAAGATCCTTCAGGCTCAAACAGCTAAAGAGCCTGCAGATTTCAAACCTTATTCCGAAAAGTTTATACCTGCTAATGTCTCCTTCGAGATGCTTCCTATAAAAGGTGGCGAATTTTTAATGGGCAGCCCTGATTCTGAAAAAGGACGCCTTGACGATGAGGGGCCACAACACCGCATTAGTGTCAATTCCTTTTGGATGGGAAAATGTGAGGTCACTTGGGATGAATACGACCAATATTGGAAAACAGAAGACCAACCCAAATTGAATGGCAACGATGTCGATCCTAAAGGCGTGGACGCAATCACCCGACCTACTCCTCCCTATGCTGATGAAACCTTCGGGCACGGTCGTGATGGTCAGGCTGTTATTTGCATCACACACCACGCTGCAATGGAATATTGCAGATGGCTTAGTAGGAAAATGGGTAAGAATTATCGGCTGCCTACTGAAGCAGAATGGGAATATGCTTGTAAAGCAGGGACTACCACTGCTTATTCTTATGGCGATGATCCTAGCAAAAGTGGAGATTTTGCTTGGTTTGCTGCTAACTCGGAAGAGGTTTCACATAAAGTTGCTCAGAAAAAACCCAATCCTTGGGGCCTTTATGATATGCACGGCAATGTTTCTGAATGGTGCATCGACCAATATAAAAAAGATTCTTATGCCAGCTTTCCTAAAGATCGTGTTACATTATCTCCGGTGTTAATTCCTGGACCGAACCGCTTTTCCCATGTGGCAAAAGGTGGTTCTTGGGCAGATCAACCGGTAGGTTTACGCAGTGCAAGCCGAAGGGGATCTGATAAAACTTGGATCAAGCTTGACCCTCAGCGGCCCCAAAGCATTTGGTGGCTTACTAGTGCGGAGTTCGTTGGATTTAGGATTGTTAGGCCCGTTGAAGAACAAGAAAACCTTGTCAACCTTCGTTCCAAGATCACCAAACAAAGCGATTGATTTGATGTCTTTTTTGTGTTCCGTTAATAGTTCAACCTTTCCCCATTGGAGTTTTAAATGACTAAGAAGAACCTTGCTTCGGGTAGAAGAGATTTCCTTAAAACAAGCACCCTTGCTGCTGCGGGTGGAATTGCTTTGAATGCAATTCTTCCTTCTGGCGCCTATGCCCAAGGCAGCGATGAAATTCGCGTTGGGGTTATTGGGTGTGGCGGTCGTGGAAGTGGAGCTGCGCATAATGTTTTAAATTCTGCACGCAATGTTACCATCCACGCCGTTGCTGATGCATTTGAATCAGCAGCTCAGGGGTTACAAGCAAGACTTAAGAAAATCGCACTTGATGACCCTAAAGTTAAAGAACTTAACAACAAGGTCGAAATCGCTGATGACCGAGTTTACGGCGGTATCGATGCGTACCAGAAGATTATGAATGATCCCAAGGTTAATTATGTAATCTTGGCAACTCCCCCGGGCTTCCGCTCGATTCATATTCAAGCTGCTGTTAAAGCTAAGAAAAACATCTTCACAGAAAAACCTGTTTGCGTAGACGGGCCCACTGCTCGTGATTGTTTTGAAGCTTACGACGCTGCAAACGCTAGCAACCTTGGTATTGCTGCTGGTACCCAACGCAGACATCAAGCTGCCTACATTGAAACCATTAAGCAACTTCACGAAGGTGCGATCGGCGATATCGTTGCTGGCCGTTGCTATTGGAACCAAGGCATTCTTTGGAGCAGAGACCCTAAACCAGGTATGACTCCTGCCGAAGCTCAACTTAACAACTGGTACAACTACACCTACCTTTGTGGCGATCATATTGTTGAACAACATGTTCATAACCTCGATGTTATGAACTGGGTATTTCGTAGCCATCCTATCAAGGCTGTTGGTATGGGCCATCGCACCCGCAACGATCCTAAGTATGGCATCATCTTTGACTTCTTTGCCATCGATTATGAATATCCTAACGGCGCTCATATGCTTTCCATGGCAAGGCAGATCAGCAATTGTGCTAACAGTGTTTCTGAAGCGGTCGTTGGCACTAAAGGCAACTGTCAGGTCAACACTTACACCATCAATGGCAAAGTGGTTGTCAACCGAGCAGGTGCCCGTAGCATTGACCCTTATGTTCAGGAACATACCGACCTGATCGAAAGTATTCGTGCAGGCAAGCCGATCAACGAACTCAAGCAAGTTACTGAAAGTTCACTTACTGCTGTTCTTGGTCGTATGTCGGCTTATACTGGTAAGGAAATCTCTTGGGATCAAGCTTTAAATTCCAAGCAAAGGCTTATGCCTGCTAACTTCAACAAGGACACCGTCCTTCCCGAATGGACTGTTGCAGTTCCGGGGAAGACCCCACTTATCTAATTGCTAAAGGCAAACAGATTAAAAAGAAATTGGGGTCAGGGTCGAATGCTATGAAGTTAAGCCATAAAGTTTTATGAGCTTTATGGTTGCTTCGCAGCGTATTTGGGGTTTCAAAAAACCTTGGCCTTCCGTCAGACCGGTGTTGTTCACCACACCGGTCCCCACAGGAGGCCAAGGATATCTCTTATTATCACCGAAGCCATAGCCCAATCAAGTCAGATGTTGCGCAATTGCTGACACTCGATTCCATTCGAACCCTTTGTCGCAGAGTCGGCCATTCCCAGCGCGAACGACTCCTCAACCTATGAGGGAGCGCCGGACATCAAGCATGCACACCTGAGCGAAGCGATCGGCTATCGCAGCCGGGAGCGCAAGCTGTGGGCAAGCTGAGAATATCTCGATATATTCTCAAAACCATGCTTGACGCAGCCACATGCGTGGTATTAGGATCGGTAAAGTTGTTGCGGCCGTATGTCACATAACAACAAGCGAAGCGCCTCATGTTCGACTTCAATTTCCGTACCGGGCTTCGTAAATGTTTCTCCGGTAATAGGGGTAAGCGTACTCCGCTCGTGAAGCAGCACAGGCAGCGCTTCACCCGCCTGTGCGTGGAGACGCTTGAGAGATGCGACCTCATGAACGCCGTGCCCACCATCGGTGCATTCGTCTTCGACAATCCGCAGCCGAGAACGAACGATGTCGTGCAAATCCGGGTCGTCAATGCTTTCGATGCCGACAACGATCCGATCACATTCAAGTACGAATTTTTCGTCAACAATCAGATGAAGCAGACGACCGTGACATCGGATCTGTTTGCGATGCTGGATTTAAGCCAACCGGGCTTCGGCGATCGTGGCGATCTGATCTCGGCCATCGTGATGTCGATGGATCCGTATGAGAGCGGTGTGCCGGTAACCAGTTCGCTCACCGTCGCAAATTCCGTCCCCCTCGTCGAGGCGGTACCGCGCGAGTGGATCATGGGAGAGGCAATCTCGGGCGTTTTGGCCGGTTTCACGGACCTGAACGCTGACGATGGCCTCGTGCTCTATACGGGTGGCTCGGTCGGGGCTCTCACCGCCGCCCAGTTCTCCGGAACGGTCACGCCCCTTCACGAGACCCGCAGCGGCAGCCTCGACCCCCAGACGACATTCTCGTATATGATCGATGTGACTGGGACGACGGCGATCGACGGGACCTCCCGCTATCGACAAGCCTATTCCTACAGCTTCGGCTCCACCTCTGCGGGTTCGGCAGGCGCCTTCCAGGAGTTGAGCACTTACAGCTATGTCTTCACCGCCACCAGTTCCCCGAGCGAAACTTGGTTCAGCCTCGTCGCCGATCTCTCTTACCAGCAATCGGGGTCCCAAACAGCACAGACGACTGGGCCGGAGGGAGCGACGACAACGACGATCTTCAATTGGCAGATGGGGCAAGCCTGGCGCCGCGAGCTTTACAATCGAACCGACTTGACGACGGGTGCGGCACAGGGGAGCGATCTCGGCAGCGGTGTCTCCACCCAGAGCTATTCAGGATCGGAGACCTATTCCTACCCGGCCTCCGGCGGGACGGTGAGCGGCAACTCCACCCAGAACGGCCAAGCGCTGTCGAACTACAGCTTCGCCTTTGCTGCCACCCAGAACGCTAACGGGGCCAGGAGCTTCACTGGCAGCAGAACCGCCAACTC
>Ga0209702_10002311_pt1 | contig 33702 bp, 46 predicted proteins | sample FRY01_FD_187210 | JGI IMG/M metagenome (GOLD analysis project Ga0209702, IMG submission 187210) | Freshwater microbial communities from Lake Fryxell liftoff mats and glacier meltwater in Antarctica - FRY-01 (SPAdes) (version 2) | ecosystem: Environmental > Aquatic > Freshwater > Ice > Glacier...
ATTAGCTTGTATAACTGGCTATGCTATTCTAAAATCCACTTTTAACCTAAATAATCAAGCACCATTTCTAGTTCCATTATCCTAAATTCGCGTTAATCATATCCAGTAACATATGTTGGTATTCAATGGGTAATCTCTTTGTGTAAGAAGAGAGTTCTTCAAGCTCAAGTTGATTGTTAACTAGCGGTAGCTTTTGAAAATATATTTTTACTACTGGTTGGTAATCATGTGTTGCAGAGTATATTTCAGCAAATGGTCTTCCATTTTGTCCGAAGTTTTTACTATCATTCAGAAATGATTTTGAGTTATATAAATAGCAAGTGTTTTTGGTAATAAAAAATATTAATGATGTGCAGCATTGTCTAAAAACAGTACATTTATAAAATAATTATAAATGAATTAATATATTATGGTAAATGATTTCTTGTTTTTTACGTTTCTTTCAATTCCTTATTATATAATTTGTAGTATTCTTTCTTATGACTTAACAACTCTTCGTGAGTTCCTTGCTCACAGATGGCACCTGATTTCATAACAATAATCTTATTAGCAGATATAATGCTAGATAAGCGATGGGTTATTACTATAATTGTTTTATCTTTACGTAATTTTTCCAATGAATTCATAATAAGTTGTTCTGAATGTTGATCTAACGAACTTGTTGCTTCATCTAAGATCAAAATAGGTGAGTTTCTTAAAAAAGCCCTAGCAATTGATAGACGTTGTCGCTGCCCCCCAGACAGGGTAAATCCTTGGTTTCCTATTAATGTATCATATCCTTTAGGTAAATTAGATATAAATTCATCAGCGTTAGCAAGTTTTGCTGCTTCAATAACTTCTTCAATAGTAGCCAAACTATTCCCATAGCGTATATTATCAATAATATTTGTATCAAATAATATGGTTTCTTGGGTTATTAAAGCAATTTGTTGCCTTAATGAGTGAATTGTAATATCTTTGATATTATAATTATCGATTAAAATTTCCCCATTATTTATATCATAGAACTTTACTAATAAATTTGCGACGGAGGTTTTGCCGCTTCCAGAATGACCAACTAAGGCTGTAATTTGCCCTTTTTCTATTTTTAAATTAAGATGTTTCAATGCAGTTTTTTTATCAAATCTTAGTTCCACATCGTTAAAAATAATTTCAGGATTTACAAACCCAATATCTTTAGCATTTGGTAAATCAATTATCGTTGGTTTCATATCTAGGATTTGAAAAACACGATTGGCAGCGCTGATTCCTTCTTGTAAATTTACATTTAAAGAGAGTAAGCTTTTAAACGGTCTATAGGCAGAGAAAAAAGCTGCTATAAAAGCAAAAAGCGCACCGGGTGTAGTTTTTCCTTCTATTACTAAAATCCCGCCATACCAAATAATTCCCGCAATAGCAACGCCGCTTAAAATTTCCATTATTGGTGCTGTTAATGCATCAAATTTTGCAGCCTTCTGGTAAAAGTTTAGAATATTTTCTGCTATATCCCTAGCTCTCTGGATTTCCACTTTTTCGCCTTGGCATGATTTTATAATTCTAATAGATTGAAATGTTTCATCAAGTCTAGAAGTATATGACCCCAGTTCTTCTTGAGCTTGATCCGAGACTTTTCTCATTCTTTTACCAAGTTTCTGTACTGGGTAAATTGCTAATGGAAATACTATAAATACAAACAGAGATAATATCGGTTCTAAATTAAACATAAGAATTATAAGAAATAGTACTGACAAAAAATGCTTTGCTGATCCAACGAGTAGATTAGATACAGCGCCGCGCATCAGTGAAATATCATTGGTAAAACGTGAGATTAAACGGCCAGAAGATTGCGACTGAATAAAACCAACATCCGAACATAATAAATGTTCATACATTTTCATTTGAAGATCAGTTAGGATCTTTTGTCCAGTGGATTTTATTAGATAATTTTGATAATATTCAGCAACGCCTTTAATCAAATGTATTGCAACTATTATCATAGGTAAGATAATCAACATTTTACGATCATGCGAAACAAGAATTTGATCTATTGCAGGTTTTACTAATTTAACGCTTGTGGCAGCACAAATAGCTACTATAACCATAAAGAAAACAGCAAGCAATACTTGGGATAGATAAGGTCGGATGTGAGCGCGGAGCAACCTTTTAAGGATTGTTTTAGTATTATATTTATTAGCCAAAGTAGCTCCCGGGATATTTAGACCTATTATATTTTTTAATCTGTAGAATGTGAAATATCAAGGCAATAGCCGCTTGCACGAACTGTCTTAATAAATTCTTCATTATTACTTTGTTTCATTAAAGTTCTTAGTCTATTAATATGAACATCTACTGTGCGATGTTCAATTACTTTACCAACCCCCCATACATGTTCTATTATATATTCACGGGAATATGTAGTCTCTGGAGATTGTACAAAAAGCTGTAAGATTTTAAATTCCGTTGGACCAAGATGAATTGCCTTATTGTTATAAAGAACTCTATAAGTGGCAAGATCCATACTAATATTTTTATATCGAATAATTTTATCTTGAAAAACAGGCTGAGACCTTCGTAAGAGTGATTTCACTACATTCATTAATTTAGTTGCCATAAATGGTCTGTAAATCACTTCATTGATATTACTAATTCCAATATCATAATTTTCTAATAAGGCTGATTCATCTAATATTAGAATTATCGGTAGTTTAGATAGAGATGGGGTTTTTCTAATATCATTAACTATTTTTGATGTGATGCCTGCGTCACCATGAGAGCTAATAATAGCCATGTTAGGACGTTCTACTATTGCGTTTATTACAATCTTTTCAACGTTGGAGACTCTTACAGCATCGAACCAGTATCTTTCAATAGTATTGCAAATTAAGGCGCTTTGAACTTCGTCTGGTTCTGCGACAAGGATCTTTGGAGGTAATTTATCTGACACGATGATAATTAATATTAATTTTTACAAAAAATATATATCACAAGAATAGGTTACAGACAAGTAAAATAAGATTAATCACTTAAATATTATTATTATGGTGATATTTAAGCTGTAGTTTTTTGTAAAAATCCAATATATATAATGTCATAAGTACTAATCTAGTTAATGAATTTGAAGTACCTAATAATATATTTTTAACATTCAAGAAGATAATACTTGAATTAAATAGTTTAAATTGCTATAAATGCCTTTAATTTTTCTAAGTTTGATTATTTTGGAGTTCCTTACATATGGCATTTTATGAATTAGTGTTTATCATACGCCAAGATATCTCTTCCTCTGAAGTTGATAAAATTATTGACGATTTTACCCAAATCGCAAAAGACAATGATGGTAAAATTATTAAAACTGAATATTGGGGCGTTAGAACTTTAGCGTATAAGATTGGCAACAATAAGAAAGGTCATTATGTTTTTCTTGGCCTAGAGGCTGAATTATCTGCAATTAAAGAGATAGAAAGAAAAATGAAACTTAGTGAGAATGTCATTAGGTTTTTAACAATTAAAGTTGATTCTATTAGTGATGAACCTTCTCCTATATTAAAAGGCAAAGGTTCTGAGAATGAAGAAATAGTTGATGTAACAATTAGTAAGGATTCGATTTAAGATGATTGAGAATAATACAGTAGACATGAAGTTAATGTCTAAAATGGCTGACAAAAATAGTAAAAAGGTTTATTTTAGGAAGCGTAAAGGCTGTCCTCTTTCTATGCTTAATGCACCTATTATCAATTATAAAAATCCTGAGCTGCTTATAAAATATATCTCAGAAGGCGGAAGAATGTTACCTAGTAGAATTACTAACGTGTCGGCAAAAAAACAAAGACAATTGAATAAAGCTATAAAGATAGCTAGGATCTTAGCTTTATTACCATTTGTTTTCCAAGGTTAGAGGATAAAAATGGAACTTATTTTAGTTAAACCAGTTATAAAACTCGGAAGGATTGGTGATATTGTTAAGGTTAAAAATGGGTTTGGACGTAATTATTTAATTCCACAAAATTTAGCAATTAGAGCAAGCAAAATTAATAAAGAATTAATTGAGCAACAAAAGCATGAATTTGAAGCTAATAACTTAAAGACAAAGTTAGAAGCAGAAAATAATTCTTTACTCATTGTAAATAAAGATTTGATTTTTATAAGACAATCTTCTGATGACGGCAAGCTATTTGGATCTGTTAGCAATAAAGAAATTGCAAAAAAACTATCGGAAATTGCTGGTTGTGAAGTGACGCATGCTAATATATTGCTTGAAGCGCCTCTAAAATTAGCTGGAATATATTCTGTGGAAATTCTATTACATCCTGAAGTAAGTACTAATATATTGGTAGTAATAGCAAGGTCTGAGTCTGAAATTACTTCTGTTCTGAATAATTATAAAACTAGTATAGCTTCTTCTTCTGAAAATGAACAAAAAATAGATTAGACCTCTTTCCAAACTCGCTTATGAAGAGGGATATGAAACGCTATCTCACTCAGAGCGAGACAGGACCTAGGTCGCTCTGAGTTCTCATGTTGTACGAGATTCTAAGCCTAAAGCCTCACTATAACAGATTGCTTATGTGATTAAATTTAGCGCGTGGAATTTTAGGGAAATCGAAGGCTGATACTTGCCGTACATTTAGTGTTTGAAGAGTAGAACCTTAGTTTTGACAACAAAATTACCGTTAAAAATTAATTATACAAAAAATCTAATGATAAAATAATTATTCATGAAGACAATGCCGCGCGACATAACTAAATCACTTTCGTATAGTTATTGGGATTTGGTATAATTAATCTATTTTCAATTTACGTCCTTGTTTAAAGCTAAAAATTAATAATATCATTCAAAATATGGACTGTTGGCTAAATATATACAAAGAAAAAGGTATAAGTTCTGCAAAAGCTGTATCAATAGTAAAAAGACATTGTGGTGGCAGTAAAGTTGGTCATTGCGGTACTTTGGATGTTGAAGCTGAAGGAGTTCTTCCTATAGCTATTGGCGAAGCAACTAAATTAGTCAGAATAATGGTAGAAGCAAAAAAGAAATATGTTTTTACTGTAAAATTTGGAGCAAAAACTGATAGCGGTGATTTTTCAGGTAAAATCATTGAGACTACCAATAAATTTCCGTCAAAGAACGAATGTTATAATATTTGTAGGGAATTTATAGGTTCTATAGAACAAATTCCTCCAGCATTTTCTGCAATTAAAGTTAATGGCATAAGATCATATAAACTAGCAAGACAGGATAATTTAGTTAAATTAAAGGAAAGACAAATTGAGATATATAATCTTGAATGTTTGAACTTTAATCAGGAAAATAATACTGCAGAATATCTAGTAGAATGTTCAAAAGGCACATATGTAAGAACCTTAGCGGAGGATATTGCTTTATCCTTGCAAAGTTTAGGTTTTGTGATAGAATTAAAAAGAACTCAAGTTGGATTATTTAAGGCATGTGATGCTATTGGAGTAAGTGCATTTGAGGAATTAGATCAGGTAGCATTAAAAGAGCTATTTGAAGAAAAAAGTTTGAGGGTTGAAGCAGTGCTGGACGACATCCCGGTACTTGATGCTAGTGATGAGCAAGCAAAGAAAATTAAATATGGACAAGAGTGTTTTTTTGAACATATTCAAGATTTTGATCTAATTTGGGTTAGATACAAAAATTTTCTTTTAGCTATTGGTAGCATAAGTAATAATTGCTTTAATTCTTCTAGAGTGTTTAACCTAATTAAAATGGAGATTTAAGATGTCGATTACAGCTGAACGTAAGCAGCAACTAATAAAGGATTATGCTGTTAATGAAAATGATACTGGTTCTGTAGAAGTGCAATGTGCTGTTCTTACAGAAAGAATTAATAATTTGACTGGACATTTCAAAACTAATGCTAAGGATTTTGCTTCTAGAAGAGGCCTTTTGATGTTAGTTGGACGCCGCCGTAGATTACTTAATTATGCTAAAAAAGATAGTTTAACTAGATACTTGTCTTTAATAAATAGATTAGGTTTAAGAAAGTAATTTAGAACTGTATGAAGTCAGTTTAAGAAAGATCTTAGCTTCTAGTATCATTTCTGAATCAAGCAAAATGGTGGCGCAAAAGTTATACCAAATATTGGTCATACTTAGAAAGAATAATATCTCTATAAATAGGGGGTATTCTTTAAATTGGCTCATGTGTCTACATACATAATAATGACAAATAAAATATAAAATATTAATTAAGGATAAGAATGTTTAATGAAGTAACTAAAACTATAGAATGGGGTGGTAAAACCTTAGAATTAAAAACTGGTAAAATAGCTCGTCAATCTGATGGCGCTGTAATGGTTAGAATGGGTGATTCAGTAGTGCTATGTACTGCTGTTAGTGCAAAAGAAGCAAAAGAAGGAATAGGCTTTTTCCCCCTTACTGTACATTATAGAGAAATGGCTTTTGCCGCAGGCAAAATCCCCGGCGGATTCTTCAAAAGAGAAGGAAAAGGATCAGAAAAAGAAGTTCTAGTATCTCGTTTGATCGATAGACCTATTAGACCTTTGTTCCCCGCTGCTTTTTTAAATGAAACGCAAGTTATATGTACTGTGCTTTCCTATGATCCAGAATGTAATACAGATATACTAGCTATCATTGGAGCATCGGCTGCTTTAGCGTTATCATCTGCACCATACCAAGAAATTGTTGGGGCTGCTAGAGTTGGCTTAATTGACGGTCAATTTGTACTTAATCCATCGTTTGAACTATTAAAAAGCAGTAAGCTTGACTTAGTGGTAGCAGGTACTAATACGTCAGTTATGATGGTTGAATCAGAAGCAGACTTATTGTCTGAAGAGCAAATGTTAGATGCTGTTAAATTTGGTCATAATGCGTTCCAGCCTGTCATTAATATGATAAACGAATTGGCAAAAGAATGTGGTAAGGAAAAACTTACAGTTGGCGAGCTTTTTCCATCTTCTTTAAAAGATCAAATTAAACAAATGATCGAAAAGGATGTTATAAGCGCCTTTAAGATCAAGTTAAAGCAAGAAAGGGTAATAGCCCTAAAACAAATTACAGATAAAGTTATTAAACATTTTATAGAAGATTCTGAAGGTCAGAAGCTTTTAAAAGCACAAATTGAATTTGCACTTGATGAAGTGAAGTCAGAAATCTTACGACATGATGTATTAACAAAGAATATCCGTATTGATGGAAGAAGGGTTACTGATATAAGGCAAATAAATTGTGAAGTCTCACTTCTGCCAAAAACTCATGGATCAAGCCTATTTACCAGAGGGGAGACTCAAAGTTTGGTAGTTACAACTCTTGGTACTAGCCAAGATGAACAAATCATCGATAGTTTGGATTCAGAATATAAAGAGCGTTTTATGCTGAATTATATTTTCCCTCCATATTGTGTAGGTGAGGCTACTCCATTCCGAGCTCCTGGCCGTAGGGAAATAGGGCATGGGAAACTAGCGTGGCGTGCAATTAATAATATGTTACCTACTAAGGAACAGTTTCCTTACACAATTAGGGTAGTATCAGAAATTACGGAATGTAACGGTTCATCTTCTATGGCTACAGTTTGCGGGGCTTCAATGGCGTTAATGGATGCTGGCGTGCCAATCAAGGCCCCGGTCGCTGGTATTGCTATGGGTTTAATTAAAGAAGGTGATCAATTTGTAATATTATCCGATATTCTTGGTGATGAAGATCATCTGGGTGATATGGACTTTAAGGTAGCGGGTAGTGATCTAGGAATAACAGCTCTACAAATGGACATTAAAGTCACAGGGATAACCTTTGAAATTATGAAGCAAGCACTAGATCAAGCTAGAACTGGACGTATACATATCTTAGAAAAAATGAATGAAGCAATATCTGGGTCAACAATCACAATAAGTGAATATGCTCCTTGCATTAAAAGCTTTAAAATTGATAAGGATAAGATCAGAGATATTATAGGACCTGGTGGAAAAATAATCAGAGAGATTTGTGAAACAACTGGTGCAAAAATTGATATCGCAGATGACGGTCTTGTGTCAGTTTCAGCAATTGGAAAAAATAAATTAGAGGCTGCCATCAAGAAGATTCAAGATATAATTTTTGTTCCTGAAATCGGTGGGATATTCAGTGGTACTGTAGTAAAAATCTTAGAATCTGGCGCATTTATTAATTATCTTCCAAATCGCGACGGCTTTGTTCATATAAGTGAAATTTCTGAAGAACGTATAGAATCAGTTACTAAGATTTTAAACCATGGTGATATAGTTAAAGTAAAAATAATAGGTTTTGATAATAAGTCTAGAGCGAAACTAACTATTAAAAATATTGATAAAATAATGCAGACACAAGAAGTAAAACCAAGTTCTCCTCCAGCTGAAAAATCGACCGATGGAGTAAGAAAGCAGCCAAATCCAGTGGCACCTCCAGCCGCTGCTGAACAACCTGCAAGTAAAGAACGAAAATACTTTAGTTAAAATTCTTCAATAGACTTTTATATCTCTTCACGTAAGTGATAAAAATCGTAACCAAACGAATTTAAGGTGGTAATTAAATGCAAATTACCACCTTTTTTTACTAAACAAAAGCAAAGCAAAAATACTGAAAAGTAAATATCTTATAGTGAAACAATTCAGAGTAATATAAATTTTGGTTATTGATAGTTTGCGGCTATTTGTTTATAATGATAATTATTAAAATTAAAACAAATTATAATTAATAAGTAGGTCTATGTCGTACCAATATGTTTATGTCATGAATGGTTTGAGCAAAACAATCAATGGCAAACAAATTCTAAAGGAAACATATCTATCTTTTTTACCATCAGCAAAAATCGGAATAATTGGACATAATGGTTCTGGTAAATCTACTTTACTCAAAATCATGGCTGGCCTTGATAAAGATTTTGATGGAGAAGCTTTTGTAGCAGCAGGAATTAAGGTTGGTTATCTACCACAAGAACCACGTCTTGACGAAAATAAAAATGTTTTTGAAAATATCATGGAAAGTCTAAGTGAAAAAAAAGCTTTGATTGATGAATTTAATGATATAAGCAATAAATTTGCAGAAGAAATGACTGATGATGAGATGAATGCTCTATTAATCAAACAAGCAGATATACAGGAAAAAATAGATGCTTCAGATGCTTGGAGCTTAGAACGCGAAATAGAAATTGCTATGCTCGCACTGCGTTGTCCAGCAAAAGATGCTGATGTTACTAAAATTTCAGGAGGTGAAAAAAGGCGTGTAGCCCTTTGTAAACTTCTTCTTGAGAAACCTGATATGCTATTACTTGATGAGCCTACAAACCATCTTGATGCTGAGTCTGTTTCTTGGCTTGAGAATTACCTAAAAAACTACAAAGGCACAGTAGTTGCAATTACTCATGATCGTTACTTTCTCGATAATGTTGCTGGGTGGATACTGGAAGTTGACCGTGGTTCGTGTGTTCCTTGGAACTCTAATTATTCTGCTTGGCTTGAACAAAAGAATGCAAAATTAGAGATAGAAGATAAAGCTGAGGATTTAAGAAGCAAGCAGTTAAAAAGTGAACTTGCTTGGATTCGTCAATCACCTAAAGCAAGGCAAGCAAAAAGCAAAGCGCGTATTACGGCTTATCAAGAATTAGTAGCAAGACAAGCTGATCAAACAATTGGTGCAGCACAAATCATAATACCAAATGGTCCACGCCTTGGTGATCTTGTAATAGAAGTAAATAATATATCCAAGGAATTTGCAGGTAAGGCATTACTATCTGATTTTAGCTTTATTGTGCCACCTGGAGCAATAGTTGGTATAATAGGTCCAAATGGTGCAGGCAAATCTACTTTATTTCAAATGATTATAGGTAAAATTAGTCCTGACGCTGGCACTATTAAACTTGGACAAACTGTAAAATTAGGCTTTGTTGATCAAGAACGTGATAGTTTAGACGATAATAAGAATGTATGGGATGAAATTTCAGAAGGCCTTGAGGATTTACAACTCGGATCCAGATCAATGAAGAGCAGAGCGTATGTGTCTGCATTTAATTTTAAAGGAAATGATCAACAAAAACAAGTTGGACAACTTTCTGGTGGAGAGCGTAATCGTGTCCATATAGCAAAGCTACTTAAGAGAGGCGCTAATGTTATACTTCTTGATGAGCCTTCTAATGACCTAGATGTTGATACGCTCCGTGCGCTTGAAGATGCAATTTTAGATTTTGCTGGTTGCGTCCTTGTTATTAGCCATGACCGTTGGTTTCTAGATAGAATTGCTACACATATTATTGCTTTTGATAAGGACGGTAGTGCAACTTGGTTTGAAGGAAACTATCAAGATTATCATGATTATATGACAAAAATAACGGGGCAGAACATGATTAATCCTAAGTATCGTCATAAAAAATTGGTATAATATTAAATCCTGAAATTTACTATAAAAAAAACGATTTTTTAATTAGTTCATGTATCCGAAATATTAAGTAGTAAGGCTTGGGGACATTTGTTAATCAAATCCCATTTGTATAATTTAATTTAGAAAATATTCTAATATTATTAGAAATGATAGAAATAAAAGTGGCTATTACTGATATTGAGAAATCTCATTGTTATGAATTACGCAAAATAGTATTTATAGAAGAGCAAAAAGTTCCAATAGAACGTCATATGGATGAATACGATGAATTTTCTATTCATTTTATAGTATATGATAAAAATATACCAATAGGTGCAGCTCGAACAAGGCTAGCTGATAATTGTGCTAAGCTGGAGAGAATTTGTATTTTATCTGCTAATCGAGGGCATAATATTGGTAGACAGCTAATACAAAAGATAGAAGAATATTGGGTTAATAATAGCATTACCTGCTACCGCTTAAGTTCTCAAGTACAAGCAGTAAAGTTTTATGAAAAACTTGGTTATATTATTATTTCAGCAAAACCATATATGGATGCAGGAATTTTGCATGTGATGATAGAAAAAAATGTTGATAGACAAGCTATTTAATATATAAAACGTCATTGCCATGGACTACTACAAGTCTTAGCAATGAATTTTATTTCCTTTATACCATAAGCATTCCACCATTTACATGGATAGTTTGACCAGTAATGTATGAAGCTTCCTTACTTGCAAGAAACGCTACAGTATTTGCAATATCTTCAGCTTTACCAAATGTTTTGACTGGAATCTTTTGCATCATAGCTTCTTGTTGCGCTTCATTTAATTTGTCTGTCATAGCAGAACTAATGAATCCTGGAGCAACAGCATTAATAGTTATTCCTCTACTAGCAACTTCATAAGCTAGGGACTTAGTCATGCCTATGAGACCAGCTTTTGATGCACAATAATTTGCTTGTCCAGGGTTTCCAGTAACTCCGACTATTGATGAAATATTAATTATCCGCCCATAACGATTTTTGATCATTTTTTTTAAAGCTTCACGATTCAAAATGAAATTTGCTTTTAAATTTATATCAATAACGTGGTCAAACATTTCATTTGTCATTTTAATTCCAAGAGTATCTTGTGTTATACCTGCATTACAAACCAATATATCTAGCTGCCTATCCAGACCAGCTATTAATTCAATAGTTTCAGCTTGATCTGCAAGATTACATTTTCTTATTGTATAATTAGTTTGGAGCATTAAAGCTAGTTCTGCAAGTTTTGCTTCGTTGCTACCACTAATTATAACATGTGCGCCTAGTTTGTGCATAAGTATTGCAATAGCCTTACCTATTCCACCTGTTGCACCTGTAATTAATATTGTTTGATCGGTAAAATTAATCATTTACTACCTCATCATTCTCAGGAACGGAAAAACCAATATTAGTTATTGTAGAAGACAACTGACGAATCTTTTGTTCAATTTCTGCAAATATTGTAGGATTACTATGTAAATATTGCTTTGCATTTTCTCTTCCTTGTCCAATTCTTACATTATTATAAGAATACCAAGACCCTGATTTCTCTATTAAGTCTAATTTAACTCCAATATCAATCATTTCACCTTCTTTAGATATTCCAGTGCCATACATAATATCAAATTCTGCAGTTTTAAATGGTGGGGAAACCTTATTTTTTACAACTTTTACTTTGGTTTGACTACCTGTTACATCTTCCTTCTCTTTAATAGAGCCTATTCTTCTGATGTCTAATCTAACTGACGCATAGAATTTTAAAGCATTGCCGCCTGTTGTAGTTTCAGGGCTACCAAACATTACACCTATTTTCATTCTAATTTGATTAATAAAAATAATAATACAATTAGTTCTAGAAATTGATGCAGTTAATTTGCGCAATGCTTGACTCATTAATCGAGCTTGTAATCCCATATGAGAATCACCCATTTCACCTTCTATTTCAGCCTTTGGAACAAGGGCTGCCACTGAATCTATTACTATCAAATCAAGTGCTCCTGATCTTACTAGAGTATCTGTGATTTCAAGAGCTTGTTCTCCAGTGTCTGGCTGTGAGATAATAAGTTCATCTATATTTACTCCGAGTTTTTTAGCATAGGCTGGGTCTAATGCATGTTCTGCATCAATAAAAGCACATGTGCCACCCTTCTTTTGAGCTTCTGCAACAATATGTAGTGTCAATGTTGTTTTACCAGAGCTTTCTGGGCCAAAAATTTCTATAATTCTACCCTTAGGTAATCCACCAATACCTAAAGCTAGATCAAGGCCTAATGATCCTGTTGAAATAGCTTCAATATCGACCGCTGGGCGCTGCCCAAGTTTCATGACTGAGCCTTTACCGTAATTTTTCTCAATTTGCCCAAGAGCAGCTTGTAACGCCTTTTCTTTGTCCATAATACTCCGTTTCTATTAAATTTTAGTTATGCTCATTTGTTTATCTAAGCGCACGCCAAGCTTCCCTTATTTCATCTAATGTTTCTTTTGTTGTTGGCACTCCATTATCCTCAAATTCATTAAGCAATCTTACCATCTCTTCTAAATAAGAAAGTTTAAGAGAAGATAATTCTTCTTCTGGATAATTTTCTTCTAATGTTTCTGCAATATCTTCAATATCAATCCAATACATAATAAGCCTTTTTAGAAATACTCAATTAATCAATTTTAGTTTTTAAATTTACTACCATAAAAATAATGATGAGTATATAAATTAGTTCATGAATAACATAATTATATATTACTGTTTCTACAATATGTGCAATTAAATTTTTAATTTAATTAAAAGTTTAGCTGTGTTATTTGAGAGATTTTGCAAAATAGGCTTCTATTGCAACTTTACTTTTGAAAGTGATTTACATGTTAATTCGATATCTCTGATGAATATACCTGTTTAAGCGCTTGATCTCATAAGCGAATTCCGAAAGAGGTAATGATCACTATTATTTTGCTTCTTTTAAAACTTGTTCTATATAAGAAGACAATATTTTGTTTTTATTATGTGTTTGTAAATCTAGTAAGGTATATTTTATTTCTGGTGTTACATATTGTGGATATTTTTGCAAGTAAAGCAATCCAGCTAAAATACGACCAGGTTGTTCTTTGTCAGACAGCCATTCTTTAGGAGTAAATAAATTAAAAACACCTATAATTTTTAAAGAATCCAGTAGAGAAACAATAGATGTAATTATTTGTTCTGAGCTGGTCTGGTTAGTCAAGGAATCTTTTGATAAGAGCTTATTTAAAAGTACAATATTATTTAAGGTAGCGGCTACAGTTGCTTTTCTCGCATATCCAGCTCCCAGTATATGGATTCGTAACTACTGCACCATCAACGCCCGCAGGTAACATCTTTTCAGGTTTAAAAGCTTCTTTGTAAGAATTTTCTTTAGTTTTAGGTAATGCCGATGCTCTAGATTCTTGATGAGTAAATATAGCAAACAATGTCGTAAGCATTAGCAAAAGTAAATTAAATAAATTATTGCTTTTAATAAATTGACCTTTCGCCATAGCTTACCCCAATTTTTATAAAGTTATAAGTTGATTGTAGCAATAAATTATAGAATATATCAAATAATTTTTGCTATTCTATGTAATATTCTTATGCGTATTATAGTGAATTATGAGAGGGATATATTTTGCTAAGCGATGGTGCCGGATATCGGATTTGAACTGATGACCTACCGCTTACAAGGCGGTTGCTCTACCACTGAGCTAATCCGGCGAATGAAAATTTATTAGAAGAATTGCTTAATAACTATATTCAATTATATCTTACCCTAAAGCTTAAAAGCAAAAGGGTAACCTAATTTTTCAAAGATAATAATAATTATACATGTAAGGTTTTACAATTAGCTCTTAGATTCTTTCTTAGGCTGTTTAATTGTTCTACTTGCAAGTTTAATTTGCATTTTTTTCTGTATATAAGAAGGTAGCTCTATACCCGCTTCTTGAATAAATTTGGCCACACGATCTGTGGGTTGAGCCCCGCAACTTAACCAATGCGCTATCCTATCAGCTTTAATTACGACTTTTTCCTTACTATCGCATTTAAGAAGCGGATTGTAAGTGCCTACTTTTTCTAAGAAATCACCATCCCTTGGCGCAGTCGCATTTGCTACCACTATTCTATAAAAAGGACTCTTTTTTGCTCCAGCTCTCGCTAAACGAATTTTTGTTGCCATTATTTTATAACTCTAATAATTACTACTTAATTTTTTCTTCCTTAAAAGTTACATGTTTCCTGAGAACAGGATCATATTTTCTAAGTGATAATTTTTTTGTGTTTTTAGGATTGCGCTTTTTTACCAAGAAGTAACCTGTGCCTCCGGTGCTAGCCAATTTTAGTAAATTCTTTTTAGCCACTGTTTAAATCCCATTCGATAAAATTACGAATCAAAATAAATTGAGCTTAGAAGAAAGTCAAGATTAAAATTCTTTTTTCAAAATTTCTTATACATTTATTAAGTCTATTATACGGACAAATAGAAGGCTATAGATGCTGCATTAGATACGTTCAAGCTCTCTACTTGTTTTGATATTGGAATTTTAACTAAATAATCGCATGTTTCTTTTGTGAGTCTTCTAAGGCCTGTATCTTCAGAACCTAATACCATTACTACTTTATTTGATAAAACTTCTTTTGTTAAATATTCTTTTGAGTCACTATCAAAACCTATAATCCAAAACCCTTGTTTCTTTAAATATTCCATAGTCTTGTTAAGATTAACTACTTTTATAATTTTAACAAATTCTAAACTGCCTGAAGAAGTTTTTGCAATAGTCGCATTCTCATTTGGGGTATTATCATTTGGTAATATAATAGCATCTATTTCGAACGAGGCCGCGCTGCGAATAATTGAACCTATGTTTTGTGGATCGGTAATTTGATCAAGTATAGCAATTCTACAATTATTTTTTGTTAAATCAATATCGTCAATATTATTAGAAAAAATACTTTGAACCATTGCAGTTATACCCTGATGTATAGAGTTTACACCTAATTTTTTTGTTAAAAAATCTTTATCAACAATTTCGTATTTATGTTTGCTGATTAATTTTGCATGAACTTTAAAAATTTCTATCGTACAAAAAATATTTTCAATCTTACGATTTTCATTAGCAAGCGCTGATAGCACGGGATGTTTGCCATACATATAATAAGAATCTTTTAATTTGGTAGGCGTTTTATCGTTCTTTATCATGTGGGTTAAGGTCCTATATAATTTATTCTTGACATAAATTACTATTTATTATAGAAAGTTACAACTAAACAATTTTAGAACTAATGTAGTTCGCAAAAGCCATTAAAAGCTTTAGAAATTTACAAAAACCTTGTGTTTTTTACTAATATTGCATTAAGGTAGAAATTACCATTGCAATATGAGGCGATTTCGATATAGTGTAGCTACATAACGAAAATTAAGTTATGTAATGATCTAATTTAGAGGCTGTATGGACTTACAGTCTAAAGCTTGGGGAGCTTTCGTTCTAATAAGAAGTTTATGACCCAAGAAACTAAAAGGGTAGCCCTTTAGTAGTTCGCATGAGTTAAAAATATGTAGCTAGTCTTACGGAGGGGTGGCCGAGTGGTCAATGGCAGCAGACTGTAAATCTGCCCGCGTATGCGTTCGAAGGTTCAAATCCTTCTCCCTCCACCACTATATATATGTATAGTAGGAGATATATGCGGGTGTAGCTCAATGGTAGAGCTCCAGCCTTCCAAGCTGATCACATGGGTTCGATTCCCATCACCCGCTCCAGTTATTGTGATAGATAGCTTAAAAATTTGGTAAATGTTTTATATAAAATAAGAGAGTAAAAATTATGGCAAAGGCAAAATTTGAAAGAAATAAACCCCATTGTAATATAGGGACTATAGGTCACGTAGATCATGGTAAGACTTCTTTGACAGCTGCGATAACAAAAATATTAGCTAAAGATGGTGGAGCAAAAGAAAGTAAATATGATGAAATAGATAAAGCTCCAGAGGAAAAAGCTAGGGGTATAACAATATCTACTGCCCACGTTGAATATGAAACAGCAGCTAGACATTATGCTCACGTTGATTGTCCTGGACATGCTGACTATGTAAAGAATATGATAACAGGTGCTGCTCAAATGGATGGTGCGATATTAGTTGTGTCAGCAGCAGATGGTCCTATGCCTCAAACAAGGGAACATATACTACTTGCTCGCCAAGTTGGTGTTCCTGCTATAGTAGTCTTCTTAAATAAAGTAGATATGGTGGATGATCCTGAACTACTTGACCTGGTTGAAATGGAAGTTAGAGAATTGCTTTCAATGTATAAATACGATGGTGATGCAATACCTATAGTTAGAGGTTCGGCTTTGCAAGCGCTAGAAGGTAAACCTGAAGGTGAAGCAGCGATAAGGGCTTTGATGGCAGCTGTTGATGGATTCATACCTCAGCCAGAAAGAGATATAGAACGTCCATTCTTAATGCCTATAGAAGATGTATTCTCCATTGCTGGTAGAGGAACTGTAGTTACTGGTAGAGTTGAGAAAGGTAAAGTAAAAGTTGGTGAAGAAGTGGAAATAGTTGGTATAACCGCCACTCAAAAAACCACTTGTACTGGTGTGGAAATGTTTAAGAAGTTATTAGATGAAGGTAGGGCTGGTGATAATGTTGGTATATTATTGCGTGGTACTAAAAGGGAGGATGTTGTTAGAGGGCAAGTTCTCGCTAAACCTGGTAGTATAACTCCTCATACAGAGTTTGAAGCTGAAGTATATGTCCTTACTACGAAGGAAGGTGGTCGTCATACTCCGTTTTTTGATAAATATCGTCCACAATTTTACTTTAGAACTACTGATGTTACCGGTGAAGTTCACTTGAAAGAAGGGAAAGAGATGGTAATGCCAGGGGATAATACAAATTTAATAATTAAGTTGATAGCGCCTGTTGCTATGGATGAAGGTTTACGTTTTGCGATCCGTGAGGGTGGTAGGACAGTTGGTGCTGGTGTGGTGTCTAAAATAATAAAATAAAGATCTATCCATAGTTAATTATTTGTTTAATTGACTATGGTATTTTTGTTTTTATAACTAAAATTTAGATGCTAAGTATTAAAACTATTGTTAAAAGATCTTTAATAGATTAGCTGTTTACAAAAAGGTGGGTAATGAATAATCAAAAAATTAAAATTCGTCTAAAGTCCTTTGATCATCGGTTACTTGAGCAGGCGACTAAAGAGATAGTAGGTGCTGTAAAAAGAACTGGTGCAGATGTAAATGGACCAATTCCTTTACCTAGAAAGATCAGACGATTTACTGTACTAAGGTCTCCTCACGTAAATAAGAAATCGCGGGAGCAATTTGAAATTAGGACGCAGATAAGATTAATAATTATAAGTTATCCTACTCCACAAACTGTAGATGCTTTAAAAAAGGTAGATTTACCAGCTGGTATTGATGTTGAAATTAAGTTAATGGGTGTTTGAGAATGAGAACTGGATTGATTGCAGAAAAAATTGGCATGAGTTCGATGTTTGATGAAAAAGGAAAGCGTTATACACTTACTTTTTTAAAAGTTGAGCATTGTCAAGTAGTAGGTCAAAAAACATTGAAAAAAGATGGTTATAATGCATTGCTTCTTGGGGTAAAAAATATAAAATTATCTAAAGTGTCTAAGCCTATGAAACAGGTCTTTGCTAATGTTAAGATTGAGCCTAAAGCTAAACTAAGAGAGTTTAGGATTTCAGATGGTTGCTTTCTAGATGTTGGAACTGCTCTGGAGGTAGACCATTTTAGTCCTAACCAGTTTGTTGATGTAACTGGAACTAGTATTGGAAAGGGTTTTGCTGGTAGTATGAAAAGACACAATTTTAGAGGTCTTGAAGCTTCTCACGGTGTGTCAGTATCACATAGATCACATGGATCTACTGGCGGCAGGCAAGATCCTGGGAAAGTTTTTAAGAATAAAAAGATGGCTGGCCATATGGGTAGTGTAAGAGTTACTATTCAGAATCTGAAAATAGTGGCTACTGATAAAGAAAAGGGGGTAATTATGGTTAGTGGTAATATTCCTGGATCTAAAGGATCTTATGTATACATAAACGATGCTATCAAAAAAACTGCAATGGCTCAGTGAATAAAGTGGATAAAAAGGAATTATGAAAGCTAAAGTATTAAACCTTGAAAACGAAGCTGTTGGCGAAATTTTACTTAGTGAGCATGTTTTTGCTCTTGAGCCAAGAGAAGATATTATAAAACTAGTTATAGATTGGCAGAGGGCTAAGGCAAGGGCTGGAACTCATAAGACTAAAACAGTCTCTGAAGTTTCTGGAACAACTAAGAAGCCTTTTAAGCAGAAGGGAACGGGTAATGCTAGGCAAGGTTCTCTTAGGTCTGTTCATATGAGAGGTGGAGGTGTGTCCCATGGTCCTGTTTTTCGGAGTCATGCAACTAAATTACCTAAGAAAGTTAGGAAGCTTGGTCTTAGGCATGCTTTATCTGCTAAATTTGCAGAAGGTAAATTATTTATTGTAGATTCTCTTGAGCTTTCTCAGCCAAAAACTTCTCTTCTTGTGAATGCGCTTAAGAATTTTCAAAGTAAAAGTTTTTTTATAGTAAGTGGTGATCAATTTGAAGCTAATTTCTCTTTAGCTGCAAAAAATATTAAAAATACTGTAGTTGTGCCGCAGATTGGCACAAATGTTTATGATGTAATAAGTCATGATTTTGTGTTATTATCCGTTGATGCTGTTAACGCTTTAGAAAAGAGGTTAAAATGAAGTTATATAAACATTATGATCTTATAAGAAAGCCAATTATAACAGAAAAAACGACTGATTTATCTGCTCAGAATAAATTTACTTTTGAGGTGTCTAATATCGCTGAAAAACCTTCTGTAAAAGCTGCTATTGAGAGTATTTTTGGAGTAAAGGTAAAGAAAGTAAATATTTTAAATACTATAGGTAAAAATAAAAGATTTAAAGGTATCAAAGGTCGTTTATCTGATAAAAAGAAAGCGATAGTTACTTTAGAAAAAAACTATACTATAGATTTTGCTGGGGGTATCAAGTAAATGGCGTTGAAGAAATTTAATCCAATCCTCCCTTCTCTTAGAGAGTTAGTTCAAGTAGATAGATCAGAGCTTTGGAGCGGTAAGCCTTTTAAGCCTCTGACTGAAGGTTTAAGTAAAACTGGGGGCAGAAATAATCGCGGTAGAATTACTTCTTGGCACAGAGGTGGTGGACATAAAAGATTATATCGTATCATTGATTTTAAGAGAGAAAGGCTTGATGCCTTTGCAACAGTAGAAAGAATAGAGTATGATCCAAATAGAACGGCTTTTATTGCATTAATAAAATTTGAAGATGGTGAATATTCTTATATTTTAGCTCCTCAAAAACTTAACATTGGAGATAAGATTATATCAAGTGAAAAGGCTGATATTAAAATTGGTAATTGTTTGCCTTTGAGAGTAATTCCTATAGGTACAACTTTACATAACGTTGAAATGAAACCGGGTAAAGGTGGGCAAATTGCTAGATCTGCTGGTAGTTCTGTTGATTTAGTCGGTAAAGATTCTGGTTATGCTCAAATAAAGCTTAGATCAGGTGAATTTAGGTTGATACCTTTAGAATGTAAGGCAAGTATTGGAACTGTATCTAATCCTGACCAAAAAAATATTAATTTGGGTAAAGCTGGAAGGAGCAGATGGTTAGGTCGTAGACCTCATGTTCGTGGTGTTGCTATGAATCCTGTTGATCATCCCCATGGTGGTGGTGAAGGTAAGACCTCAGGTGGTCGTCATCCAGTTACTCCTTGGGGTTTTCCAACAAAAGGTAAAAAAACACGTAAGAATAAACGTACTACAAAATTTATTATTAAGAGAAGAAAATAGTTTAGGTAAATAAGATATGGCACGTTCAACCTGGAAAGGACCATTTGTAGATGGGTATCTAATAAAAAAAGTACAGAAGCTCATTGAATCTGGAAAATCTGAGATGATTAAAACTTGGTCCAGAAGATCAACTATCATACCTTTTTTTGTTGGATTTACATTTTCAGTACATAATGGAAATAAGTTTATACCTGTGTCCGTAACTGAAGAAATGGTCGGCAGAAAATTAGGAGAATTTTCTCCTACGAGAACCTTTCATGGTCATGGTACAGATAAAAAAGTTAAGAGAAAATAATATGAGAAATTTAAACTCGGCTCAAGCGATTGCCAAATCTCTACGTGTAAGTCCAAGAAAATTAAATTTGGTTGCTCAGTCCATTAGGAACATGAAAGTATCTGATGCAATAATACAACTTAGTTTTTCTCCTAAGAGAATCTCTAAAAATGTAAAGGAATGCTTGCAGTCTGCGATTGCTAATGCAGAAAATAATTTTGGTTTAGATATTGATTCATTAGTAGTAAGTTCTGCAACAGTGGGTAAGGCTCTTGTAATGAAAAGAATTATGATAAAAGCAAGGGGTAGAGCGGCAAGGGTTAATAAATTTTTTAGTAATTTATATATTACAGTCACAGAGAAAAAGGGGTAAGTCAGGATGGGACAAAAAGTTAATCCACATGGTTTTAGAGTCGGTCCGACATTAATCAAGGGCTGGGATTCTATCCTATACGCTGAAAAACATTATTGTTCATTGTTTTTACAAGATTTAAAAATAAGAAGTTTAATAAACAAGCTGCACGCTCAGGCGCAGATTAGTAGAATTCTTATAGAAAGACCTTCTAATACAAGTGTTATAATTAACATATATGCTAAAAAGCCTGGGGTAATTATAGGTAAAAGTGGTAATGATATCGATAAACTGAAAAAGGAAGTGCAAAAAATTTCTTTAGGTGAAGTTTATATAAATATACATGAGATAAAAAAGTCTAGTATCGATGCAGCTATTGTGGCTAAAACTATTGCTGAACAACTTGAAAAAAGAGTATCTTTTAGAAAGGCGATGAAGATGGCTATACAAGCGTGTTTTAAGCAAGGTGGTCAGGGAATAAGGATAAATTGTTCTGGGCGTCTTGGTGGTGCAGAGATTGCTAGGACAGAGTGGTATAGAGAGGGTAGAGTGCCTTTACATACTTTAAGAGCCGATATTGATTATTCAATAGCTGAAGCTAGAACTACATATGGAGTTCTAGGTATAAAGGTTTGGATATATAAAGGTGATTATGCTGAAAGTAAAAAGAAATATAATTAATTTGGAATATAGTAATGTTAGCTCCAAAAAAACAAAAATATAGGAAAGCCCATAAAGGCAGAGTTTCATCTAAGTCAAAAGCTGGGACAATGTTAGCTTTTGGTTCTTTTGGCCTTAAATCTTTAGATGGCCTTAGAGTAACCGCTAGACAAATTGAAGCTGCAAGAAGGGCTGCTATACGTTGTATGAAAAGGCAAGGCAGGCTTTGGATTAAAATTTTTCCAGATCTGCCGGTGTCAAAAAAGCCTGCTGAAGTGAGAATGGGTAAGGGTAAAGGTTCCACGGAATTTTTTGCCGTACGCGTTTCTCCGGGGAGGATTATGTTTGAAATTGAAGGCGTTCCTGAAGAGTTAGCTTTCAGAGCTTTGGAGCTTGCAAGTGCAAAATTACCTGTAAAAACAAAGATAGTGAAACGTTATGAATAATTTAAAATTACCAAAAAAAGAATTAGAAGGTCAAACAAAGGAAGAGCTATACAAAACCCTTGTCTCTTTTAAAAAAGAACTTTTTAACTTAAGATTTCAACAAACTCTAGGAGAATTGAAAAATACTAGTAGGTTTGCTTTTGTAAAAAAAAATATAGCTCGTATTAAAACAGAGTTAACTAAACGATAGAAATTTGGAGCAAGGTAAAATGCCAAGAAGAGTACTACAAGGTGTCGTCGTAAGTGCAAAACCTGATAAGACAATTATTGTTAAAGTTGAACGCAGGTTCAAGCATCCTGTGTATAAGAAAATAGTGAAAGTTTCTAAAAAATATGCTGCTCATGATCCTTATAATGGATATAAGGAAGGCGATCAGGTGAGAATAGTTGAAAGTAAACCTATATCCAAAACAAAATCTTGGGTTGTGGAAAATAATAGTGATGGTAAAGTATTTTAAGTCTTTGACTTTTTAGTTTAGTTTGTATATTCTATTTCGTTATTAAATCTTCAAGTGGAAATTAAGTTATGATTCAGATGCAAAGCATCTTAGGTGTTGCAGATAATTCAGGTGCTAAGAAAGTTATGTGTATCAAGGTATTAGGCGGGTCTCATCATATGATAGCTCACATTGGAGATGTCATAGTTGTCTCCATAAAAGAAGCGTTACCTGGATCCAAAGTCAAAAAAGGTGATGTTGTCAAAGCCCTTATAGTTAGAACTAAAAAAGGTGTAAGAAGGCTTGATGGTAGTACAATTAAATTTGATTCTAATGATGTAGTGCTTTTAAATAAACAAGGTGAACCAATTGGAACCAGGGTATTTGGACCATTAACACGTGAGCTTAGAAGTAAAAAATTTCTTAAGATTGTATCCCTTGCGCCGGAGGTATTGTAAATATGATTAAATTAAAAGTTCGTAGAGGTGACGAGGTCATCGTTATTAGTGGTAAGTGTAAGGGGCAAAAAGGTGAAGTTCTTAAGGTTTTTCCAGAAAAGAATAAAGCGTTAGTTTCTGGTATAAATCTAGTAAAGAAACATATGAAGCCAACCCAAACGCATGAAGGTGGGATAATTCAAAAGGAATTACCTATTCATATTTCAAATATTTCACATATTGACCCTAAGACTGGTAATTCAACTAAAATTGAATTTAAAATTCTAGAGGATGGGTCTAAAGTTAGAGTGGCAAAAAAATCAGGTATGATTATAGGTAAGGAAGGTAAATGATGTTGTTAAGATTTAAAGATTTATATGATAAGGTCGTTGTAGAAAATTTAAATTCCGAATTTAAATATACCAATAAGCATAAGATTCCTAAAATTAAAAAAATTGTTATTAATATGGGGGTTGGTGAAGCTGTTGCTGATTCTAAAGTGATTAATAACGCTATAAATGATTTATCTTTAATTTCTGGGCAAAAGCCCCTTGTGACTATAGCAAAGAAATCTATCGCTACTTTTAAATTACGTGAGGGTATGAAAGTTGGTTGTAAAGTGACGCTTCGTCATGATAGAATGTATGATTTTCTTGAAAGGCTTGTTATTGTTGCTCTTCCTCGTGTTAAGGAATTCAGGGGGTTTTCAAGTAAAAGTTTTGATGGTAGAGGGAACTTTACTTTTGGGATTAAAGAGCATATTGTATTTCCAGAAATTAATTATGATAAAATTGATGCTATTAGGGGTATGGATATTACAATAGTCACAAGTGCGGAAACAGACAATGAAAGTAAAGTTTTACTTTCTGGTTTTAATTTGCCTTTTTATAATTAATTTTTAAGAGTACAAGATGGCTAAAGTAAGTTCGATAGAAAGAAATAATAAAAGAAAAAAAATGACCAAGGCTTTTAGTAAAAAAAGACTTACCTTGAAAAAACAAATTTATGATAAGACTCTGTCTTTAGAGGCTAGATTCCCATTAATTATTGCACTAGGGAAATTGCCAAGGAACTCTGCTCCAAGTAGGATTAGAAATAGATGCGAATTAACTGGAAGGCCTAGAGGTTACTATAGAAAATTTGGTTTATCTCGGAATATGCTAAGAGATCTCGGTGGCAAAGGGCAAGTTCCTGGCTTAATAAAAGCAAGTTGGTAAATTAATAGGTTTTGTATATGTCAATGACAGATAATATAGCAGATATGCTAACTAGAATAAGAAATGGTCAAAAAAGTAAATTGCTAACCATATCTCTGCCTCATTCGAAAATGAAATGTTCTGTTTTAGAAGTTTTAAAAACAGAAGGTTATATAAAAGAATTTAGGTCTATATTTGAAGGTAGAATAGGTCAGATAGAAGTTGATCTAAAATATTCATCGAATGGCAAACCAGTTATATGTGAAATTCAAAGAGTTTCCAAGCCAGGTAAGCGTATGTATTCGTCAATTGGTGGATTAAAAGGTTACTATAATAACATGGGAATATATATTCTATCTACTTCCAAAGGTGTGATATCAGATAGAGAAGCTCATCATTATGGTGTTGGTGGTGAAATAATTTGTAAAGTATTTTAGGATAAAATATGTCGCGTATTGGAAAATTGCCAATCTCTATACCAGAAGGTGTACAAGTTGAGCTTAATGGATTAAACGTTAAAGTTTCTGGGCCTAAAGGTCAAGTCACAAAGACTTTTGCAGGAAATATTTTGATTAATTTGCAAGACAACTATATTTCAGTTTCTCCTCTTAATCAAAATAATGATGCCAGATCTATGTGGGGTACTTCAAGAAGTATAATAAACGGTATGGTAATCGGTGTTAAACAAGGTTTTGTTGAAGAGCTCGAAGTTAATGGTGTAGGGTATAGAGCGTCTGTTAAAGGAGATTATTTAAATCTAGCCCTTGGTAAAAGTCATAATACAAAGATAGAAATACCTAAAAATATAAAGGTTGATACTCCTAAACAAAATGTAATTATGTTAGAAAGTGTTGATAAAGAAAAATTAGGTCAGTTTATAGCAACTATTATAAAGCAAAGGCCACCTGAACCATATAAAGGTAAAGGTATAAAGCGTAAAGGACAGTTTGTTCAAAGAAAAGAAGGCAAAAAAACTAAAGGTTAAGAGCTAAATATATGCGTAATCCAAAACTTAAGTTTGAAATAAGAAAGAAAAGAACTAGGACTAAAATAGCCAAAGTTTCTAATAGGGTTAGGTTATCTGTCTTCAAATCAGGTAGACATGTCTATGCTCAAATTATAGATGATGCTAATTCTATAACTATAGCCTCTGCATCAACTTTAGACGAGGGAATAAGACAATTAAAGAAATCTAATTGTAATAAGAACTCAGCTATCAAAGTTGGCGAACTTCTAGCAGATAGAGCTGCAAAAAAGGGGGTTACTTATGTAGTTTTTGATAAGGGTGGTTATAAATACCATGGTATTATAAAAGCACTTGCTGACGCTGCAAAAAAGGAATTAAATTTTTAATTAGAGATTCAAATGTCTAAATCTAAAAAAAATGCTGGAGAGGCACTTAGTGAAACTTTAGTTGATGTAAATCGTGTTACTAAAGTAGTAAGTGGTGGTAGAAAATTTTCTTTTGCTGCTGGTGTTGTTGTCGGTGATAAAAATGGTCGAGTTGGTTATGGACACGGCAAAGCAAAAGAAGTAACAGAGGCTCGAGCTAAAGCTACACAGGAGGCGAAAAAAAATATCGTTAAGATCCCACTTTATGAAGGTAGGACTATACATCACGATGTTATTGGAAAATCCGGTGCTGCTAAGGTAATTTTGCGAAGAGCTAGACCAGGAACTGGAGTTATAGCTGGTGGTCCTATGAGAGCAATTTTTGATTCTTTAGGTGTTCATGATATTGTTGCAAAATCGCTTGGATCCAGTAATGTTTACGCAATGATTGCTGCTACGTTTGGTGCTTTGTTAAAGCTTTCTTCACCTAAGGTTATTTGTGACCGAAGAGGTAAAAAGTTAAATGAGTTATTAACCAAACCTCTTAAAACTAGTAAACATAGTAAAGTACAAGAAATTGAAGATAAAAATCAAGTTACTGAACAATAAGAGATAATTATGTCGGCTGTCAAAAAAAATAAAAAAGTAAACGATAAAAAAATTAAAGTTATTCAAATCGGTAGTTCTATAGGTAGAAAATATGATCAAGAGCAGACTTTAATAGGCCTTGGTTTAAATAAAATGCATAGAAATAGTATTCTTGAAGATACTCCATCGATTAGGGGTATGATAAAAAAGGTTCAGCACCTAGTAAAAGTTGAAACCATTGATTAAGGTATTAAAATGAAATTAAATGAGTTAGCTAATAATCTAGGTTCTAAGAAAATAGGAAAAAGACTCGGGCGTGGTATTGGTAGTGGTAAAGGTAAAACCTGTGGCAGGGGAGTAAAGGGGCAAAAATCTAGATCTGGAGTTGCTATTAAAGGCTTTGAAGGTGGACAAATGCCTATCATTAAAAGGCTTCCAAAAAGAGGTTTCAATTGTCCTAGTTCTGTTAAATACCAAGTGTTAAGCGTATATGATATAGAAGCGTTATTAGTTATCCATAATGTAGATTCCTCTGCTACTATAACAAAAGAATATTTAATAGAAGTTGGTGTTATCAAAAAAAGTACGTCTTTAGTTAAATTATTGGGTGGTATCAATAAAATTGAGAGGAAAATAACAATTAAAGTGGATGGTTATTCTATTTCTGCAAAAAGAGTAATTGAAGAAGCTGGTGGACAAGCTTTATAAATTATGAGTTCAACTTACAACCAAAAAAGCGGCAAAGATCTTAGTGGCAGAATAGTTTTTACTATTCTAATATTGATAGTTTGTAGGTTTGGTTCGTTTATACCTATAGCTGGAATTGATTCAACTGCTCTTAGCAGTCTTGCTGCGCAAAATCAGTCTGGTATACTTGGTATGTTTAATATGTTATCAGGTGGTTCACTTGGTAGGATGTCTATTTTTGCCTTAGCTATTATGCCCTATATCACTGCTTCGATTATAATTCAATTGATGTCTATAGCATATAAACCATTAGAGAATCTTAAAAAAGATGGTGAATTAGGGAAGAGAAAAATCAATCAATTATCTAGATACTTAACTGTTTTATTAGCAGCTTTTCAGGCATATGGTATAGCTGCTGGTTTAGAACATATGGTCACTCCTATAGGGCCTGTGGTTATAATAGCTGGTGCTTTTTTTAAACTAACCACTATTATTACATTAGTGGTAGGCACAATGTTTTTAATGTGGCTGGGTGAACAAATTACCACAAGAGGTATAGGGAACGGTTCTTCGTTAATTATTTTTGTTGGTATAGTATCTGGGGTACCAAGTGCTATTATCAGCATGTTCGAATTGTCTAGGAAAGGTGGGTTATCTCCGATAGTTGCAATTGGCATTTCTGTTGGTGTTATTGTGATGATAGCTTTAATAATTTTCTTTGAAAAGGCTCAACGTAAGGTCTTGGTTCAATATCCGAAGAGACAAGTTGGTAATAAAATTTATGGTGGTGATGCAACTCATATGCCGCTTAAACTTAATACTTCTGGTGTAATTCCACCCATATTTGCTGGGTCTATTTTGTTATTTCCAGCTACTATCACGAGTTTTTCAAGTGAAAATTCAGAAATTATGGAATCACTTTCTTTGTATTTAGGTCATGGAAAACCTCTTTATATATTATTGTATGTGTCTTTGATAATGTTCTTCAGCTTCTTCTATACAGCTGTGGTATTTAATTCAGAGGAAACAGCAAATAATTTAAGAAAATATGGAGCTTACATACCGGGCAAAAGGCCTGGTAAAAATACTTCTGATTATTTTGATTATTTACTTACTAGGCTTACTGTAATAGGCGGTATATATCTAAGTATTGTATGTGTTGTACCTGAAATGTTCATGAATAAATATTCCGTATCTTTTTCTTTAGGTGGCACAAGCTTTTTGATAGTTGTCAATGTTGTTTTAGATACATTTGCTCAAATTCAGACTTATTTATTTAGTAGTAAATATGAAGGATTGGTAAAAAAAATGAAAACAAAATGAGTTAAATAAGTGATATTTATTCTAATAGGCTCGCCTGGTTCTGGTAAAGGTACTCAAGGTCAAGTGTTAGCAAAAAAACTTAATATACCTCATATATCTATTGGCGATATGTTTAGGGATATATTAACAGCTGGAGGGGAGGAAGCTTCATTATTAAATGAATATATGTCGCAAGGAAAGCTTGTTCCCTCTGAATTTACAAATAAAATTGTAGAGAAAACCTTGTCGTCAGATAAGCAAAAAAATGGATGTATTTTGGATGGATACCCTCGAAATTTAACGCAAGCTAAGTTTTTAGAAAAAATTACCAGGCAAAATATTACAATTATTTATTTTAATGTTAATGACGATATAGCGATAAAAAGAATTTTAGGCAGGTTTAATTGTGCAGAATGTTCTAAAATTTATAATACGTATTATAAGCGGCCTAAAGTTGATAATGTATGTGATGAATGTGGGGCAACTAAATTTATTTATAGACAAGATGATAGTGAAGAAATTATAAGAAAGAGAATAGAAGAATATAAGAAAGAAACTTCTCCTTTGGTTGATTATTATAAGAATTTCAACAATTTTTATTCTATCGATGCAGGACAAGCTGAGGAAGAAGTGGTTTTGAAGCTACAAGCTTTATTAAAAATCATTTGACTTTGCCTAGTATTTTTATATTATATTCTTTTTCTATGTTCAAGTGTTACAGAATGTAGAGAGCGTAAGACAAAAACTAGATTTAAGCATTCTAAGATTTAGATTTAGAATATTATTAAAATGTAATTATTATTCAATTTTTGGAGAGTATTAGTGGCAAGAATTGCAAGTGTTAACATTCCAACAAATAAGAGGCTAGTTATAAGTTTAACTTATATTTATGGGCTTGGTTATGATTCAGCAGAAAAAATTTGCTTGAAGTCTGGAATATCTGAAAGCAAAAGAGTGAAGGATTTAAATGATCAAGAGCTTATATTACTACGTTCTATTATAGAAAAAGAATATAAGGTTGAAGGTGATTTAAGACGAGAAGTTAATCTTAATATTAAAAAGAAGAAAGATATACGTTGTTATCAAGGTCTTAGACATATTAGGAAATTACCTGTTCGTGGTCAAAATACACATTCCAACGCTAGAACAAGGAAAGGTAAAGCTGTTGCTATTGCCGGTAAGAAGAAAGCCACAAAGTAATATAGAGTATTCAAGATGAGTTTAGTTAACAGTAAAATTAAGAAGAAAAAAAAGAATATTACACTTGGTATTGTACATATAAAGACGACGTTCAATAATACTATAGTTACTTTTACTGATGTGCAGGGTAATGTAATAGCAATTTCTTCTGCGGGTAGCCATGGATTTAAGGGTGCAAAAAAAGCCACACCTTATGCAGCACAAGTAACTGTTGCTAGAGCATCAGAAAATGCTAAGGAACAAGGTCTTAGAACTGTCTCTATTAGAGTTAAAGGCGCTGGAACCCAAAGGGAATCAGCTATGAGAGAAGTATTTGCCCAAAACTTTATAGTTACATATATTACTGATATATCACCTGTAGCACATAATGGCGTTCGTTCCCCAAAAAGAAGAAGAGTATAAGCTGGATTTATAGGAAAAAAATAATGTTGTCGCTAAATAAAAATTGGAATTCATTAATTAAGCCTTCTAAATTGTCATCAGATAGCTTGTCCCAAAGTAACATTGCAAAAATAGTTGCAGAGCCTTTGGAAAGGGGCTACGGTTTAACAATTGGCAATGCAATAAGGAGAGTGCTGCTTTCTTCCCTTCAAGGTGCTGCAGTAACAGCAATAAAGATACCAGGAATTGTTCATGAGTTTTCTGCGATACCAGGTGTAAAAGAAGATTTAGTAGATATAGTATTGAATATTAAATCTATGGCAGTCAGGATGAATAATTCAGAAAGAAAGCTGGTTAGATTAAATGTTACTGGGCCTTGTGTAGTTACTGCTTCTATGATTGAAACTGGTCACGATGTAGAGTTAATGAATCCTGATCATGTGATTTGTACTTTGGCTAATAATGCTCATCTTGAAATGGAATTAACATGTGAAGTGGGTAGAGGATATGTTCCTGCAACAGGTAATGCTGACAAGGAATTTCCGATAGGGGTTATTCCTATAGATGCGCTATTTAGTCCTGTGAAGAATGTTACTTATAAAGTAGAGAATACTCGTGTAGGTCAAGTAACTGATTATGATAAATTAATATTGACTATTGAAACTGACGGCACAATTTCTCCTGAAATGGCTCTTGCTTTATCAGCTAGAATCTTGCAAGATCAATTACAGTTATTTATAACATTTGAAGAAGAAGTTGAAGATAAACAAGATAAATTAGAAGAACTATCTTTTAACCCTGTTCTTCTCAAAAAAGTTGATGAATTAGAATTATCTGTAAGATCTCAAAATTGCTTGAAAAATGATAACATAGTATATATTGGGGATCTTGTAATTAAAACTGAAGCAGAAATGCTGAAGACACAGAATTTTGGTAGAAAATCTCTTAATGAGATTAAAGATATATTGTCAGGTTATGGCTTAAGATTTGGTATGGATGTTGTAGGATGGCCTCCAGAAAATCTTGAAGAATTATCGAAACGATATGAAGAACCATATTAATTTAAGGTATTAAAAGATGCGACATAAAATTAAGTCTAGAAAATTAAATAGAACAAGTAGTCATAGGAAAGCTATGTTTGCCAATATGGCTGTTGCACTAGTTATGAATGAACAAATAAAAACAACACTGCCTAAAGCAAAAGAATTGAGGCCTTACATTGAAATCTTAATTACTAAAGCTAAAAAGTCCGATCTAGAGACAAGAAGAAGAATAATTTCGATAATTCAAGATAAAATTGCAGCGGAGAAATTAATAAATATATTGGGAAAAAGATATCAGGATCGTCCAGGGGGCTATACTAGAATAATTAAGGCTGGCTTTCGTCATGGAGACCTTGCTCCTGTAGCCTATATTGAGCTGGTAGAGAGAGATGTTGAAGCTAAAGGATATATTCAAAAGTTGGAATCTTAAGAAGAGAATCAAACTGATTGTAAAAAAATAAAACTACGTAATTTGTTTAGGAAAATTATATATGGCAAATCATTCGTCTGCAAAAAAAGCACTAAGGCAAACTGTAAAAAAAACTTTAGTAAATAAAAATAGAGCGAGTAGAATTAAAACTTATATTAAGAAAGTATTGCAAGCAGTGGATTCAGGTGCAAAAGAAGAAGCTTCTAGCGCTTTGATTGTTGCTCAATCTGAAATTATGAAAGGTGTTACTAAAAAAGTTATTAAGTTAAATACTGCTTCTAGAAAAATTAGTAGATTGTCTAAAAGAATCAAAAATATGTCTTGACTTTTAGTTCTACATGCTAAGAGTAATGTTAGGTTTCTGTTAATGCATGCCAGTATAGGACTTAAATTAAAGATAATCTTGGCTACATCTACTAAAAACTATGCTTCCCACCATTCTAGCAAAAATTCTCTCTCACTATATAATTTCAGCTGAATATTATAGCTAATAGACCTATAAACCGCAATTATGCGCTTTACTCGGTGTAGCATTCCTAACCAATTATAGATAGCAATGTATTTTTATTAAAAAAGCAAGGATAGAGAATTACTAACAATGCCCATAGTCTTGCTATATTTTTTAGTTTTGCGATTAAACCCTAACCAAATAATGTCTTATAATCCGGGTTTTGGATTAGAGTTATTGTCAAGGTAATTATTTACAAGGGAGTATATACTAAAGTAGTCACATTGGGGACGGTATTACAGAATCCTGAAATCTGGATGCAAAATAGAGAACTCCTCGTTTATCTGCAAATGAAAGATTAGAAAAACTGAGTGCTCTGAAAAGTATTATTACATTTAAAATTCTATATTGATCAAAAGCAGGAGTAACGTACACAAAAAGCGCGTACTAAGATTTTGACTTAGCGCGAATGATAGACCCTTTATATTCGGTAACACAAAACTATCATCATACCCGAAACACCTACAACTATAAAATAAGATATAATTGGGTTTGGGAAATTAGGTGGATTTATGAATAGAAGAAATGGTAAACTAACAGGAGCTATGACAATGGAAGGGTGTGAAAACCTTAAAGAAAGTATGGAAATGTATATTTGCATACCCTTCACACTTGTTGGTAAAAGTAAGATTTAAATCCCATAAAAATGAAGCGCTGCTCAAACAAAAATCGACTCCTATCATGAGTTATATGCACTTATTTGTATGTTCTTTTCTACGCCATATAGTTAACTATTTTTACTATATAAAGAAAATTAGTAATTTTATATTATATAATGTATCTAAATTTTGATATTTGCAACAGGATTAGAATTAATGCGTTTAGGAAAGATGCTGCATAAGATAGAAATTTAATTCATTAAATCCAACCTATTCATTAATCTACACCCCAATACCCTAGATGATCATAGTCTAGAGGGGCTGATTCCCCTAAAGCATTTACTTTACCGCTAGAGTGGGAATCAGAGGCTGATGATGTTTGTGAATGTTCTGCATTGCTGATTGTTAGAGCACGCTCTTCTAATCCCTCATTTAATAGTCTATGGCATACCTGTTTTTCGAGGCTATTGCCTGCTTGATTAGCTGTAGTTTTGACATGAATAACAAAATTGCTTTTTGTATTATCATCCATCTTTTCGATACGTTTTGCTAAAGCTGAATATCCAATCGCATTAATACTTCCGCTTTTTAAAATAGTTTCAGCAATTTCATTAATTAACTCAATACATGAAGGTAATAGTTTTATTAGCTCAACAGGTGATATAGCGCTTAAATTATCCTTATGCTCCTTGAAATAATCTATGACTTTCTGTTTTAAATGAGGGTTTTGAACTTGAGTAAAATGCTTTAAAACCCTAATACAACTTTCGGGTGATTTATTATAATGCATGGCTATATCAGTTGCAAGGTCATAATATTTGTTCGATATTAGAATGGGCATTAAAATTTCTATTTGTTTTGGGGACGCAAAAACTTGTATAAAAAAACTATATAGGTATTTAAAATGAGGAATCTCAGATGTTTTTTGTATATCTTTTACAGTAGACATGAGTTCGGTTAGACTGGATATTTTATTTCCTATGATTGTATTAACAATATTTAGATTTGAACATTCAATTGCTACATTTATTATTTTAGCAAAGTTAATAACACTTTCTGGATTTGCGCTATCATAATTAAGTAATTGAATAGCCTGCTCTGCAACTTTTGGACTGCTTTTGTATAATGATGGTATTTGACTTAGATCTACCCCTTTTCTGATGAATACAGATAGTAAGTCTTGATAATCTGCTGGTAAATATATATGATGCAAGTTGGTTGTATTGCCAAAGAAATGAACCATTTTTTCTTGAGTATTTAGTTGACGTTCTTTACCTATGTGGTCAGCATAAATGAACTGTCTGAAGTCTGAAAAATTTGGGTTATCAAATAATGATTCGATAAATTTAAATGCTTTACACTTAAGTGCTTTACCATATATGTTCAATTCAATATGCATTTGTGAAGTAATATCTATGGTCACTATTCTTTGACGAAGATCCACGTCATTGCGAGCAAGCTCTATAGCGTGATCCTCTTTACCATCTAAACTTAAGCTTAGGGTAAGTGGAACAAAGTTTGTCTCGATTATCTTGCAGCCTTCTTCTATTGTCCCCCTCACATTGCCGTCTAAAACTTTGAGCAGAAGATTAGAGGGCGCATTAAATCTG
>Ga0209702_10002312_pt1 | contig 33697 bp, 31 predicted proteins | sample FRY01_FD_187210 | JGI IMG/M metagenome (GOLD analysis project Ga0209702, IMG submission 187210) | Freshwater microbial communities from Lake Fryxell liftoff mats and glacier meltwater in Antarctica - FRY-01 (SPAdes) (version 2) | ecosystem: Environmental > Aquatic > Freshwater > Ice > Glacier...
ATCAGCGCTGCGGTTGTCATTGACGCCTTTTGCTTGGCTAGATTTATTTATTGTTAAGCCATCTTTAGCTGGGTTTGCATGAGCGTTTGCATGAGCGTTTGCATGAGCGTTTGCATGAGCGTTTGCACCCATACTTGCTTCAGCGCTATTTGCCTTAAGGATGAAACCTTCAATTGCTTTCATAACAATTTGGGCATCTTCTGCGGGAAGAATTGCGATGACGGTAGACATTCCATCGCTTTCTTTATAGCAACTAACGCGGCGAGTATCACGTGCACGCTCAACAACTTCCTCGAAAGTCGCTGGTGCGATTTGTGCAAGAACAGTGCGCACCTTGTTGGCAACTTGGGCTGGAGTATGGAATTCGGCATGTGCCAAAGCCCTTTCCTCAATCAGATAAATCGCTGCAGCCCCAAGGCCGTCGCGAATTGCCGAAGCGGTTTCGCGCGCGATTACTGTGGCATGTGCAGGAGAAATTTCACCAGTTGCTAGTGCTGAACAGGTATTAGGCAAGTGATTTACTAATGTGCGCGCGACATCTATACGAATTTGCGCACTGCCACCCGACATGCGAAGAGCGGTAGAAACATCTTCGCGCTCGGCATCATCAACGCCAGCAAAAATTCCAGTAGCAATTGTTGGTTCATCTCCAGCCACGGCAACAATTGCACGCTGCATCGCTGCTTGCAGCCAAGCAGATTGGCGCTCGAGCGCGCTTAAATAATCGATACGGGCGCTGTAACTAAGAGTTATAGGATTGATTGCAATCAAGGCCGAAAGAGTATGAATTCCGGGGATAGCGCGAAGCAAGGCCGCGATTTCTAAATCGCTTTGATCCACTTTTAGTTGATTTATTTCAACTATTGCTTGCGAGTTCATACTGCGAATCCTGCAGCTGCCCACTGACAACTCAAAAAAGTTATGCACACATGCAAAAAGGCGAGCCCAGATTTCCTGCAAAGAGATTTGCGCTAACCCTTATTACTAAATAAGAACCACTTTATCTTTCTTGAACTTCAATCGGGGTACCATGAACGCTTCGAATATCGGCGCCAAATTTGCGTCCTTCGCCGGTGCGATTTATTGGGTCTTTAATTTTATCAACTGCAGGGATTGAGCCAAGCAGACCATTTTGGAAATCTTCGAAGGCTTGTAGAACTTCGCGCTTAGTATTCATCACGAATGGCCCCATCCACGCAACGGGTTCCTTAATGGGCAGGCCACCCAAAATAAGTAATTCCATCTCAGGTGAACGAGATTCCTGAACTTGCGCGGCACGCATAACTATGGAATCGCCATCGGCAAATACAGCAAGTTGCCCGGTAGCGATTGGACGTAATTCCTCACCTGCGAAACCAAAACCTGCTGCGCAATAAACAAGTGCGTTGTAATCAGCGCGCCACGGCAAATGCAATTGCGCACCGGCGGTAAGAGTTACATGGAGCAGGGTGATTGGTGTTTGAGTTGAACCTGGACCTTTGTATCCAGCCAATTCACCAGCGATGACGCGAATTAACGCGCCACCATCGCCAGATGCAAGCAGCGCAACTTCACTTGCACGCAAATCTTGGTATGCAGGAGCAGACCACTTTTTGGCTGCAGGCAAATTCACCCACAATTGAAAACCATGGAATAAACCACCACTGACAACTAAATGTTCTGGTGGCGTTTCAATATGCAAAATTCCAGCACCAGCAGTCATCCATTGTGTATCACCATTTGCAATTGTTCCGCCGCCACCGTTGTTATCGCGATGATCAAAGATTCCATCAATTATGTATGTAACGGTTTCAAAACCACGGTGCGGATGCCACGGCGTTCCTTTCGGTTCACCAGGGGCATATTCAACTTCACCCATTTGATCCATCATAATAAATGGATCAAGATCAGCAAGATCAACGCCGGCAAATGCACGCCGAACAGGAAAACCTTCACCCTCTAAACCTTGGGGCGCGGTTGTAATACTTTTAACACGACGTGCTCGAGAATCTGGTGAAACAACAATGCGTGGAAGAATTGTTATATCGCTAACGGTTATTGCAGGCATCAAAGGGCCTTAAGGGCTGAAACAACTTTGGTCAGCGAAGCTTTTGCATCACCAAAGAGCATCATAGTCTTTGGATCATAAAGTAATTCATTTTCAATTCCAGCAAAGCCTGGGCGCATGGAGCGCTTTAAGAAAATAATATTTGCCGCATTCGATACTTCCAAAATTGGCATTCCATAAATTGGGCAACCTGGAGTAGTTTTTGCGGCAGGGTTAACAACATCATTTGCACCAATAACAATTGCAACATCGGTCTGCCCGAAAGTTGGATTAACTTCATCCATTTCAGCCAATTGATCATAAGGAACACTTGCTTCGGCAAGCAATACGTTCATATGGCCGGGCATGCGACCAGCAACTGGGTGGATTCCATAGGCAACATCGATACCTTTTGCAATCATCAAATCCGCTAATTCGCGCACAGTGTGTTGTGCTTGCGCAACGGCTAGTCCAAAGCCAGGAACAATTACAACGCGGCGCGCATAATTAAGAAGAATCGCAACATCATCGGGTGAACCAGAACGCACCGGACGATTTTCTGCTTCTCCACTTGCTGCTTGTGGCTTTGCAGTAAAAGCGCCGAATAAAGTTCCAAAGAGCGAACGCCCCATCGCTTCAGCCATTAAACGCGTAAGAATTGTTCCGGAAGCACCAACTAAAGTTCCAGCAATTATTAATAGAACAGAATCGAGCACATAACCACTTGCAGCAACGGTTAGACCAGTAAATGCATTTAACAACGAAATAACAATTGGCACATCTGCGCCACCAACTGGCAGTACAAAGAGAACACCAAATAATAATGAAAGCCCGGATAAAATAAGTAGCGGAGTTGTTCCCATGGTCGTTACAACCCAAGTGCCAACACCCAGAACACTGGCAAGGGTTGCGGCAATAACAAATCGACCGCCTGGGAAAACTACTGGTCGAGTTGTCATTAATTCTTGCAATTTTAAGAAGGTAATTATCGAACCGCTAAATGAAACGCATCCAACGATTACTGTGAAAACAGTGAAAATAACTGCAGCAGTTGTTGTATCAGCACCAAGGCGGAGATATTCAACAATTGCAACAAGGGCTGCTGCGCCACCACCGGCACCATTAAATAGTGCAACAAGTTGTGGCATTTGTGTCATCTGAATTTTGCGCGCCGCTGGTACACCAATTGCTAAACCGAGGGCCATTGCGCCAAGAATCCAACCTAAGTTGTTAAGTGGAAGCAGATGGGCCGCGGAACCATCTTTAGGTTTTGTGACATAAAAGAAAACAACAATTGTTGCAATCGTTGCACCAAGTGCGCCAATTAAATTACCACGACGTGCAGTTCGCGGATGCGATAAACCTTTTAGCGCCAGAATAAAACAGATACCGGCAGATAAACCTGCGAGGTCATAAAACATCCTGCTCATTTTTTCTTACCTTTAAACATTTCAAGCATTCGATCGGTCACAACAAAGCCGCCCACCAAATTTATTGTTGCTAAAACAATGGCGGCTACGGCCAGGCCCAATTCAAGATTGGTTGTGCTGTGGTCGGCAACGATGATTGCTCCAACCAAAATAATTCCGTGGATGGCATTTGCACCACTCATAAGCGGGGTGTGCAGCGTAGATGAAACTTTAGATACAACTTCGAAACCAACGAAAACGGCTAAAACATAGATTGAGATGATTGCGATTGCATCCATTATTTTTCTCCCGCATTTCGCTTTGCACCGGCATGAGTTAGGGCGGAACCATTAATGATTTCGTCTTCAAAGTCCAAATCAAAACTTGCAGGGTTTGCATCAGCGGCTGGCTTTGTCATAAGAGTTAACAGATTTACAACGTTGTGCGAATACAAACTAGATGCATGAAATGGCAATTGGCTTGGAACATCTTTCCCGCCCCAAATTTGAACTCCATTTGATGTAATGACAATTTCACCAGGCTTTGATCCTTCAACGTTACCGCCAGTTTCTGCAGCAAGGTCGATGATGATTGTTCCGGTCTCCATCGCGTTAACCATTTCGGCAGTTACTAATCGTGGCGCAGTACGGCCTGGAACAGCCGCAGTTGTAATTAATACATGTGATGCCGCAATGTAGGGAGTCAATAATTCGCGTTGTTTAGCTGCGCGGTCATCGGTCATCTCGCGCGCATAACCGCCAGCACCTTCCAGTGATTCAAGTTCTAATTCAATAAAAGTTGCACCCATTGATCGAACTTCATCAGCCGATGCTGGACGAACATCGTATGCCGAAACTACTGCGCCGAGTCGTCTTGCAGTTGCAATTGCTTGCAGACCTGCCACACCAGCACCCAAAACTAAAACTTTCGCTGGCGTAACTGTTCCAGCAGCGGTCATAAGTAGTGGGAAAAAGCGTGGCGATAATTCGGCTCCAACAATTGCTGCACGATAACCGGCACAGAGCGCTTGCGAAGTAAGTGCGTCCATGGATTGCGCACGCGAAATGCGCGGAACCATTTCCAATGAGAACGCAGTAACACCAGCACTTGCGGCGGCATCAATTGAATCCGTGGCAGTAACAGGTGAGAGAAAACTAATTGTTATTGCGCCTTTTTTTAATTTTGTCATTTGTGCTGGCGTTAATGGCGTAACTGAAAGAATCACATCAGCACTTGATAGAACTTCACCGGTGGAAATAGATGCGCCAGCGCTTTGATATTGAGCATCGGATGCTTGTGCATGCAGACCCGCACCTGATTCGATTACAACATCTAGACCTAAGCGAGTTAATTTAATAATTATGTCAGGGACAAGAGCGACTCTTTTTTCGCCGTCACGAATTTCTTTTGGGACGGCAATAAGCATATTCATATACTAATACTTAAAACCCTCAAGTTCACCACGTGTGAGGTGATACACAATTGCTTGAATCGTGGTTCTACGATGAAAAGCTTCGCGCCAGATTACTGATTTAGGACCATCAATGAGAGCTGCCTCTACTTCTTCACCTCTATGCGCAGGTAAACAATGCATGAATATTGAATCTTTAGAAGCTGTAGCCATTAATTTTTCGGTGACTGAAAATGGCGAAAGGGCTGCAAATTTTTCCGCGCGATCGGATTCAGAATCACCCATTGACATCCATACATCGGTATATAAAACGCTGGCATCTTTTGCTGCAACTTCTGGATCATGAAGTATTTCAATCTTTGCGCCACTTTGCTTAGAAATTTTTTGCGCTGTTGCAATTGCATGCGTACTTGGCGCCCATTTACCAGCTGGAGTTGCAGTTACAACATGCGCACCCATGATGGCGCCCATGATTAACCAAGCGCTAGCCATATTATTTCCATCACCTAGATAGACAAATTTGCGACCAGAAATATCTTCTCCAAAAGTTTCGCGAATAGTTAACCAATCCGCAAGTAATTGGGTTGGGTGGTCATCATCGGTGAGTGCATTAATAATCGGGATACTGGCGTGCTTTCCTAATTCATCAACATCGGCTTGGGCAAAGGTACGAATTATTAGCGCACTGCAATACCCGCTAATTATTTTGGCCGTATCGGCGATTGTTTCACCGCGACCTAGTTGTAATTCGTCACCACGAATAAAAATCGGCGTTCCACCTAAATGTGCTACAGCTGTTTCAGATGATAAACGGGTACGAGTTGAAGGTTTAGTCATATAAATCGCAACAGTTTTACTGGCAAGTGCGGTGCTCGAGCGAAAAGGATTGGCGGCGAATTCGCTGGCAGTATCTAGTAGCAACTCAACGTCTGCACGGCCAAGGTGCTCGGTACGCAGTAAGTCCTTCATTTGCTAACTCTACCCGCTTATTACTTCGTCCATGCGCGAGTATTATTCTTACTTCGCCCACGTACGAGTATTATTCTCTACATTATGGCAATGGATATGGGTATCTTTAAACGAATCGGCGGCGAAACTCAAACCGATACGGATGTGCTGACTCGACCAATTCTTGAAGAAGATGATGGTGGACATGATCGATTTTCCCACTATGTTAAAAAGGAAAAAATTGTTGAATCTGCAGTAACTGGCAAAAGCGTTAGAGCCTTATGCGGAAAGAAATGGGTACCTTCCAGAGATCCTGAAAAGTATCCAATCTGTCCTACTTGTAAAGAAATTTATGCGGGCTTGTCTCCTTCCCCTGAGGATAAATAACGAAAAACAGCAATCGCAAGTGCGCCCCGCGCCTAGGAGTTTTACTCTCCCTCATATTAATAATGAGTGAACTTTCTCTGCCAACTTCGGTGCAAGCAGCTAATCCACCAAGGCCAATTCTTTCTGGATGGATTCCTTACTATTCAGTTAAAACAGTTCTACCGTTTGTAAAGAAAATTCCAACAATTGTTGCCCCCGTTGTCGGCGCTCCGATTACATGTGAAGATTCGGAATACACGCCTTCTGATCTAGCCCTCATTAATGCCTCTTATTTATATACAAATCGCGATTTAATGAAAGAAGTAACCCCTTTTTGGTACACACTAAAAAGCCCCACAGTAATTAGAGATGATTACTTAACTGCCGCTCCTTCTTGGCCAATGAGCGGTGTAGTTTGTTTAATGAAAAAAGCGGGTCTATCGATAGTACCGACTCTTACCGATGGAACAAAAAAATTAGTTCTTTCTAATTATTTGGCAGATACAAATTCTCGTGCGAACATAGTTAACACGATTTATGATTTAGTGTTAAAGAACAACTTCGATGGTATCGACTTAAACTTTGAGGGTTTTGCTTTTGTAGATGGAAATACGACTTGGGCAAAGACGGCACCTAACTGGATTGAATTTATTAAAGAATTAGCTGCAAAATTACACGGAGCAAGTAAAACTTTATCTGTCACATCTCCAGTGCACTTTAATCCGACCGAGAGAATCAAGGGATACACGATTTATTCATGGTCGGCCATCGCCCCGTTTATTGATCGGTTAAGAATTATGGCTTATGACTATTCAGTTTCAAATGCCGGGCCAATTGGACCAATAGGTTGGACAGAAAAATCTGTTCAGTACGCAATAAGCGTTATGCCAGCATCTAAAGTTTTTATCGGTCTGCCAGGGTATGGAAGAGATTGGATCAATAAAGTCACGGGGACTTGCCCAACTTCAGCGCCGCCCGGCTTATCTGCATCGAGTAGGGCAGCGACTTTCAAAATGAACTACGCAAGTGCAAAGGCAAGTATCGATGGCGCAGTGCCCATTTTTGATGAGAAAAATAGTGAAGCAACTTATTCTTATATGCGAATTTTTAACGGACAGACTTTAAAGGGTGCGGCGACTTCTTGCATTGTTTCGCGCACTGTTTGGTATCAAAATGCGCGTAGTTACGCCGAGCGTCTCGCACTTGTTGCTAAATATCGCCTTGCCGGCATATCTCTGTGGACACTTGGTATGGAAGATGTGAGTGCAACAAATGAAATTAGGAAGGCAGCCCATGCTATTGCAGCTGATGAGGTTGTGAGTGCGCTAACCAGTGATCGTAATGAATTGCAATTCGGGGAGATATTTACAATTACGGGGAATATTTCCTTAAAAGATAAATCACCAATTTCTGGTTTGTCCGTTATTCTCGAGGCGCGCAAAGCAAATCAAATGGATTGGACCAAGATTGCCGATGCTACAACAGGAATTGATGGTCTGATTTCAATACCTATATTGATTGGAACAAGCACAACTCTGCGCCTTAAAACTGAAGGGACGTGGGAGCGTTCGGCATCACTTAGTAGCGAAATAAATATTTCTCTCAAATCCCGCTTAAATATAATTCCACCCACTGCAGTTAAGCGTGGTGATGCGATAACAATTTCTGGGGGAATCCTTCCTGCAGAATCTGATAGGTCGGTAAATCTGCAAAAATTACTTTCAGGAAAGTGGCAAAATAGTGGCGTGGCTGTACCAATTGATGTTGCAGGCAACTTCAGTGTCACGACTACTGAATTGAAACGAGGAATCGTGAAGATGAAAATAGTAATTTCGGCAACTGCGACATCTCCTGAAGTTTCATCGCCGACTTTCGCTATTATTATTCGCTAGCCATGGTGCTCACAGCAGATAAAATTGAGGAAGATATTGAAGCCATCTATAGCGCCGAAAAACCTTGGATTACAATTGTTTGGGACGATCCAGTAAATTTAATGAGCTACGTAACCTATGTTTTAATGGAACTTTTTGGTTTTACAAAAGAAAAAGCGACAGAGTTAATGCTTAAAGTTCATAACGAAGGCAAAGCAGTCGTTTCAACGGGCAGTCGTGAAGAGATGGAACGCGATGTTGCACGGTTACACGAATACGGACTGTTGGCAACGCTACAACGTGGTGATCAAATTTTATGAGTCATCAAAAGAATCTTTGATTGAAGCCTTAATGGATGAGTCAGGATAGACTCGCGCGCGTGAGTGATGCATCGATAGGTATTTTTGATTCAGGCGTTGGCGGGCTAACTGTTGCACGTGCAATATTGGATCAACTTCCTAATGAATCCACGCTTTATATTGGCGATACTGCGCGCGGCCCATACGGCCCACGTCCATTGGCGCAAGTCCGCGAATTCGCTCTTGAAACTTTAGATTTTTTAGTTGACCAAGGCGTTAAAGCTTTAGTAATTGCTTGTAACACAGCAAGTGCTGCAATGTTGCGCGATGCGCGGGAACGTTATTCAATTCCGGTTGTTGAAGTTATCCAACCCGCAGTTCGACGCGCAGTTGCTGCGACTCGATCTGGTCGAATTGGTGTTATCGGTACCCGTGCCACAATTGAATCAAAAGCCTATGCAGATGCTTTTGCTGCTGCCCCACATTTACAAATCACATCAATTGCTTGTCCACTTTTTGTTGAATATGTAGAACTTGGTCAAACCTCAGGGGAAGAAATTACAAAAATTGCACGCGAATATTTAGCCCCTGTAATGGCAGCCGATGTCGATACACTTGTTTTAGGTTGCACTCATTACCCATTACTAACCGGAGTTATTTCATATGTCATGGCCGATGGAGTTTCATTAGTTTCAAGTGCCGAAGAAACAGCAAAAGATTTATATCGAGTTTTAGTTGAAAGTTCATTATTGCGAAAACAACAATCGGCACCGCCATCACATCGCTTTTTGGCAACTGGAGATGCGCACGCCTTTGAATTATTAGCACGTAGATTCCTTGGCCCAGAAGTTACAAAAGTTGAACATCGCGATTTATAAAGGGGAGAAAATAATGGCACGCAATGACGGACGAGAAATGAGCGACCTTCGCGAAATTAAATTTACGCGCGAATGGCTAGACCATGCCGAAGGTTCAGTACTTGTTGAGTTTGGTAAGACTCGTGTCTTGTGCGTTGCATCTTTTTCACCAGGTGTTCCTCGCTGGTTAAAAGATACGGGTAGGGGTTGGGTTACATCAGAGTATGCAATGTTGCCGCGTGCAACACATACTCGCTCCGATCGTGAAAGCGTTAAAGGGAAACTCGGCGGGCGCACTCAAGAAATTTCGCGATTAGTTGGTCGTTCGCTGCGTGCAATAGTAAATATGGAAGAACTTGGCGAAAATACAATTGTTATAGATTGCGATGTGCTACAAGCCGATGGTGGAACACGAACTGCGGCAATTACTGGTGCATATGTCGCCCTTGCTGATGCAATCACTTGGGCCAAGAAGCAAGGCCATCTTAAAGCAAATGCAAATCCGTTAAGTGATTCGGTTGCAGCAGTGAGTGTGGGAATTGTTGATGGTAAACCAATGCTTGATCTTTGTTATGAAGAAGATGTCCGGGCCGATACTGATATGAATGTTGTGTGCAGCGGAGACGGACGCTTTATCGAAGTACAAGGAACGGCTGAAGGCACACCCTTTGATCGCGACTTACTCGATCAACTATTGAATTTAGCAGTTGTAGGCTGTAAAGAATTGCGTGTAATGCAAGATGCAACTCTAACGAAATAGACTCATTATCAATGCCCCACAAACTAGTTTTAGCAACACGCAATCAAGGAAAGATTATCGAGCTGCGAAGAATTCTCGACTCTCTTTCGGCCGGAGTAATTGAACTAGTTGGTTCTGAGGAATTTTCTGACTTAAATGATGTCGAAGAAACAGGAAGCACTTTTGAAGAAAACGCTTTGATTAAAGCGCGTGCAATTTGCGTGGCAACAGGATTACCCGCAATCGCTGATGATTCTGGACTCTGTGTTGATTTCCTAAACGGCGCCCCAGGAATTTATTCAGCAAGATTTGCTGGTCTTCATGGGGATGATCGCGCAAATAACGAAAAATTATTGAAAGAACTGCTTGATGTACCCGAGGGTGCGAGGAGTGCCCATTTTTCTTGTGTTACCGCCCTTGCAATGCCAGATGAACGAGAAGTAACGAAATATGGGCAATTTGATGGCTCAATCCTTTCTACACCAATCGGGGAGCAAGGTTTTGGGTATGACCCAATTTTTAAGCCCGCCGGATATGAGATTTCCAGCGCACAAATGAGCCCTGAAAGTAAAGATGCGATAAGTCATCGTGGAAAATCAATGCGTGCCATCGCACCTTTGGTCATAGAAATGCTCACCGCGCTGGGGTAAACTTTATTTATCGCCAGTGCGTTACTTGCGTACGTACCGATATCCAAGGAGTCAAAGTGGCCGTAAAGAAGAAGAGTGCTAAGAAAGTAGCTAAGAAGTCTCCGGCCAAAAAGGTTGCGACTAAAAAAACTGTGGCTAAAAAGAAAACCGCGAAGAAATCAGTAGCGAAGAAAACTGCAAAGCGCGTTGTTAAGAAAACCGCAAAGAAATCAGTAGCGAAGAAAACTGCAAAGCGCGTTGTTAAGAAAACCGCAAAGAAATCAGTAGCGAAGAAAACCGCCAAGAGATCAACGCCTAGAATTTCAGTTCCAGCGGTACCGGTTCGTTCAGCCCGCACTTCTGCACCGATAAGTATTGCAACGACTCCAGTGGCAAGACCAGCAAGTATTGCAATGATCCCAGCTGCTATACCAGCAAGTACTGCCAAGCCCGTTGTGAAACCAAAACAGGCAACATCTAATCGAATGATGCTTGCAATAATTGTCGGAATCGCATTGCTTGCAATCATTGTTTGGTCAAAGTCTTCAGATAATGGTAGCGATGACGCTGCACCTGCTCCTTCAGCGTCAGCATCGGCTGAACCGAATGAGAGCGCAAGTGCTGAACCGAATGAGAGCGCAAGTGCTGAACCGAGTGAGAGCGCAGCCGCAGTTGCCAACGTTGAAGCACCAAGTAAATTCGTTGCCCTTAAGAGCGCAGATGGTTTAACTCTTCGCTGGGTTGCACCAATAGCAACCGATGGTTTAACTGGATATAACGTTGAAATTCGTGCTGGTGGTTCAGCCGATTGGGAAATAATTGCAACTGTGCCTGCAGAGCAATTAACACAAAGTGTTACTAAGAGTTCAGATTCTGGTTGGACTCAATTCCGTGTTTCATCTGTTTACTCAGATGGACAGACTGCATCAGCAACTGTCTTTGGAATTCCCGGGGGATTTGTTTAAAGAAAATCTTTAATTAAAAAACCTCACAGCGATGTGAGGTTTTTTATGGCAAGAATTGCGAGATTGCATCAACATATGCAATAACGCCAGTTGGAACTAAATGCACGCCATCAGGTGCAAAATATTCTGGATGGCCTTGCGAAATAGTGGCCCAATCAATAAGTCTCGCTCCATAAAGTTTGACATACTGTGAAATAAGAGCGTTGTTTTCATCTCGCCAACCACGCGGTACTGCAGTATTTACAACAATAATTTTCGGCTGATCTTTTACTTCTTCAAAGATCGCCACCACTTGCTCGGTTGTTAACTTATTATTATTGCCAAGATTAAAAATTACAGTTGCGTCAACCATACGGATTTTGTCATGTTGAATAACTTCGAGAAGTTCTGACACTTGACGGCCGACTCGGGCATTTATTAGACCAATAGCGTGCCGGGCGTTCATTTCATGGCGTATTCCAAGAATTACTGAATCACCAATAACCCACAATCCCGATTTCGCATCCTTCATAATCGGGGGTTCAATGGGGAGGCTTAATTCTTCCTTTAATGCAATTTCTACTTTGTCGCTTGTGGTAATGGCTCGAGTGGTTACTAGTGTTGTTGAAATAGCTAAAAGAAGAACTACGAAAACTAATGCGCCCTTTTGTCGCATCTGTACTCGTTTGGTGCGATATTTCATACCTTTAAACCAATAGCGAACGGCTCCGACACGAATAGGCAGTTCCACCCAACGAAGTGAAATATCGGCCAAAGCAAAAACAATAAGAATTCGCAAGGCGTATAACGCCCACGGCGAACCATCAATATCAACGGATGGTCTTGTAAGTTGGAAAACAATCCAGTGCCATAAATAAATAGCGTACGAACGCTCACCAATCCAAATCATTGGTTTAGAACTCAGTAGCGGGGCAACGCGTGATGCAGGATGAACAATTGAAGTAAGAATTGCACAACCGAATATTGCTGCAAGTGGAAATGCTAATTTGTAGAGCGTCGCATCACTTTCGTTGATTAGCAGAAATGTGGCAATTATTCCGAGAAAACCAATAACTCCGATTCCGTCAATAAAATCTTGGGCTTTTTTGGTAACAACTTCTTTTAAATTTTGCGGAATCCAACTAACTGCGAGTGCTGCGCCTAGAAATAATCCGATGCTGTGGGTATCGGTTCCAAAATAAACATGACTTACTTGTGAAGCATTTGCAGAATCGATGCGAAAAGATAGAAAAAGCAAGGCTGTTCCTGAAATTGCAGCGATGAAAAGCGCCACACTTGAAATCCTTCTTTTACCAAACTGGCGCAAAACTAAGAGCAAAATTAAAGGCCAAATTAAATAAAATTGGGCCTCAACCCCGAGCGACCAAGTATGTTGCAAAAGGGGTGGACGCCCAATAGCTTCGAAATAATCAGTATGGCGAAAGACCAGCCACCAATTCATTACACCAAAGAGCGAGAATGGCGTATCGGCAATAAAGCGCTTCATGGTCTCTGGTGCCCAAAAGCCAATGAAGAGCGTGGTGGTAATTATCATGAAAACCAGCGGCGGCAATAAGCGCCGAACGCGTGCTAAATAAAAAGCGCGTAGATCTAAACCCTCACTCTGTTGAATTGAATCAAGTAATAAACGGGTAATGACATAGCCAGAGATAACAAAGAAGAGATCAACTCCTAAAAAACCTCCCGGAATCCACTTAAAGCCCAAGTGATAAAGCATGACTGCAATTACTGCGACGGCACGCAGGCCATCAATTGCTGGGATGTATCGGAGTCCACGAGAAGTTTGCATAAAAATTACTTACTTTTCGCAGACTTCCTTTTCGCAGCTTTCTTAGCAGTTGATTCCTTAGGCGCACCAAGTGCTCTAGAGCGACGTTCGCTAGCAACTTTTATTGGTCCTGCATTAATAATTGAGTCATCTGAAGTTAAATTCTCAAGAACGTTTTTTTGCAAGTCAGATAATTGATTAAATGCGGATTCAAGACGAGTACGAGATTGATGAATTGCATTTTCTGCTGCATCTAATGATTGTGTCTGAATTCTATATAACCGTTCTGCCTCAGAAATAACTCCGCCCAACCATTGGCGATAGTTTGAAACTTCGGATGTAGCGGTACTAATAATTCTTTCACCTTCACGGCGGGCTGCAGTTGCAAACGCTGTGGCTTCGCGTTTCTTACTTTCGACAATTGATTCGGCTTCGCTTTCAGCTTGTGCTACTAAATCTTGAGCTTCTGATTCGGCAGTTTGAATATATTTACGTCCGCGAGATTCGGCCCCAGAAAGTATCGATTGTGCTTTAACTTCAGATTTTTCCATCGCCTCTTTTACTTGGCGAGAAGATTCACTTACTAAGCGAGAAGATGCAGATTGCGCTTTTGCCTCGCGCGCTTGGGCTGATTTAATCATGGCCATAGCGGTCTCAGTTGCCAGAATTTCAAATTCTTCTTTACTCAGCGATGTTATATCTCGGCGCGAACGTAAATCAGCAAGTTGTGATTCCAGTTGGCGAATACGATCAACCGAAGATGGCGCATCATTTTCTTCGCTCTTAAAACCAACCCAGTTAAGGAAGGAATTCTTCTCACTCATTTTTCTACCTCACGTCAATCTGGAGCGCCAGTAATTATGTGCCTAGATTAGGGCACAAGAGGCTTTGTCAAAAGCCCCAAAATCACCCCAGAGCCCCTAAAGGCGCTATTTAGTGTAAATAGCGACTGAGATTGCTATGTATTGCGAGATCCAAGCAGCGAGGACTAAGACATGAAAAAGTTCGTGGAACCCAAAATATTTTGCATTTCTGCCGGGCCGCTTGAGGACATAAAAAATCGCGCCAATTGAATATAAGAGCCCTCCGATAAGAATTGGAAGCAGAACCCAATACCCGCCCTCTTTAAATAATTGCGGGGTATAAATAACTGCAACCCAACCCAGAAGTAAATAATTGGCAACATATAACCAGCGCGGAGCGCCCACCCAAAAAACTCGCATTGCAACCCCAACGAACGCTCCCACCCAAACAACTGATAGAAGAATCGTACGATCGCGTCCGTGTAACAGAGTTACGGCAAAAGGCGTGTAGCTTCCGGCAATTAATAAATTGATATTTGCGTGATCCCAACGGCGCCAGATTTTTTTCTTGGCAGGAGACCACGGCACGCGATGATAAATTGCAGAAACACTAAAAAGTAAAATTGCAGTTATGGAATAGAGCGCAACTGCAAATTTGAGCGAGTTTTTACTCAGAATAAATAAGACTAAAGAAGCAATAATGATTACAGGGGTTGCGCCTAAGTGAAACCAGCCACGAAGTTTTGGCGGAATCGGAGTTTGTGTCATCGGGCTCCTTTAGTATAGCAAGTAAGAGTTATCTTAAGCCCATTTGTATTGGGTGACAAAGGTCAAATACGCTGCTAAACATAGGCTATGACAACTCATAGATCTGCAATTTTTGAACTTAGCGACGCCTATATAACGCAAAGTGCAGCGCTTTCGCCGATTGCTTGCACTTATTTAGGAATTTCAGAGCAAGACGACAAGTTAGATGACTTTTCAATCTTAGGTATGGAAAAAAACGCTGCGCTAGTTCGCGTGACGCTAAAGTCACTTGCTGCTTTAAAACCGATTGATGAAATTGATCGCATTGCTGGCGCAGTAATGCAAGAGCGCCTTGAGTCAAGCTTGGCTCTGCATGGCTCGATGGAGCAACATGTTTTGTGGAATGTGCTGACTTCGCCACCATCTAATATTCGCCAAGTTTTTGAAATGATGCCACGGGCGACCGATAAGGATTTCGACAATATTGCTAACCGCCTCCATGCGGTAGAAGGCGCACATAATTCTTGGATTTCTTGTATTAGTGAAGTTGCAAAATTGGCAATGACAACTTCACAACGCCAAGTAAAAGGTGTGGCAGAACAATTAGAGGGTTATGCCAATGGTGGATATTCGCGGATGGCCAAAGATTTTGATACCGAAGGTAAATATCCAGCGCTGCATATTGCGGCAAAGTCGGCAGAGAAATCAGCAGCGCAGACCGCAAAGTATTTGCGGGAAGTCTATTTTCCAATTGCAAATCCAATTGATGCAGTTGGTGAGGCACGTTATGCACCTTGGGCGCGATATTTTACTGGTGCAAAATTAGATTTGCGAGCGACCTATGAATGGGGAATGCAAGATTTAGCCCAAATTAATGAGCGCATGTGGAAAGTTGCGAAAAAGATTAAGCCTGATGCAAAGACGCTACGCGAAGTTGCCGATCATTTAGAGCGCGACCCTAAGTACATAATTAAAGGTAAAGATGCCATTGTTAAAAAACTGTTGGACTTCACTGCTGCTGCGGTTAAACAAATGGATGGTATTCATTTTGATATCGATGATCGCATTAAATTTTGCGATGCTCGGTTGGCTCCCGAAGGCAGTGCATCTGCGCCTTATTACATGCCTCCGAGTGAAGATTTATCGCGCCCCGGAACAACTTGGTTGCCAACACTTGGCAAAGATGAATTTAATTGGTGGCATCTAGCTTCTACTTGGTATCACGAAGCAGTTCCGGGTCACCATTTGCAAGTTGCAACTGCCACACTTGAAAAAGATCGCCTAAGTAGATTTCAGCGCACTGATGCGTGGTGCAGTGGTTATGGCGAAGGTTGGGCGCTTTATGCCGAGCGCTTCATGGATGAACTTGGGGCATTTGATGAACCCGGAATTGAAATGGGTTTTCTTTCAAACCAAGCGCTGCGTGCAACGCGAATCGTGATAGATATCGGAATGCATTTGGGTTATAAAGATGAAGATGGAAATGTTTGGAACGCGCAATTAGCAAAAGCTGCGCTAATGAATAAAGCCCTGCTAGATCTTGATCATGCAACTTCTGAAACCGATCGCTATTTGGGTTGGCCAGGGCAAGCAATTTCATACAAAGTTGGCGAACGTGTGTGGGTAAAAGCACGCGAAGATGCAAAAGCACGGTTAGGAAATAATTTTTCAATGAAGAAATTTCATTCTTATGCACTAAAACTTGGTCCAATGGGGCTAGATCCATTTGCCGCCGAACTAGAAATGTGGGACGGAAAATAGTGACAAATTAACTGGTGCGGGAGGCGGGACTTGAACCCGCACGTCCGAAGACACAGGTTCCTAAGACCTGCGTGTCTGCCATTTCACCACTCCCGCAATTGCCCAGAAATTATCTAGGCCAAAGTAAGTGGACTTTTCCAAATGAAGTGAACTAGGAGCAAGGTTACGGGTAAGGCGGTGAAGTTGCCAAAACGAGAGTTTTTAAGGCTCTTTTAAGTAATGTTTTTACTCCCCAAGAATAAAGGCGTAAACGGTAGCCTTGCTTCTGTGCCCGCATCGCAATTATCGCAAGTAGAGCAACTCGCGCTCGCGCTTAAAGCTGCTATCAGCCGCGCTATTTCGGCGGGGAGTATTAACGGGCCAATTCCGCAAGAGATCAGAATAGAGCGCCCAAAGAATCGCGACCATGGCGATTATGCATCATCGATTGCCTTGCAACTTGCAAAGAGTTCCGGCAAATCACCCCGTGATGTGGCCGAGATTATTGCTAAAGAATTAGAGACAATTGCCGAAATTTCACGCGTTGAAATTGCCGGGCCGGGCTTTATTAATTTAACACTAAATCGCGCCAAACAAGGCGAACTCGTTATGAGTATCTTGGACGCAAAAGAAAAATACGGCCGCGGTGAATTATTAAAAGGCGTATCTATTAACTTGGAATTTATTAGCGCTAACCCAACTGGGCCGCTGCATTTAGGTCATACCCGATGGGCCGCAGTTGGCGATGCCCTTGGGCGCGTACTTAGTGCAGCAGGTGCGAGCGTAACGCGCGAGTTTTATATCAATGATCGCGGAAATCAGATGGATTTATTTGGTGCCTCCGTTGAAGCTGCAGCTTTAGGCAAAGCGATTCCAGAAGGTGGATATCAAGGCGATTATATTGCAGATCTTGCGCGCGAAGTTGTGGCAGCTAATCCTGCGATTCTTAAAATGGCCGAACCGGCACGGGTAGAAGAATTTCGTGAAAACGCCTATGCCTTACAACTTAGCGATCAAAGGCGAACCTTAGATAATTTCCAAACGCATTTTGATATCTGGTTTTCGGAACGATCACTACATGAGCAAGGCGCAGTCGAACATGGTTTAGCGAAATTGCGCAAGGAGGGACATGTCTTTGAGGAAGAAGGTGCGCTCTGGCTGCGCACCACAGATTTTGGTGATGATAAGGATCGGGTATTAAAAAAGAGTGATGGTTCGCTAACTTATTTCGCCTCCGATACCGCTTATTACATTAACAAGCGCGAACGCGGTTTTGATATCTGCATTTATATGTTGGGCTCTGATCATCACGGTTATGTCGGCCGCTTAAAAGCAACTGCGGCATGTGCTGGCGATGATCCTGAATACAACATCCAGGTATTGATTGGGCAGTTAGTAAAGATAATGGAAGGTGGCCAAGAGGTAAAACTCTCAAAGCGCGCTGGCACAATTATTACTTTAGAAGAGCTCGTTGAAAAAGTTGGGGTTGATGCCGCGCGCTATACCTTAATTCGTTATCCAGTCGATACTCCTATGGTGATGGATATAGATGTTTTAAAACGTAACACCAATGAAAATCCGGTTTACTATGTTCAATATGCGCACGCACGCATTGCTGGCGTCTTGCGAAATGCCGATGAATTAAAAATTTCTACTGCGCTAAAAGATTTCGACCCATCACAATTAACCCATGATCGCGAAAATGAATTGCTAGGCGCACTTGCCGAATTTCCACGCGTAATTGCAGGTGCTGCCGATTTGCGTCAGCCACATCGCGTGGCGCGATATTTGGAAGAACTCGCTGGCGTGTATCACGGCTTTTATGCCGACTGCAGGGTGTTGCCAATAGGCGATGAAGCTATTGCGCCGATTCACACGGCGCGTGCGCTTTTGTGTAGCGCAACAAAACAAGTTCTAAAAAATGGTCTTGATCTACTCGGCGTCAGCGCGCCAGAGAGGATGTAAAAATGTGGTCAAAAAAGATTTCTTTTGATAATGGCCAATTACATCTAGATGGCATAAGTGCAAAGCAATTGGCGAAGGATTTTGGCACTCCAACTTTTTTCATAGATGAAGCCGAATTTCGTTTACGAACAAAGGTTTGGAACGAAGCCTTGCAGAACAGCTTTGGTTCAAGCGCTGGCTCGGTTTATTACGCGGCCAAAGCTTTTATCTGTGTCGAAGTTGCGCGCTGGATTAAAGATTGCGGAATAGGAATTGATGTTTGCACTGGTGGCGAACTTGCGGTGGCTATCGCTGGCGGAATTGATCCTGCAAAAATAGAATTACACGGCAATAACAAATCCGTTTCGGAAATCCAACGAGCCATATCATCTGGTGTTGGCACAATTGTTATTGATTCGCTATATGAAATCGAGCGAATATCTGCATCGGCAAAAGCGCAGGGGAAAACACAACGCGTTTTGCTGCGTCTTACCCCAGGCATTGAAGCCCACACGCACGAATCAATTGCGACAGCGCACGAAGATGTGAAGTTTGGTTTTTCAATTGCAAGTGGTGCGGCATGGAGCGCAGTTCTTGAAACTCGCAAACATTCATCCCTACAACTTTGCGGTTTCCATTCACATATCGGTTCACAAATTCTAGGCGTTGAATCCTTTGGTCTAGCCGCCGACCGTTTAATAACTTTACTTGCTCGTTATCGCGATGAATTTGGCGCGCAGTTATCCGAATTAGATTTAGGTGGCGGTTATGGCATTGCATATCTGCCAGGTGAGGTTGATTTAGATCCGCAAGAAGTAATGGCCGCACTTGCTGCCCAAGTAAAGAAAGCGTGTGCTGCAAATAAATTAGAGCTGCCGAAAATTTCAATAGAACCGGGTCGCGCAATTGTTGGTCCGACGATGTTTACACTTTATGAAGTCGGAACAATTAAAGATGTGGCGCTAGAAAATGGGAAAATTCGCCGATACATTTCCATCGATGGCGGAATGAGCGAAAATCCTCGCCCAGCGTTATATGGTGCCGAATACACAAGCGTTCTAGCTAATAGAAGTTCAAGCGCTGCATTAATTAATTCTCGTTTAGTTGGAAAGCATTGCGAAACCGGAGATATTGTTATCCGTGAAATTGATTTGCCTAGTGATATTGCGCCAGGGGATTTACTTGCAGTTCCTGCAACTGGGGCTTATGGCCGAAGTATGGCCAGCAATTACAACCATGTTCCACGCCCACCTGTTGTTGCAGTAAAAGGTGGCATCGCCCGGGTAATTCTGCGCCGCGAGAGCGAAGCAGATCTACTCGGACTCGATATTTAACGCGCATAGTGCCATTTATGAAAGAATAAGCGCATGAGCGCCAATCAAAAAAATATAACAATCGGCATGATTGGTTGTGGAGTTGTGGGCAGTCAAGTTGCCCGTTTGCTTCGCGCAAATTCAGCCGAGTTATCAACTCGCGCTGGGGCAAATCTTGTATTGAAGAAAATTGCTGTTCGTACTGCTGGTGCCCGCGCTGGTTTGGATGCTTCGCTTTTTACAACAAGCGCCGATGAAATTATTAGTGATCCTAGTATCGATATCGTCATTGAAGTTATTGGCGGCATCGAACCTGCGCGCGGATTAATTCTTAAAGCAATTAAGAATGGTAAATCAGTTGTTACGGCTAATAAAGCCCTCCTCGCCACACATGGCGCAGACCTTTATTCCGCAGCTGATACCGCAGGCGTTGATCTCTATTATGAAGCCGCCGTTGCTGGCGCAATTCCAATCATTCGTCCGATGCGCGAATCACTAGTTGGCGACCACGTGAAACGTGTTATGGGAATTGTTAACGGAACAACAAATTATATTTTGACAAAAATGGATGAAGAGGGCCGAGAATTTAACGAAGTTTTAGCGGAAGCACAATCACTTGGTTATGCCGAAGCCGATCCAACTGCAGATATTGAAGGTTTCGACGCCGCAGCAAAAGCGGCAATTCTGGCTGGCCTTGCTTTCCATTCTCGAGTAACTGCCGATGATGTTTATCGCGAAGGAATTACAGCTATTACTGCTAAAGATATTGAAGTTGCAAAAGCGATGAGCCATGTCATTAAATTATTAGCAATTGCTGAATTAACTCCGGCCAATGAAATATCGGTTCGCGTGCATCCTGTTTTAATTTCGCGCACTCATCCACTTGCCGCAGTACGCGATACATTTAACGCAGTATTCGTTGAAGCCGAATCAGCAGGTCAATTAATGTTTTATGGTCGTGGAGCAGGTGGAGATCCAACTGCTAGCGCCGTATTAGGCGATTTAGTTGCAGTTGCTCGCCACCGCGTACTCGGATCCCTTGGTCCGCGTGAAAGTGATTATGCAGATCGTGCTATTTGTGCAATCGGAAAGACAAAGACTCAATTCTTAATTCGGTTAGATGTTGCCGATAAATCAGGTGTTTTGGCGGCCATCGCTCAAACTTTCGCATCAGAGAACGTTTCAATTCAAACCGTTCGCCAGAGTGACCGTGGCGCAGATGCAGAGTTAATCATCGTTACTCACAGCGCAACTGAAGATGCGCTCTCATCAACTGTTAAAAAATTGGCAGCTATGGATATTGTTCGCAAAGTTGAAAGCGTTATTCGCGTAGAAGGTGCAGCCTCATAACGTGGGAATTTTTGGTAATAAATCAAGGGCCCATCAGTGGCGCGGAGTTATTGAGGAATATCGCAATCGACTACCAGTTAGCGATAAAACCCCAGTAATTACTCTGCGCGAAGGTGGCACACCGCTTATTTTGGCGGCCCACTTATCGGAATTACTTGAAAACGAAATTTGGTTAAAGTACGAAGGCACAAATCCAACTGGTTCTTTTAAAGATCGTGGAATGACATTGGCGATTTCAAAAGCTGCCGAAGCAGGCGCAAAGGCAGTTATTTGCGCATCTACCGGTAATACAAGTGCAAGCGCGGCGGCTTATGCGGTTAAAGCGGGCATGATTCCTGCAGTTTTAATTCCGAAAGGGAAAATTGCGATGGGCAAATTAGCCCAAGCAGTTATTGCTGGTTCGACTATTTTACAAGTCAATGGAAATTTTGACGATTGCTTAATTCTTGCGCGCGATTTATCGCAAAATTATCCAGTTGCACTCGTTAATTCGGTCAACCCATATCGTATTGAAGGACAAAAAACTGGCGCATTCGAAGTGGTAGATTTCTTAGGTGATGCCCCTGATTTACATGTATTACCAGTTGGAAATGCGGGCAATATAACTGCCTATTGGCAGGGTTACCGCGAATACCGCAAGGATGGAATTTCAAAACAATTGCCACAAATGTGGGGATTTCAAGCCGCAGGTTCTGCGCCAATTGTTGAAGGTAAAATTATTAAGAATCCTGAGACTATTGCAACTGCAATTCGTATAGGTAATCCTGCATCGTGGCAACAAGCAATCGCCGCGCGCGATGAATCTGGTGGATTAATTGATTGCGTAACCGATAAAGAAATTTTGAGTGCATATCGCTTAATCGCAAGTAGTGAAGGCGTATTTGTCGAACCATCAAGTGCTGCAGGCCTAGCAGGGCTGATTAAATATAAAGAGGCTGGCAAATTGACACGCGGAAAAAAAATCGTAATTACAGTTACAGGTCATGGATTAAAAGATGTTGCATGGGCACTTGAAGGCGCTGCAAAACCAAAAGTGGTTTCAGTAAATGCCACCGCTGCTGCAAAAGCGTTAGGTCTGGTATAAAAATGGTAAAACCAACTTTTAAAGCCCAACCAATGCAGGTTCAAGTTCCTGCAACGAGTGCCAATCTTGGCCCAGGTTTTGACTCTCTAGGTTTAGCCCTTGGCATGCACGATCGCTATGTTGCACAAATACTAGATGATTCAAGTATCGATGTAGATGTAACAGGTGAGGGCGCAAACGATGTTCCAAGAAATGATAAAAATTTAGTTGTACGTTCCATGTATAAAGGTTTTGAATTTCTCGGTGGTAAACCGCGCGGAGTAGCCGTACGCCAATTAAATGTAATTCCGCATGGTCGTGGGCTTGGTTCATCTGCTAGCGCAATTGTTGGCGGGCTCTTTCTTGCAAGAGCACTCGTCCTCGGCGGTAACGAGAGAATGAGCGACGAAGCGATTCTTAACCTTGCAAGTGAGATGGAAGGCCACCCGGATAATGTTGCTGCAGCAATTTACGGGGGTGCAACAATTGCGTGGCAAGAACAACAATATGGTGCAAAAGTTTCGTTATCTGTGAATATGGAAGTTGATGCGCGCATTGGTGCCGTTGCATTTATTTCCTCGAATGCAGTTGCAACAACTAAGGCCCGAAAGATGCTTCCTGAAACTATTCCGCACTCTGATGCGGTAAAGAATTCGACCAATACATCTTTATTGGTTCACGCACTTACCAAGCGCCCAGACTTACTCTTTACTGCCACAGAAGATTTTTTGCATCAGCGATATCGCAAAGAAGCAATGCCACAATCTTTTGCCCTTCTAACTAAATTACGCAGCGCTGGAGTTGCTGCATTTATTTCTGGAGCAGGGCCAACGCTTCTTGTATTACACACAGGAGGGGCTGCAGAAGTGGCCGAGATGGAGCGGGCTGCTGGTGAAAAATTTACTGTTTCTGCCCTATCGATTTCACGCACTGGGGCAAGCGTAATTTCTGCATAATTTGGCGATTTTACAAAGAGGTCAAGGCAGTGCTAATCTTTGGCTATCTGAACGGGCTTGCTTAATCGCCTTAATAATTATCAGATAAATACAAATAAAAATCCAAGGTTCTTAAACCAAATTTGAGCCAAATCTCTTTAGGTTTAAAACCAATAGCGAAAAGAAGCAAATGACAGAAGTAGAACAAGTACGTTCGAGCAGCCCAGAGCTTTCAGCAATGACTCTTCCCAAGTTAAAGACGGTTGCAAGACAACTTGGTATCGAAGGGGCAGCAAAGTTCAAAAAGGAAGCACTCGTAGAAGCGATTAGCGCTCTGCAAGCAAAGAACCGTGACGATTCCAAAGCCGAGCGCGAAGCACGTCGCGAAGCGCGCAATAATCGTAAAAAAGATACACCACGCAAGCCATCTGATAATTCCACCGATGATGACGACGATGAGTTATCAGAGAATTCAAATAATTCACAAAATAATGATCGCGATTCAAATTCACGTCGTGATCGCCACCATGATCGCGGACGCAACAGAGACCGCAACAGAGACCGCAACAGAGACCGTGCGCCACGCGAAGAACGCGAACCCGTTTTATCAGAAGATGATGTATTGGTTCCAGTCAGCGGCTTACTAGACGTTCTGGAAAGTTATGCCTTCATCCGCACCTCTGGATATTTGCCAGGGCCAAATGATGTTTATGTTTCACTTCAACAGGTACGTAAAAATGGACTTCGCAAAGGCGATGTTGTAACTGGGCAAGTTCGTCAAGCTCGCGAAGGCGAACAGCGTGCGAAATTTAATGCTTTGATTACTTTGGAAACTATTAATGGAGTCAGCCCAGAAGAAGCGCGTAATCGGGTTGAATTCAATAATTTAGTTCCGCTATACCCACAAGAGCGTTTACGCCTTGAAACTGAAGCCAATGTTTTGACAACTCGCGTGATTGATTTAATCGCGCCAATTGGTAAAGGCCAGCGCGGACTAATCGTTTCGCCGCCAAAGGCTGGTAAGACAATGGTTTTGCAAGCAATTGCTAACGCTATTACTACTAACAATCCAGAGTGCCACTTAATGGTTGTACTAGTTGATGAGCGTCCCGAAGAAGTTACAGATATGCAACGCTCGGTTAAGGGTGAAGTAATCGCTTCGACTTTCGATCGACCAGCAGATGACCACACAACAATTGCAGAACTTGCAATCGAACGCGCAAAGCGCCTTGTTGAACTGGGTCACGATGTTGTTGTTCTGCTCGATTCAATTACCCGCCTTGGTCGTGCCTACAATATTTCAGCACCTGCATCAGGCCGCGTTCTCTCTGGTGGCGTTGATTCGGCTGCCCTTTACCCACCTAAGAAATTCTTTGGTGCTGCTCGTAATATTGAAGATGGTGGATCTCTAACAATTCTTGCAACAGCCCTTGTTGATACAGGTTCACGCATGGATGAAGTTATTTTCGAAGAGTTCAAGGGCACAGGAAACATGGAACTTATTCTCAATCGTAGGATTGCAGATAAGCGCATTTTCCCAGCCGTTGATGTTGTGGGTTCTGGTACTCGTAAAGAAGAAATTCTTATGGGTAGCGAAGAACTAAATATTGTCTGGAAACTTCGTCGCGTTCTTCACGCGCTTGAACCACAAGCCGCCCTTGAATTACTGCTCGAGAAGATGAAGGGCACTAAGTCCAATGTTGAATTCTTGATGCAGATTCAAAAGACAACTTCAGGGATTAACGAGGGTTAAATCGACTCAAAAACTGCAGTGAAATGCCGAAGTGCTTTAGGAGCTTTAACAATTCGATAGCCGCGCAGTGAAGCTGATTCTTTTGCAACAGCTAAACAAACCTCGATGACATAGTCGATATGGCTTTGGGTATACGTTCTGCGCGGAATTGCTAATCGAACCAAATCCATTGCGGCTGGTTTCTCACTTCCATCGGGTTGCTCACCAAACATTACGGTTCCAATTTCGCAACCGCGCACTCCACCTTTTTCATACAGTGCAACGGCTAGCGCTTGTCCGGGGTATTCCAAAGAGGGAATATGCGGCAACATTGCTCGGGCATCGATATAAACCGCATGTCCACCAATGGGAAGTACCACTGGAATTCCTGCTTCAGACAATGCATTTCCTAAATATGCCGTTGAACGAATTCGATACTGCAAATAATCGTGGGAAACTGATTCAGCGATACCAACAGCAAGCGCTTCTAGATCTCTACCGGCTAAACCACCATATGTTGGGAAACCTTCAGTGAGAATTAAAAGATTTCGGGATTGCTCAGCTAAAGCGTCGTCATTGAGGGCTAACCACCCGCCAATATTTCCCATCGGGTCTTTCTTGGCACTAATTGTCATTCCATCGGCAAGAGATGCCATCTCACGAACGATGTCGGCAACTTCTCGTTCGCCCTGGCCTGCTTCGCGTTCGCGAATGAACCAAGCATTTTCAGCATAACGACAAGCATCTAAGAAGAAGAGAAGCCCATGCTTCTTGCATACTTGACTGACTGCACGAATATTTGCGAGAGAGACTGGTTGTCCGCCACCAGAATTATTTGTAACTGTCAACATAACTACTGGAATATTTTCAACTCCAGTATCCGCAATGAATTTTTCCAGAGCCTCTATATCCATGTTCCCTTTAAAAGGATGCAAATTTTTTGGATCCTTGCCCTCGGCTATAACTAAATCAACTGCACGTGCACCACTAAATTCAATGTTTGCCCGTGTTGTATCAAAGTGTGTGTTATTTGGAACTACTTTACCCATACCACCCAGAACGGTAAAAAGTATTTTTTCTGCAGCACGGCCTTGGTGAGTTGGGATTACATGTTTAAATGGAAAGAGAGATTTAACCGCGTCTCTAAAAATCTCCCAAGACGGCGAACCCGCATACGATTCATCGCCGTGTTGAATTGCTGCCCATTGGTCACGACTCATCGCACCCGTTCCAGAATCCGTCAGTAAATCAATCATCACATCGATTGCTCGAATGCTAAATAAGTTATATCCAGCTTTAACGAGTGCGGCTTTGCGTTCCGTTTCTGTTGTAAGGCGCAGTGGTTCAACGGAGTGAATACGGAAGGGTTCGATGATAGTTTTAAATTGCATTATGTGATGGTAGCCAAATTGATTTGATTAGTATGAATTAATTCGCGTGCTGGCACTCATTTGAGAGCCAGCACTACCTAACTGGTCAGTAGATATTTTCATGCAGGATAATGTCAGGCAGTTATGATTACGCAACCAAAAATCATTCAAGGCGGAATGGGTATCGCAGTTTCCAATTGGGAAATGGCCCGCGCCGTTTCGCAATACGGCCAACTTGGAGTCGTATCGGGCACAGCGATCGATAATGTTTTAGTTAGACGCTTACAACTTGGCGATGCTGATGGCCATATGCGTAGAGCGCTTGCCGCATTTCCAGATAAAAAAATGATTGGCCCAATTCTGCATCGCTATTTTATTGAAGGTGGCAAAGATCCTAATGTGCCTTTTTTGGCGGCCCATAAATTAGTAGTTAACCAGATTCATTCTGCTCGCGAATTATTAGTTATTAGTTCATTTGTTGAAGTGTGGTTGGCTAAAGAAGGTCATCAAGGCTTGATTGGGATTAACTTGCTCGAGAAGATACAAATGGCAAATGGTGCCTCAATTCTTGGCGCGATGATGGCAGGTGTTGATTATGTATTGATGGGGGCAGGTCTTCCTCGAGAAATCCCGCACTTTATTAAGGAGATATCTTTGGGCAATGCCGCCCAACTTTCAATTGAAGTAAAAAATGCAACCAATCCGATTTCAATTGAGATTAATCCAAAAGAATTCATTCCAGATTCAGATTTTCCTATCAAACGCCCGCAATTTTTAGCGATAATTTCATCCGATATTTTAGCTACTTATTTGGCCCGCGAAGAGATAACTAAACCGGATGGTTTTATTATTGAATCCAGTATTGCTGGAGGGCATAACGCGCCACCCAGAGGTAAAATAGTTTTAGATGAGAATAATGAACCAATTTATGGACCAAGAGATGAACCTAATCTTGAAAAAATAAAAGCGTTAGGTCTTCCATTTTGGTTAGCTGGTGGATTCGGCAAACCTGAACAATTAATATCTGCACTCGAAACTGGAGCAGCGGGAATCCAAGTAGGAACTATTTTTGCGCTCTGCGAAGAATCTGGATTTACCAAAGAACTTCGCGCGCAAGTATTGGAACAACTTGATTCTGGAAATCTGGATATTCACACAGATTTATTGGCATCACCCACTTCCTTTCCAATTAAAATTGTGAGTGTCCCCAACTCAACATCCGAAAGTGATGTTTATGAAACAAGAGAAAAATTATGTGATTTAAGTTATCTACGCACTCCTGTGGAATTTGCAAGTGGCCGAATTGGTTATCGTTGTTCGGGAGAGCCTGATAGGGCTTATTTGAAGAAGGGCGGTGAGGCCGAATCTCTTATTGGACGAAAATGTTTATGCAACGGGCTGATGTCTAATATTGGTTTACCCCAACACAGACTCTCGGGCTATGTAGAACCAACACTTTTAACTCTTGGATCAGATGTAGAGGGTCTCAAAGAATTGCATTCCCATTTTAAAAATGGCTGGTCAGCCAAAGAGGCGATCTCCTATTTATTAGGCTTATAAAAGCTGGGATTTCGTGATTTATAGGCGCTTCGGCTAATCTTTCTTCCGTTAACCGTTCGCTTGGTTCACCGCAATTGCGGACCCAGGCTAGAAGATAAGGGAAGAAAATGAAGACAGAGATTCATCCAGAGTATAAAGAAACCATCGTTACTTGCGGTTGTGGCGAAACTTTTACAACTCGTTCAACTGTTACGAATGGTTCAATCTATGTTGAAGTTTGTTCAGTCTGTCACCCGTTCTATACCGGCAAGCAGCGCATTCTTGATACTGGTGGACGCGTAGCCAAGTTCGAAGAGCGTTTCGGTAAAAAAGCCGCCAAGTAGCGCATCTTATAGGCCGCAACACTGCTCACCAATTGGTGGCGGTTGCGGTCTTTGCTTTTAATTAGTGCGCTAAATTTAAATTTGATTCGAGAAAAGAAAGGAGAAGCCAGATGAGTAGCGATCGTTTTGCATCAGCACACGAAATGGTGCGCGAATACGCGCAACTTGAAGCAGAGATGGCTGATCCTTCGATTCACAATGATCAAAATAAGGCGCGCCAATTAGGTCGCAGGTATGCCCAGCTTGGTCCTGTAGTTGCGGGTTTTAAAGCATGGAAGAGCGCCGAAGATGATTTGAGTGCAGGACGCGAATTAGTGCAAGCAGATCCTGATTTCGCATCTGAAATTGCCGCACTAGAAGCAACTTGCATCGCCGTGGCCGCGAAATTAGAAGAGCTACTTTTACCGCGCGATCCAAATGATGATCGCGATGTAATTATGGAAATTAAAGCTGGCGCCGGAGGCGATGAATCCGCCCTCTTTGCTGGTGATTTATTGCGCATGTATCTGCGCTATGCCGAAAAAAGCGGCTGGAAGACTGAAATAATCGATGTAACTGATAGCGAAATGGGCGGCTATAAAGATATTTCGATTGCAATTAAATCAAAAGGTATTGCTAAGCCTGGCGAATCTCCTTATGCGCGTTTGAAATTTGAGGGTGGAGTCCACCGTGTTCAACGTGTGCCCGAGACAGAATCACAGGGGCGCATTCATACCTCTGCTGCAGGAGTTCTAGTTTTGCCAGAAGCCGAAGAAGTCGATGTTGAATTAAATATGAATGATGTACGAGTCGATGTCTTTCGCTCAAGTGGACCGGGTGGGCAAAGCGTTAATACAACCGATTCAGCGGTTCGCTTAACGCACATTCCAACCGGCATTGTTGTCTCGTGCCAGAACGAGAAAAGCCAATTACAAAACAAGGAATCGGCGCTTCGCATCTTGCGCGCGCGCATGTTGGCTGCTGTGCAAGAAGCCCAAGATGCCATCGCAGCAGCTGAACGAAAAAGCCAAGTTCGAACTGTTGATAGAAGCGAGCGAATTCGCACATATAACTTTCCAGAAAATCGTTTGAGTGATCATCGTGTGAATTTTAAATCTAATAATTTAGATTCGGTGCTAAATGGCGAATTAGATGGCGTAATCCAATCTTTGCTAGATGCCGATAAGGCTGCGCGTTTGGCCGCTACAAGTTAATTTCTTATGGATATCAAAGAGTTATTACGAGGGGCAAAAGTACAGTTGGCCGAGGAGGCACTTGCCGAAATAGATGCCGAACATCTGCTTGCGCATTGCTTTGGAATAAGTAGAATGGATTTACATAATCCAGTCTTGCTAGAAAATACGCTAAAAAATATCGAAGACTTAGAGACAATAGAAGAATTTTTCTTTGAACTTCTTGATCGGCGAATAAATCACGAGCCATTGCAGTATTTAACTGGAATAGCGCATTTTAGACACTTAGAAATTGCAGTTGGTCCTGGAGTTCTTGTGCCAAGACCCGAGAGCGAACTCCTAGTAGATGCAATTTTGAAACATATTTCAAATCTAAAGGGAATTGTCAGTGTTGTTGATTTAGGGGCAGGCTCGGGTGCTTTAGCACTTGCTATAGCAACCGAGGCCCCAAGTTCTCGAGTTATCGCAGTTGAGAAAAGCCCAGAGGCGATTTATTGGTTAAAGAAAAATGTGGCTGTGATTTCAGAAAATGTTCGCGTAGTAGAAAGCGATGTAACCGATGCCTTGCATGGGATTAAGTGCGATGTTGTTATTGCTAATCCGCCTTATATTCCAGATACCCAAGATTTACCGCGTGATGTGATTGGTTTTGAACCACATATTGCGCTATTTGGTGGACCCAGCGGGATCGAGATTCCAAGGTTATTTATTTCCGCGGCCAGCCGGTTACTTAAGAGTGGTGGAATTCTTGTTATTGAACACACCGAAGATCAAGGACTTGTCATAGCTGCGGATTTAGCCCTAGATTTCGAAGATATAGTTTTGCACCAAGACCTTGCGGGGCGTCCGCGTTGGACTAGTGCGGTTAGAAAGCAAGAAAGGAAATAACCATGGTCCAAGAGGTCGATCTTAAGAAAGGCGTTTTCCAAAAGCATCTTAACCGCGCCGAAAAGGCCATTCGTGATGGTTACATAATTGTCATTCCACTTGAAAATAGCTATGCCTACGCTTGTGATGCATTTAGAGAAGAGAGCGTGCGTGCGATGCACGTATTGCGTCGCGACGAACTTGGCGTGATGGCACAAGTTTTAGCTGCAAATATAAAAACAGTCGAAGGAATTGTTCGCGACATAACTCCCGATATTTCAGCACTTATGAAAAAATTTTGGCCAGGAATGCTCTCGATGAATCTGCGACCACAATTGGGACTGACTTGGAATCTTGGTGATAATGGGGATCTTGATCTTGTCTGTGTGCGCGTTCCCAGAGCAAAATTTGCAAAAGCTCTGCTCGCAAAAACTGGCCCGCTAGCCATTGCCAGCGCAACCTTTACTGGACAACCACCGGTTCGCGCAATAAAAGAAATTCAGGCCACAGATTCGGATATTGCAGTAAAATTTAGCGCCGGCACTCTTCGCAAAGGGGATCGAACTTCACTAATCGAAGTAGAAAGTGCGGGTTTGAGAGTAATTCGCGTGGGCTCCATCTCAGTCGATGATGTGCGCGATGTGGTCCCAGATGTTATGCGCACGGCTTTTGGTTCACTTTAAAAGTCCAGACGCTAAGGTTGCCCCATGTTGACTGAACCTTTTTATGGCCCAGATTTCACCGTACTTTCCAAACAAGATCCTGATGTTGCAGGAATTCTGCTTTCAGAACTGGGGCGCCAACAAAAAAATTTGCAACTAATTGCATCAGAGAATTTCACTTCGCGTGCGGTACTGGCAGCCCTTGGTTCAACACTTTCTAATAAATATGCTGAAGGTTATCCAAGCAAGCGTTATTACGGTGGCTGCGAAGAAGTCGATAAGGTAGAAATTCTTGCAATCAACCGCGCTAAGGAATTATTTGGTGCCGAACATGCAAATGTTCAATCTCATTCCGGAGCCAGCGCCAATATTGCGGTCTATCAAGCTTTTACAAAACCGGGCGATACTGTTTTAGCGATGTCCCTGCCCCATGGTGGTCACTTAACGCACGGTTCGAAAGTTAATTTTTCAGGTAAATGGTTTAACGTCGAGTCCTATGGCGTTCGCCAAGATAACGAATTAATTGACTATGACGAATTGCGCGACTTAGCAATTAAACACAAACCAAAAATGATTTGTTCCGGAGCAACTGCCTATCCAAGTTTGATTGACTTTGAAAAGGTGCGTGCGATTTGCGATGAAGTTGGTGCAATCATGTGGGTCGATGCTGCGCACTTCATCGGTCTTGTTGCAGGCAAGGCAATTCCATCACCTGTTCCATTTGCCGATGTGGTCTCATTTACAACACATAAAGTTTTACGCGGACCTCGCGGAGGAATGATTTTGTCGAAAGCCGAGCATGCTGCGGCAATTGATAAGGCAGTTTTTCCTGGAATACAGGGCGGCCCAATCATGTCGGCAGTTGCAGGCAAAGCAGTAGCCCTTAAAGAATGCGCAACACCTGCTTTTCAAAAATATGCTAAGGATGTAATTATTAACGCAAAGGCACTTGCTGCTGGCCTAGAGAGTGAAGGAATGCGCGCGGTTTCGGGTGGAACTCAAACTCACTTAGCCTTAATTGATATCCGCGGCACTGGAATCAATGGCAAGATAGCCGATCAGCGCTGTGGCGCATCGGGAATAGTTTTAAATAAAAATTCGATTCCGTTTGACCCAGAATCGCCATCAGTAACAAGTGGAATTCGTGTTGGAACTCCAGCAACAACAACCCAAGGTATGGGCGTTAATGAAATGAAAATAATTGCTTCGCTAATTTCTCGCGCCATCCGCGCTGCAGATCAACCAAGTAGCGCTGCAGCCATTAAGGCCGAAGTTGAAGAACTCACTGCTCGTTTCCCAATCTACCAGGCTTAGTAGAAAGAAAAAATGCGCGAGTATTTGGTAACGCTACTTTTATCGGCGGCGCTTTGTTATCTAATTACTCCAACTATTAGAAAGTTCGCAATCCGATTTGGCGCAGTTGCCGGAATTCGCGATCGCGATATTCACACATCTCCGACTCCGCGTTGGGGTGGCGTTGCAATGTGGTGTGCAATGACCCTAACTTTTTTAATAGTGCGTCATCTGCCACTTGTAGGAGAATCTTTTGGACAGGAAGTACAAGGTATTTTCTTAGCGGGAACTTTTATTGTGGCCCTTGGAATGGCTGATGATCGCTTTCAATTAGATGCCCTTACTAAATTGGCTGGACAGGCCTTGGCTGCAGGTATCTTATTAATTTATGGAATTCAAATTCTTTGGTTGCCAATTAATGGTGTCATAACTCTTCCGCCAAGCATTGGCCAGTTAGTTACTGTGCTGATAGTCCTTGTAACAATTAATGCTGTTAACTTTATAGATGGTCTGGACGGTCTTGCTGCCGGAGTCGTTGCAATTGCTGGTATTGCATTCTTTGCTTTTGCCTATTTATTAGCTGTTGTTTATGGCTTTAGCCGTGCAGGTGCTCCATCATTAATAACTGCAGTTTTGGTTGGCATATGCATAGGATTTCTGCCACATAACGTTCATCCTGCGCGAATATTTATGGGGGACTCGGGTTCGATGCTGCTTGGCCTTCTACTTGCAGCCGCTGCGATTACATTAACTGGTCAAGTAGATCCAAACGCAATTATGGCAGAGGCTGCTGGCCCGAATTTATTGCCACTGCTTCTGCCATTTGCAGTTCTTGCAATTCCACTAGCAGATTTATTACTTGCAGTTGCGCGCAGAGTTAGTGTCGGAAAATCTCCATTTGCACCTGATAATCTGCACTTACATCACCGGTTGCTAAGTGCTGGTAGATCACAACAACAGAGCGCAGTTATCCTTTATTTTTGGACAGCAACTGTTGCTTTTCCAGTAACAATTTCGGCATTTACTCCGCTCTGGATTGCTTTATTAATCGGCGGCGCTATGTTTTTATTTTCAGTCTTGCTCACACGCAGAAAGATTGTGGCCCCATGAGTATGGATAATTCCAATGCAAATATCTGGAAGGGCCCGCTTTGGCCAGCTAGCATTGTTAGCCTAGTCATGCTGGCCGGAAATTCAATTTGGAACCATCGGGCCGGTTTTTTTGGCAGCGCGCTGGCTTGCACAATCGTCGTAGTTTTTTTATCGGTGCGTTTAGTTATAGGGCGTATTTCTCGTGACATCGAACCTGTCGTAACAATGGGCTTGGCGATGTTTTCTTATTTTATAAAAGTTCTTTTTATCGGTGCGATACTATTTTTAGTCACTAAATACAGCGCCCCCGAAACTGTTAGCCGATCCAGTTTTGCAATTAGTGCGGTTTCAATAATTTTTGCTTGGATGGGTGGTGAAATCAGAGCCTTTCTAAAATTGCGCTTGCATTTACCGCTGCCCAAGTAAGGGATAGGATAATTTTTA
>Ga0209702_10002314_pt1 | contig 33685 bp, 25 predicted proteins | sample FRY01_FD_187210 | JGI IMG/M metagenome (GOLD analysis project Ga0209702, IMG submission 187210) | Freshwater microbial communities from Lake Fryxell liftoff mats and glacier meltwater in Antarctica - FRY-01 (SPAdes) (version 2) | ecosystem: Environmental > Aquatic > Freshwater > Ice > Glacier...
GTAGCTGCACTGTCAGCGTAGGCGCCAGCCTGCGTGGGTGGATGCGTGCGCCCGACACCCGGTCAACATGCTAAAACGGCGGTCCCCGCCGGAAGGGAAGGCGCGGGCGGGGTTTGGGCCGATCGGTACTGTGCGCCATCGTGGCGAATTTTTTGACAGGCGGGAGAGCGCGTTCGACGATCACCGAATGGGAAATCTACGCCGCGAAACACCCAGCCAGACTGGCTCTACCAACCCGAAATCACGCGCTTTCTGGGCTACGTTCATCGGTCTGGCGGCCGGAACCATCTACGCCGCGGTCGCCGACGTCGGGCGCGCGGACTCGGCGGCCATGCCCGCGCCTCCCCCGCCGGAACCCCGTATCGTCAGCATTCGTGCGGCGGACGAGGACATCCTCGGGCGCCCCGTCGCGTCCGCGGGCCCTATCGCAGAGCAGGTCACGAAGGCCAAGGCCACGTGGACGATCCCCGCCGAGGCTCTCGACCCGGCCGGCGCGATCATCGCCGACGGTCGCCTCGTCCATCTGCTGGCAGACGGCACCGAGGTCACCCTCACCCTCGACCCCACGCTGCAGAACGCGGCCGTCGCCGCCCTCGCGAAGTATCGCGTGGCCCAAGGCGCGATCGTCGTTATCCGCCCATCCACAGGCGAGATCCTCGCGCTTGCAGAGCACGCAGAGGGGCGCCCGGACATCCGAGACACCGCGATTCAGTCGGCCTCGCCGGCCGCCTCGGTCTTTAAGATCATCACGTCCGCCGCCGCGCTCGAGCACGCCAACGCCGACCCCGACGCCGAGTGGTGCACCCACGGCGGCCATCACGCCCTGACCCTTTACAATCTAAAGCCGAGCGAGAGGCGCGACACGAAGTGCGAGACCTTCGCGGAGGCCCTTGGCAGCTCAAACAACGTCGCCTTCGCGCGCATCGCCGACACGACCCTGAAACCTGCGCAGCTGCAAGAGACCGCCAATAAGTTTCTATTCAATACAACCATCCCCTTTCATCGCGCGGTCGGAGTCTCTCAGGCGCGCGTGCCGACCTCCAGCCGCCTTGGCTTCGCCCGCACCGCCGCTGGTTTCGAGAACACGACCATGTCCCCGCTGCACGCCGCCATGATCATTGGTGCTGTAGGTAATGGCGGCGTCATGATGATGCCTCACCTCATCAAGGGCGCGAGACGCCAAGATGAGGTCCTCTTCGAGTCGACGGCGAGCCCACTGGCGACGGTCATGACCGCCGCCAATGCGGCGACCCTCGTGACCATGCTTGAAAAGACCATGACCCACGGGACCGGCAAGAAGTTCTTTGAGCGTAAAGGATCGCCCCGGCTCGGTTCCTACCGCGTGGGCGGCAAGAGCGGCAGCCTCTCTGGCCGCAACGAAGACGGCAAGAGGCACTACTCTTGGTTCGTTGGACTCGGCGCCGTCGGCACGGGCGAGGTTCCGGACTTGGCGGTCGCGGCCCTCGTCGTGCAGAGCGAGCTGTGGACAGTCAAGGGCGCGGTGCTGGTGCGCGAGATCTTCGAGGCCGAGCTGAGCCGCACCGCGACGCAAGGGGCGAGCGCCCCACGCTGACGTCGCTGGCCGCGGGTAGTCGGACGCGGTGCGGTTGTCGGGCCCTGTCCGGTGCCGAGTCTCTGTCCCACGAAGCCCCCCTCCCCGCCCACGGAGTTTTCCAGTGACCGAACCGGTTGAAGTCCAATGACCAAGCGCCCAGCCATATGTCGCAAGTGCGGCAAGATCATGGGGCTTGAGACCAGCTGCCCTTGGTGCGGAGCCAATGATTCGGCGCGGGCCCCGCGGCACACGGTCCGGTCCATGGGGGGCCACGGCGGCGCGGTCACGAGCTTCCTGGCGGGCGCGATCGTCCTCATCTACGCGGCCTCCCTCCTTGTCGGCGGCGTGCGTGAGGGAGGCGGCCTCATGGGGCTCCTCGGTCCAAACGCGGGCTTCCTCGACAACGCCGGCTTAATGAATAACCAAGCCGTGTTGGCAGGTCAATGGTGGCGCCTCGTGGGGGCCATCTTCCTGCACCTGTCGCTTATGCACATCATCTTCAACGCGATGGCGCTCTGGCAGATCGGCAGGGCACTCGAAGACGATGTCGGGGGCTCCGCCCTTTGGGTCTTCTTCATCGTCGCGGGCATCGCGGGGTTCGCCCTCGGGATCCCCTTCGACACGGCCAACTCCGCAGGTGCCTCGGGCTCGATCTCAGGCCTCATAGGCGCCGTCATCGCCAGACGCCGCGTGGCCGATGGCCACTTCGACTCGCCTATCGCGCGATTGTCGCTGCGCTTTGCCCTCTTTACGGCGGTCTTTGGCCTCGCCGTGCCGGGCATCAACAACGTCGCCCACGGTGGCGGCTTCGTGGTCGGCGCGATGTTAGGGGCCCTCTACTCGTGGGGAGAGGGACACAGGTTTGCGCTCCCGTTGTGGCGCGTTGGGGCCCTCGCCGGCGCGGGTGTCACCATCGCGGCCGCGGCGTCTCTGGCGCTGGCCGGTCCGCAGATCGGTGCCTCGGACGTGATTCAGATGGACACCTGCATCCACAAAATAATGAATGAGGTCGCTCGGATGGAGCCCGGATCGCCGATCACGCTGACCTCCCGCCTCGATCCATGCCTTAAAGACCGAGCCATCTTCGACACTGAGCCGGAGGCACGGGACGCGATTGTCGCCGTGGACCAGGCCGTCCGGGCGACCCACGCGGCGCTGGCGGGCGGTCTGCGACGCGAGATATCGTCCGCAGCGGAGGCGCTTGAGCGCAGCGGTACCCGGTGGCGCCGCTGGCTGACGAAGAACCTCACACGGTTTGGTCTCACGCTCAACGACGGCCAAGGACCGTGAGCTCCCAGGAAGATGCGCGATGCTAGACGCCCACTGCCATTTGAACTCCACACGTCTCGAGGCTGAGCCCGAGTCTCTGCTGGCCGAGGCCCGCGCGGCAGGCGTCACGGGCATCGTGATGGCCGGCGTGGATTCCACTTGCTGGTCCACGCAACTCGATCTCGTCAAGCGCTTTCCGACTCACGTCTTTCCGGTCTTTGGCCTTCACCCCCAGGTCATCCCATCACTCAACGATGCCGAGATCCGAAGCGAACTTAGCACCTTACGGGACCTCATCGCGCGCCACCGGCCCGTCGCCCTCGGAGAGACGGGCCTCGATGCTCTCTCGCCTGAGACCAGATCATGCTTGGACGTGCAAAAGTCGGTCTTTCGGCAACAGCTCGCCATCGCGCGCGAGACCGAGCTACCTGTGGTGCTGCACCTTCTGCGCGCCGAGGCCCACGCGCTCGCGATCCTAAAGGCTGACGGCGTCCCCAAGCGCGGCGGGGTCGTCCACAGCTTCTCGGGATCGGCCGACTTCGCCCTGGCCCTCGTGCGCCTCGGCCTACACGTCTCGTTTTGCGGGACCCTGACCCTTCCCCAGAGCCGACGTCTGAGAGAGGCCGCGGTCGCGGTGCCCCTCGAGCGCATCCTCATCGAGACCGACAGCCCCGATCAGACGCCGTGGGCGGCCGGCCAGGCGCCCGACGGCTCGCGTCTCACCCACACGCCGCCAAACCGGCCCGCGTGGTTGCCCGAGATCGCGGCCGCGCTGGCCGACGCGCGCGGGCTCACCGTGGAATCGGTCGCGGAGGCCACCGAGGCCAATACCCGCGCGCTCTTCGGGCTGCCGAGGGAAGAAGCCCTCTAAGAAACCGGACCCCGCGTAAGTCGATGGCGCGCGTGCTCTATCGAGACCCGCTCGCGTCCGAGGCCCGGCATTTTGAACCGCGAGCGGCGACGCTCATGTCGGCCCCGCGAGCGCCCGTCGCGCCGCCCCCGACGACTCCATTGGCCCGACGGCCCTTGCCCGAGGCTCTCTCGGTGTTTCTTTGATGGACTTCCCACACATCAAGGCGACCCAATGCCCAACGACCGTGAACAGCGAAAATATGACCTCGTGCTCCTTGGGGCCACAGGCTTCACCGGGCGACTCGTCGCGGAACACCTCGGTCTGACTCCGACTCTCAGCTGGGCCATCGCCGGGCGCAACCAAGCCAAGCTTGAGGCCCTCAGGGCCCAGCTGGCGTCGAAGTTCCCGCACCTTGAGGCACTGCCGATCATCAAGGCCGACACCCTCGACAGCGCCTCGATGGAGGCTCTCGCCGCCGAGACCCGCGTCGTGTGTACGACCGTCGGCCCCTATGATCTGTACGGCGAGGCCGTCGTGGCCGCGTGCGTGGCCAAGGGGACGGACTATTGCGATCTGACCGGCGAGGTCCCCTTTATCCGCCGGATGATCGATCTCTACCACGACGAGGCCGTCGCCAGCGGCGCGCGCATCGTTCACTGCTGCGGCTTTGATTCGATCCCCAGCGACCTCGGCGTCCACGTCGTGCAGCGCGAGTCCCGCGCCAAATTTGATGCACCTGCAACCAAGATTCGGTTTCAGGTCAAAAAAGTCCGCGGCGGCTTCTCGGGCGGGACCGTGGCCAGCCTCATGAATATCGCCAAGAACGTGAAGGACCCCGCCGTCCGTCGCGTCATCGCCCACCCCTACGCCCTCAACCCGGACGGGTTGCGGCGTGGTCCCGATCGCGGCGACGCGATGAAGCCCGAGCGTGAGGCCGCGACGGGCCAGTGGCTAGGCCCCTTTCTCATGGCACCCATCAATACGCGGATCGTACGGCGCTCCCACGCGCTGCTCGGGTTCTATGCCGGCAAGGACTTCCGCTACGACGAGACGCAGCGTTTCGGCAAAGGACTCAAGGGCCTAGCGCTGGCGACCGGCGTCACCGCTGGGCTGACCGGCTTTCTCTTCGCGGCCAGCGTCGCCCCCCTCCGCCGCTTCCTTGAGACGAAGGTCCTGCCCGCACCGGGCGAGGGCCCGTCTCAAGAGGCCATCGCCAAGGGCTTCTTCAAGGTCGAGCTCGTCGGGACGACCGCCCGCGGTGAGACGACCCGCGTCGTCGTCCGAGGCGAAGGAGACCCGGGGTACGGCGCGACCGCGCGCATGCTTGGGGAAGCCGCGATGAGTCTCGCCCTCGATCCACGCGACCCGGCCCTGCTCGCCGGTGGGATCTTGACTCCGGCCAGCGCCCTCGGCGACGCCTTAGTGAAACGTCTCGCCGGCCAGCGCGTGACATTTGAGCTCAAATCATAGGGGCAGGACGCGCTCACTGACCGGCGGCTGGAAAGGCGCAGGTCCCCCGCGAGAAGAACTCACCGTCGCTCATGCGCCCGGCCGAGCTTGCCCACTGCCCAAGTGGTGGGTGCTCGACCAGCGTCGAGCGCGTGCAATCGGGGAGCCTCGCCCAGCTCTTGCCGGCCTGTGCTTCAGTCTGGGTCGTCTCGCTGCTGTCTATCTCGACGCCGCTCGATGATTTCAGTCGCACATTCTCAACGCCGGTATCATTGAACCTCAAAGAACCCGTTGAGGCGACGACGAACTGGGCTCCGAATGGCGGTGGCCCGGGGCTACCGCCGCCAAAGACCACGACAGCTTCACCCGGTTTGAGACAGAGATGTCCAAAGGTGTGCCTGAGTTCGGCGCCGACCCAGAGTTCAACACCCTGCAGTTCCACGGAGAATGTCGTCGCGTTCACGAGCTCCGCGAACTCATCGTCCAAGACATCGGCGCTACCATCGCCATTGAAGTCCCGCCCAGCTGGCGCGCGATTCAGCTCGTGAATGACGAGACCCCGGCTGTCCATAGGCGCGCAGCCGCCCACCACGTCGCTGGGCTCAATCGTATCGCCGCCGGTGCCGTCGCCGACGACCTCTGGGCCTGGGTCCGGCGCGACGACCCCGCAATCGGGAAAGAAGGCGCCCGTTGAACAGGTCCCCGGGCTCATCCGAGCGCCCCCGCTGCCGCTGGCCACCGTGTGGGCGACAAAGGGGCTGTTGGGGTCTAGCTCGACCCCTCGGACGATGGACTGGCCGTCGTCGGCCTCGCTGCCGTAGCTGACCTCGGCTAGGACGGCATCGTCCGCGGCGATAAGGCGCACGGTATCGCCACCATTATTGAGTGAGAGCCCGCTCGTGCCCCCAACCATCAGCGCCCCACCGACGGAACGCGGCGCGGAAAGCGCCCCAAAGAAGACGAGGGCCTGCCCGGGAACGAGACAGCTGGGGCTGGTCACCCGGACCGTCCTCCCGCTAGCGTCGACGACGCCGATCCTTTGAACAAGAAGGGTCTTACCCGAGACGTTGACGACCTCGACAAACTCGTCCTCGGTGGAGCTGACGACCCCATCGCCGTTGGCGTCGTTGCCCTGGCCCGAGGCCGCCGTCCCGGGGTCCGCCAGGATCTCATTGATGACGAGGTCCCCGATGCGCGGAAGATCGTCGCAAGGCGGCGGGGCCACGTCGGGTTGGACGCTGTCGCCCGTATCGGGCGTCGTCGCGTCGACCGTGATCGGCGTTGGCGCCCGGCAGTCTGGAAAGGGGCCCCCATCGCCACAGGTGCCGGGGGAATAGGGGGCCTGATGGACCGCGCTGTGGAGAACCCAGCCGCTATCGGGGTCGAGCTCGGTCTGTAGGACGAGCGAGGCATCTTGCGCGCCCTCGGGCCCGAAGCTGATGGTCTGGGCGACATCTCCTTTGACTAGCAACTGCACGATCGCCCCAGAGTTAGCGAGCCCCGGCAGGCCCTGGCTACCAAAGACGACAAAGGCCTGACCCGCCGGCAGACAGCGGGCCCCGAGACCCACGGTCCGTGAACCCACGCGGATCTGAACATCGGTCAGCGCGACCGCCTCCTTCGAGACGTTGACGAGCTCGACAAACTCGTCACCTGTTGGCGATGGTGTCCCGTCGCCATTGACGTCGGCGCCCGCGGGGGGATCAGCGAGGATCTCGTTTATCACGAGGGCACCCGCCGGGGGCGCCGCGCATTCAGATAGGTCCGTATCCTCAATCACCTGACCGTCAGGATCCGGGGGCCCGAGGGAGCAGAGCCCGACGCGGCAAACCCGGCCCGACGGACAGTCGCGATCCGTCTCGCAGTCTTGGCTGGCGCACGCAGGCCAGAAGCTGGCCACACAGGCCAACAGGACGCCACCGAGGAGATGAAGAGAGGGCCGAAACATGCGCTACCTCCGAACGCGCCGAGTCCAAGGCGCGAGACCGCAACGAGAGCTATCGACTCCGACAGCGACGACCGCTAGGGGCGGCCACGTTTCGTAACGATAGCTGCTTTGGGTCTCGCGCTCAAGCTCACGTGGCGTCATCGTCCTCATCGCCATCGCCAGCGCCACCGCCGGTGATGCGAATCCCCTCGACCTCCGTGATGCCGAGCTGCTTCGCGATCTGGATGACGCGGCTGAGGAGCTCGCCAGCGTCGGAGCGGTCCCGCATGCGCCAGGTGGCTTTGGCGGCCAACGCGAAGGACCTCGCCCCCTCATGCAGGCGCCCGTCCGCCATCGCCTTGTGCCCGCGCATCTCATACAATTCGCGTTCGAATTCAGGGCTGTCGACGTAGCCCATCAGCTGCGCAACCTCGGCGAACTCGCCAGGGGCCAGATCTTCGCCACCTGTGCGGCGCACCGCGTCCATCAGCTCGGCGGCGATCCCCTGGATATCCACCTCAGAGTCCGCGTTTCGCGAGGCCAACTCGAGGGCGGCGAGCAGGCTCCGCGTCTCGCCGCGGGTGTCGCCCATGCGAGCGCGCGCGCGCGCGAGGCCCATCAGGCGTGTCGTCGCTAAGTTCGCGACATCAAGGGCGATCGCGATGACCACCCCGAGCTCAGTGCAGAGCTCAAGCCCTTGGAGATCGGAGACCTCCTCGGTGAGCAGCAGGGCCTCTTCAATGATAAAGTCCGCCTCGACCCAGCGCTCGAGATCGGCGAAACAGCGCGAGAGGGCGAAGGCCAGCGGCGCCAACCGGAAACGTTCTGGTAACGAGCGCCCGGCGTTCCAAGCATCGATCAGCCACGGCAACGCGTCGGCGGCCCCATCGAGGCGTTTTACTTGCTGGCCCACGCGCATTAAGAAACGTGCATGTCCAAATAAATCACCGACCTGCCGAAACCCCTCGCGCGCCGCACGAATCGAGGCCTCGTGTTCCTTCGTCAGCGGCCCCTGAGAGGCGGCGGACAACGTGATCAACGCCAAGAGCGCCAGCGACCGGGTCTTCACGTGGGCGTCGTCGGCGAGCTCAAGGTGGGTCCCGGCGCGTTGCGCAGCGTCGATCGCGCGGGGCAGATCGCCGAGCGCGAGGCGAGCCTCGGACTCGCCAATGGCTGCCCGCGCAGCCAAGGTCTCTAGATGGGGCCCGGTCTCGATGGCGAGGCGCCCGGCTTCGCGGAGACGCACGATCGCATCCTCGTATGCACCGACCTCAGCGAAGAGCTCTGCCCACCCGATCAGGGCCTTGGCGACCAGCTCTAGGTCCCCAGAGGCACGCGCCGGCGGGATCGCGTCTTTGGCGGCGCCAAGGGCCTCACCCGCACCGAAGGCTCGGGTCCTCGCCTCGGCGAGACGCATCCGCGCGATCGCCTCCTCGGCATGCTCCCTCTCGGCCCGAAACGCCTCCGCCGCGGCCTCGTAGTGCGTCGCGGCGTCGGCGAAGCGCTCAAAGACCTCGGCGATCTGCGCCAAGCGCCACTCGACATCCGCGCGGAGAGCGCGATGCGCGCCGACCCGACAGAGGTCGCGCGCGTCGCTGAGGACCTCTTGGACGGCCTCGAACTCGGTCAACGCCGCCAAGACCTCGGCCGCGTCCAGCAGCTCGGCCACGGTGCGGTCATCCTCGCCGAGGCGTCGGGCGAGCGCGGCAGAGCGCCCGCCGCGCGCCAAGAGCAAGTCGATCGCGCTCAAGCTCAGATCTCTTCGCGGCTCGAGACCACACGCGCCACGAGCCCGTAGGTGACGGCCTCTTCTGCGGTCATCCAGTAGTCCCGCTCGGTGTGACGGCGCACGATCTCAATCGGTTGGCCCGTCTCTTGCGAGAGCATGACGTTGATCCGTTCGCGCGTCTTGATGATCTGATTGGCCGTGATCTCGAGATCGCTGGCGACACCGTAGACGCTGCCCGGGATGAGGGGCTGATGGATCAAGAACTCGGTGTGGGGCAAGGTCAGGCGGTTTTCCTTTTTAGCACCAAGCAACGTGATCGTCGCGATCGATGCCGTCAGGCCCACGCACAAGACGGTGATCTCAGGCTTGATAAAGCGCATCGTGTCGTAGATCGCGAAGCCATCCGTGACCGAACCGCCGGGGCTGTTCTGGATCATCGTGATGGGCTTGGTCGCGTCGTCGGCCTCGAGGAAGAGCAGCTGCGAGATGACCTTCTTCGTGAGCGCCCCGTTCACGGGTCCGAAGAGCTCGATGGTGCGGCTCTTCTTGAGGTGCTCGATCCAATTCCCCTTGCCCGGGGCCCCTTCCTCCGGTTCGGCCATGTGGGGAACGTTGGGCTGGGACTCAAATAGATTGTTGAAACTCATCGTAATTCTCCGGCGCTCGGTTCGGCTCGGGGCCCTCGGCCCCCAACGGTGGTAAACATGCATGGACAGCGGCCAACCTGCAACGGTCTCGCGCGGCCTGATTTGACCTAGGACCCATCCTTGACAAACGTGACGCGGCGCCTGTAAAAGGTGCGCCCTTTAAGACGACCGACTTAACGGCTGCCCGGGTGGGCAATCAGTGAAGCGGGCTCTCGACACCATCGGAAGGTTCCCTTGACCCTCCATCAAACATCCAAATCTGGCCTCCCTACTGTTCAAGTGGACGCCGACATCGACGACTTCGAACTTCTCCTCGCAGAATACGAAGCACAATCCCCCACCAAAGAAGGTGAAATCGCCAAGGGCAAGGTCATTGCTATTGGTGCTGATTACATCACGGTGGACATCGGCTACAAGTCCGAAGGCCAGATTCCTAAAGAGGAATTTATCAACTCTGACGGCGTGCTCGATGTCAAGGTTGGCGACGAAGTCGACGTGTACCTCGAGTCGCAAGAGAACGAGCACGGCCAGATCGAGCTCTCGAAAGAGAAAGCTGACCGCCTCAAGGTGTGGGACGACCTCACCGGCGTTATCGAGCGCGACGAGCTTGTGGAAGGCGTCATCACCGGTCGTGTCAAGGGTGGTCTCACCGTCGACATCGGTATCAAGGCGTTCTTGCCCGGTTCGCAGGTTGATCTCCGCCCGGTGCGCAACCTCGAGAAATACATCGGCGAGAGCTACGAGTTCAAGATCATCAAGTTCAACAAGCGCCGCGGTAACGTGGTCCTTAGCCGCCGGGCCCTCCTTGAGGCCGAGCGCGAGAACCTGAAAGAGAAGACGCTCAAGAACCTCGAAGCCGGCATGACGATGAAGGGTATCGTCAAGAACATCACGGAGTATGGTTGCTTCGTGGATCTTGGCGGCATCGACGGTCTCTTGCACATCACGGACATGAGCTGGGGCCGCGTCTCGCACCCCGCCGACATGTTCGAGATCGGCACCGAGATCGAGGTCATGGTGCTCAAGTTCGACCCGAAGAGCGAGCGCGTCAGCCTCGGTCTCAAGCAGGTCCAAGAGGACCCGTGGGTCACCGTCCCCGAGGCGTATCGCGTTGGCGACCGCGTCCAGGGCAAGGTCGTCTCCCTCACCGACTACGGCGCATTTATCGAGCTGGAGCCGGGCGTCGAAGGCCTCATCCACATCTCCGAGATGACGTGGGCCAAAAGGGTCAAGCACCCCAGCAAGGTCGTCAACGTTGGCGATGAAGTCGAAGCCGTCATTTTGGACGTCGACCTCGAAGCCAAGCGCATCTCGCTCGGCATGAAGCAGACCGGTTCGAACCCGTGGGAGGCTCTGCAAGAGCGTTACCCGGTCGGCACCGTGGTGCGCGGCAAGGTCCGCAACATCACGAACTTCGGTCTCTTCGTCGGTATCGAAGACGGCATCGATGGTCTCGTTCACGTGTCGGATCTCTCCTGGTCCAACAAGATCAAGAACCCTGCCGACCACTTCCAGAAGGGTGATGAGCTTGAGGCCGTCGTGCTTCATATCGACCCCGACAAGGAGCGCTTCAGCCTCGGCGTCAAGCAGCTCACCCGCGATCCGTGGGACGCCGTCAGCGAGCGTTATCCGCAGAACTCGGTTGTGCGCGGCAAGGTCACCAAGATCTTGGACTTCGGCGCGATCATCGAGCTCGAAGACGCGATCGAGGGCCTCGTCCACATCTCCGAGCTCTCGAGCGAGAAGGTCAACTCGGTCAGCGACGTCGTGCAGGAAGGCCAAGAGGTTAACGCCAAGGTCATCTCGCTCTATCCTGAAGAGCGTAAGATTGGTCTGTCCCTTCGCCGCCTGTCGGAAGAAGAGAACGATCCGGACTACGCCAAGTTCCTTGAGGCGCAGCGCGCTGAGTCGGCGACGACCATCGGCGACGTCCTCGCGGGCAAGCTCGCCGGGATCAAGGTCACGGAGTAAGTTTAGCTTCGCGCTAAGCAACTAAAAGGGGCGGGAGTTTTCTCCCGCCCTTTTTTTCGTGTCACGCAGCCTGAGCGTCGCTCTCAATCACCTTCCAACCTTCTACACCACCTTGACTCCCTAGTCGAACTCGCATCGCCAGCGGCTCTGAACGCGTCCCGTCGATGGTTGTAAGGTCCGGCGTCGGAAGCTCGAGACGCGTCGCAACGACCATGCGCAAGAGCCGATCCGCGAGAGCCGAGATCGGCGCAGCCTCGTTCTCCCACCTGCTCACTTGGCTCGGCGTCACACCCAAAATCCCCGCAAGGTCCTGTGCTTTAAGACCAATCTTGAGTCTAAGAAAGTGGAACTCACCGGCTGTCAGTCGCGTGGTCTTGCCGACAAGCGATGCCACGACCTGTCGACTGAGTTCCGACCAACGAGGGTACGAGTTCAAGGTCTCGTTGCAGTTCACACATCGCCCTTGCTCGAGACCGTCTACCATGACCTGTGGAAGGTGCTCGTCTAAAGGGCGGATCTTCCGCTCGAACACCACCTCGCCGACGCCGCATTTTGTGCATTTCATGGCCTCACCCTCCTTGCTCAAACACTGTGACCACGACAACGTAAGGTGCGATGACCTCAAACGAGACGACCAAGTCGACCCCATAGGCGAGAAATCGACCGGGTGCGGCTCTGCTGATGTCCAGATTCCCGGCGATCGACGCGGTCTCCAACTCGGAGAGGATCTCGATTTCCGAATAGCGGCGCAGGCCGCCTTTGTCCTCAGTTGCATGTGAGCGCACGATCACCCGACCTATCGAGAGTGCTTTCTTCAACGCAGCTTTCGCTCTGGGAAGGGTCATCCGACTCACGATCTTGAGCCTGCGCTAACTTGCGAAATGCGCAAGTTTGAGTGCGCATCTCGCGATCGTTTTATACACCGTGCGCCTCATTCATAGTCGGCGATACTAAAGCCAGCGTCGAGGAGTCGAGTATCTGGTCGGCAGTCGCGGCCACCAATCAGAGGAAGTCGGACTCTCCGCAATTTGGGCAACCGACGGCGACCGCCTGCTCGAGCGCGTTGGTCATGGTGCGCGGGTCTGCGCAGCCACAAAGGATTTAGAACCAAAGACCTCTTCCGCAGGCCTCTGCGTCCTACCAAGCCGTCCTAGCCTCGAACCCCACCACGACACCCTCGTCGTCTTCGAGCACCGGAAACACCGCCAGCGGCTCATCCGCAGGTCCCTCGAGCACCTTGCCCACGGTGTCAAAGCGCGAGCCGTGACACGGGCAGTCGAATACCCGCTGCTCGGCCGACCAGTTCACGTCACAGCTCCAGTGCGTGCACACCATGGACAGCGCGACCACCGGGCCATCAGGCACCTTGACGACGATGAGCCGCAGGTCGCCGCCCTTGGCTTTCAGCCGAACAAACCCATTGGGCTCGCGCAGGGCAGGGTGCGCGGCGTACTCCAGCCGGACACTCAGCGCGTCCTCACGCGCCTCGACCTGAACGTCTTTGCGGTTGAACCACGCACAGCCCGAGCACACACTCGCCACCCCGACCGCACCTATCGTCCCCGCCGAGCTTTTGAGAAAGTCCCGCCGAGTCTTCATCGTGTCCGCCATGGTCACACCTCCGGCCGACGACCCTACCACGCCTTTGGCCGAGGAGCGGTATGGCAAACAATGAGTGCGACCCGTGCACGCCAGTCAGGACTAGTTGATATGCGGACATCCAGACCCCAGCTTGACAGACCTCCCCCGAGAGAAACTATGAGTTCATAGGGAGTTAAAGCCGGTCTCAAGCGGGAAGACGTCTTTTGAGCGGGTCGGCAATTAGAATTGAGCGGCGTCGCGCCTAGCGAGAGCCTCATACAGCGAGGCAAGCCCTTGCATGTCCAAGCATCGTAGCGGGAGCGACATCATAGCGTCATAGAGCCGCATCTCGGGGTCCGTCACGACCCATCCATTGATATCCAAGAAGACGAGCGCAGCGTTGAGCGCCGTGCGCTTGTTGCCGTCCACAAAGGGCTGGTTTTCTGCGAGATGAAACGCATATGCAGCCGCCATCAGGAACACGGTCTCGTGGAGAAACGCGCCATCGAACGTCGACATTGGCACCGCTACAGCCGACTCGAGCATGTTCCTGTCGCGAATACCGGCTGCCCCACCAAAGAGGCGGAGCTGGTCGTCGTGCAACGCCAAGACCTCCTCGACCGTCAGGAATAGCGGATCCGCGCCCATCATAATGGGCTACTCCGCTAGCTTCCGGAACGTGCTCTCATGACTGTTAAGGGTCCGCGCCTGGGCCAAGGCAATGCGGCGAGCGCGCTCGTCCTCGTGCCGGATGGGCGTAATGATCAGCCGTTCACCGTCCGTCGAGATCTCGAGTTCGGTCTCCGGAGTGATCTTGAGGAGCTCAAGGATTGGCTTGTCGATGATGACGCCAGAGCTGTTACCGATGGTTTGGAGACGCTTGCTCATACCCACGTTCATAACGATGTTGTGAACTGCTGGCAAGCCCTAGGCCGGAAACTACACTCTTTTGCCTTCCCGAAAAAGACCAAGGCATCGTCAACGTCCTCTTTCGCCGTTGATTTGAGGCATGGTCTCTCTTATGGGCTATTTGATGGTGGCGGCTTTGTCGTTGGCCAGTTGTGCTCGGTCGACGGCCTCTGTGGCCTTCGCGTTGGCCGCGATTAGTTCTTGGCGGTACCGGTGGACGTTGACCATGGCATAGCCGGCTTTGGTGTGGTAGAGTATTGATTTGTCGCGTTCTAAGAGCCCCGCGTCCCGGTTGCGCACGGCGAGCGGTCCCGCCCTAGCTGCGGCGCGTTGCCCCTCGTTGTAGTACTGGGTGTAGACGGCGATGGCTTGGTCCACGTTGGCAGAGGCTTGGAGTGCTTCAGCGATGGCTTTATCAGCCTCTAGGTCGTACTGGTTCGACAGCCGGGGTGGCTTAGGTTGCGGTTGTGTGTCCGCCACAGGAGCGGAGGTCTCGCTGGGGCCGCAAGAGACGGTGAGAAAACTGGTGGCCATGATGGCCCAGATGATACGATTCATTGTCATTTCTCCTGTTAGAAAAACATGGTACTTTTTCTAACAGGAAAGTTCCAGTGATGGTTGATACCCTAGTGTAGTCGCCATACGTAGCTGATGCTCTGGGGCCCTCTTCTCGGTCAAGCTACTTGATGGATAGAGTCACGCCGTCCTTCGCGCCGTGACCGGAGGATTGTCGCGGATAATGAGTTATAGCCTACCCAAGCTTGGTTTGGGAACTCCGCATCGCCGACTTTCGAGTTGGGGCCGTCGTGATGCGACGGTCTTTGTTTATTAAGGTGTATGTATTCCGCGTTCGTCAGAGCCGTTGACAAAAGTCAGTGGATGGGCTACGCGTTGGGAAACTTCGAAGGCGTAAAACCGCGTGCAAGACTCACTCGGGTCCATCAGGAGGAGATTCAGAATGCCCGGACCACCGGCTGCAAAGCCAGTCAATCCACGCCCCCACTGCGCTAATAAAGAAATCTGGATCCAAGAGCAAGCCGCCTTCTTTGCAGGCACCTGCAAAGAAAGCACCTGCAAAGAAAGCACCTGCAAAGAACGGGGCAAAGAAAACCTTGGCCGCTCGCGGTCATGCGAAGAAGGGGTGACCAATGTTCGACCACGCATGGTTTCATTGCGGCGAGACCAAAGCTAGTGGAAACCGGCTTCAAGGTATTCGCTCGCTCCCCGTTAATCCTCGCCCGAGGCCGAATCCTGCGCCTCCGAAGCCGAGCCCTCCACCTCCGAAACAGTCGTTAAAGCCAAGGATAAAATGAACGAAGCGGACCTCCAAAACAAAATGGATGACTTCGAGTACAGACTCGAGGCCACTATTCGCTACCATCACAGGCGAATTAGATTCTTCCAGCGAGTAAGCACGTGGATTAGTGTCGGCTCTCTATTTGGCTCTTCCGCAGCCGCAGCTATGCTTATCGGCAGGCCGGAGAGCATTGATGGCCACATTAATCTGGCCGCGTTGCTCATTACATCTATGCTTGCGCTCGTCGCAGCGATCGGCATTATTGTGCGCCCTAGCGACAAAGCACGAGAACATCAGGAGTGGGCTTCGAAGTTCATCGGGCTTGATAAAAAACGGTGCGAGCTGGCCCAGACTGAAGAAAACTACCGAAAGCTGCTGGTCGAGCTAACGGAACTGGAGCGCGATGAGCCACCACATCAACGCATTGTGCGAGTTCTGAGCGAGAATGACTATGCTCAGGCTCGTGGACTCCAAGGGGTAAGGGTCTCCTGGCTCAAGGAGCAGTTCGCTAATATTATTGATTTTCGCGCGCCCGCGCGCGAAAATCCTGATGGTGAGGATGAAGCGGGCTCGAAGCCTACCATCGAAACCAAGGCACCGCCGTCGGCTTCATCCACAGAGAGTGCGGCGAACTCGGCAGCAGAACAACCGACGTCAGCCGCTGGGTCTTAAGGCCGCGCTTATGGCTTCTGGGATTTCGGAGGTGGGGGCGGAGGAGGAGCAGGCTGCGATAGCGCGGCACCGGGCTTCGGTCTCGGGTTCACAGGCATTGACTTGACCAAATCGTTCGTAACTTCATCAGGCTCACTCATTTCTTTCGTGCCTCCTCAGGGCGTACTTATGGTATCGTCGCGGAACATGTCAACAACTTTGAGACACTTTTCTATGAAAAAACTTTATCGCAAAATCGGGGGTTCCGGCATTGGTCGCGATGGATTGATCCAAGCGCCTCGAGGAGATGGCGATAATACCAAGACGAGCATGAGCGTGAACATGAACATGAACATGAACCCTATACCCATCCTTAAATTGCTGTATACCCCGCGAGAATCAATAGGCGCACGAATATTGCGAGGGCTGATTGGACTCCAAATCCTAATACCGATTCAGCTTTATTCCTGTGGGCCGTCCGATGATGCCTACATGGCAGAAGACCGTTCTGCGTGGGGTACGTTCTACTCGTGGGCTGCTTCGTCGAAATTTCGACCGGCTTACGAAGCAATGCTGGATTTTTCGCAAAAATCTATAGAACTTAAAGCCCTCTATGCCTCACTCGAGAGCGAACGGATGGCGAACAATGCTGCTGAACAACCAGCAACGGACGTTCCTGTCGCGATCTATCCCGAGACCAGCGGTTCGTTCGAATTCGTTCAAATTCTGAGCCAGTACGAGGGTACCTCGGTTTTTCGAGCAAGCGACGGCCTGTTCGTCCTACACCTGCAACCGGGCGATTCGTTCTCGGCCTACCCAGGCCAAAGTGTGTACCTGACGATGCACAATCGGGGAGAGACGATGAGTCTCACGATAGGTCAAGCAGTTGTATTTAGGTCCGGTTCGTCGCGGACAAGAAGACAACATTTCTCTGGCTTCACGCCTGATCGAACAAACGAGGCTGGAGTTCGCCATCAGATGGAAGTGCTACAAGAGCGATTGGAGGAACGCGTCGACGCTTCGAGAGCCCGGCTTCGCGGTGCGTTCTATGCACGCATTGATGTGCGGCTCGAACAACAGCATCTGCGTCCAAATCGTTTTCTCGTCTTTGATGCGCGCGGCCCGGTTTATTGTGTCACCGATCGTAGTCCCAGTGAAGACTGTCCCGTTGGCTCGATTGAACACATTACATTTGAAGACTTACTCCGCGGCTCGACCAACGCGACCAAGCTGCAACGTCAGAACACCACAAACACGAAAGGGCCGGTGACGCTGGACAACGGAACGGTCCCGCTCCAGTAGCCGACGAGACACTGCTGGAAGCGCGCTCAGAGCCCGACTTCATCAGCTTACAAGACTGGCCCCCCTCATAACAAACAGTCTTTGTTTTGTGATCCAAACAATCAAAGCCCCCAAGAACGCGGAGCGGTCCATTGAAAAGCAATATTCATATACTTCAGAAACTCAAGCGCAACTCAATCATACTCATACCTTACCTACCGTTCGCAGTCGGCTGTTTATTTGAATTCAACGCTGGATGCTCGGTAAAGGAGCCACCGCATGGTTGCAGCCAAACACCTTACGTGTCACCGGATGCATCGAAAGAGTCCCGCGATGAATTAATCAAAATAACATGGTCTTGGTTTAATTTGATCTCGGTTCTTCAGGCTCCACCTTCGACATGCGTCGAGCTAGCGAAGTGGGTGTGTGCCAGCTCCGCATTTAGCGCACAGACGAACAACAAGGAACGTTTCGACCGGGATATCTGTATGAAAACTATGATGAAGGCTGCTGATGATATACAGCCGCATGCTCGAGATATTATGTGCTCATCTGGCTTTCTCACAACGCTAAGTGCACTCGACAGCCTTCGGTCCGATGACTCCAAACAAGAGGAGCCCGGCTTTTGTAAAATCATATTTCCATTTATGCTGTTAAACGCGACGGAGCGCGGAGGTGGCCTCAATTCTAGGCAGCTCGGGCGTTTTCCGCGTTGAACACACGGCCGTTCAGCTACCGCCGACCGCCAAAAAGGCCCGCTATTCTAAGACGACCAAGACCCTATGGGCCTAGCGCGACGCCTCAAGGGAATCACGCACCAGCCCCGTCGGCGGGGCGCTGGGCCAGACCGCGGCCGCTGCCAGCGCCGCTACGACACCGACGATGCCGACCGCGAGCCCCGCCTGGCGGTAAGTGTCGCGCGACGGATCATCGGCAGACGGACCAAAGGCGAGGCCAGCGCCGCCACCGAGGCCGACGAGCGCGACGACGGTGAGGACGCCCGCGACTGTCCGGCGCGTATCGAAGCTATCGAACCTGCCCAGATGGCCGTCGATAAGCGCCTGGCTCTGGGCCTTCAGGACCCCCGCGGATGGAATGTCGTAGGTGGGCTCGCTCGGGACCATGCGGGCGCTGACGGGCCCAAGGCGAAGGCGTGACGACGGCGGCGGCATGAGCCCCGACCGGCGACTCTGTAAGACGCGCACGGCCGCATCCTCCGCGCGCTCGTCGGCGGCGCGGCGCTCTTGTTCGGCGATCTCGCGCGCGATGCGCTCGCGCTCGAGGGCGCCGGATAGCTCGCTGACCTGGGCGTCGGTCTCGATGGCGCGGATATAGGTCGCGATCTCGGCGGCGTATTTTTCGACCTCGGACACGCCGATGAGGGCCTTAAAGGCCGCGAGGGCCTCGGTCCGACGGCCCATCGCGTCCAAGGACTTCGCGCGGAAGTATTGAATCTTCGGGTGGTCGACCTCGGCGATGGCCTCGTCGAAGATCGACAGAGCCTGCTCGTGCATCCCCGCGGCCTGGGCCTCGATGGCTCGGTCGGTCAGCTTACGCGCCAAGAGTGGATCCCCGGCCCAGGCGGTCCCGCCCGCGAAGCCGATGACTGCCAAAAGAGTCGCAACAGACATCGCAACTCTAATTTTCAGACATCCCTCTGACACGTCTAACCTCTTGTTCACGAAGGCCCGACTGGCCAGTTTTAAAGGTCCTCAAAGGGATCCTTGCTGGTGCCGGTCCCCGGTGGTTTACCGTCACCGCGAGGGCCCGTGGGGCGCCTCACGCGCGTCAGCGTCTCACTGACTAGTACCACCCGTCCAGCATGTTCCGCGCCGACCTCGACCGTGACCGTCGCGGGCTCGTAGTCGTCGAGCTCGAGCTTGACGACCATCGTCTTTATTTCACCTGCAATGACAGGCATCTGCAGCGTCAAGGGCGTCACCCCGCGGGGCTCGCCGTTGATGGACACGCGGACCTCGGCGGGCACCGACGTCAGGACCAGGCTGGCGTCTGCGAGACCCACTGGCGCGACCTCGGCGGCCTCGGGGGCCGCGACTGACACATCGAGCGCGAGGGCGGCCTCGACCGGCGCCGTTCCCCCAGCATCGGGCGAATCCGTGGGTGTGATCCCTGACGCAGCGACGGCGCCATTGGCCTCAAGAGGCATCTCTTCATTGGGTTTGAGCGCAAAAACCAAGGCGATGACCGCGCCGACGACGAACAGCCCCCCAACCCACCACAGAGAGCGGCGGCGCTTGTGGCCTGCCTCCCACTTTCCGATCGGGTCCTCGTCGGGGACCATGAACATCTCGGTCGGGGCGTCATCGTCATCTCGGGGCGCGAGAGGCGCGTCCGGCACCGCGACGTCGAATTTCTCGTGCTCAGTCGTGACGAGCACGTCCAAAAAGGCGCGCGCCGTCTGCGGGCGGTCCTCCGGCCTCTTCGCGAGGCATTGCATCACGAGGCGGAGAAAGCCACGTGGGGCCTGAACCCCCGCCAGCCGATCGAGGGGCATCGGCAGCACATTGCGGTGGGCCAGCACGATCGTGTGCGCGTCGCCGCCAAAGGGGCGGCGCCCGGTGACCAGCTCGTAGAGGACGATGCCGAGGGCGTAGAGGTCGCTGCGGGCATCCACATCGAGTCCGAGGCGGATCCGATCGGCGCGCATGTAGGTCTGCTCGGGCGCCATATAAGGTGGTGTACCAAGCACATTGCGAGCGCCCGTCAGCACCGCGTCGAGGGCGTCCTCGTTGTTCTCGCGGATAGACGCGATGCCAAAGTCCAAGACCTTCACGAGCTCGTCGAAGCCGGGCCTCTCGACCAGCATGATGTTCTGCGGCTTCAGATCGCGGTGCACGATGTCGGCCGCGTGGATGGCGCACAGAGCGCTGCTGAGCTGGCTGGCGAAGCGATAGATGAAGGGCCAGGGCGGAGGCGTGTCGCTGATGCGGTCGCGCAGCGGTGTGCCCTGGACCAGCTCCATCACATAGTAGAGACCGAGGCGGTCATCCTCGCCGACGTCGAAGACGCTGACGACGTTCTCGTGTTGGACGCGGCACACGGCCGCCAGCTCGCGGCGAAAGCGCTCGCGGACGGTGACATTTGTCGCGTGCTGGGCGTGCAGGATCTTGACCGCGACGCGGCGCGGCATCTTCTCGTCTTCCGCCGCATAGACCGCGCCAAAGCTGCCATTGCTGACAGGCGTGGAGATGAGGCGATAGCGACCACCGAGGAGCATGCAGGTTTTGTCCCAGTCTTCGTCGTTTAGGCCGACCCGAACCACCGAACGAGGCTCGGGGCCGACCGGGTCAGAGTAAACCACGGGCCCCGAGGATTCGGAAGTCAGTCTTCGCTTGATATTAACGCGGGGCCGGGCAGAGGAGATCGTAGGTGATGCTCACCGTGTCGTTAAACTCCGGGAAGCACGCCGCCTCGCGATCGAAGATCACGGCCTTGGCTGCCGCATTCCAGTACCAGCCCGCATTGCAGGCTTGGCCGTTGACGGTGACGACGATGGACTCGGGCACGGGCACATGGGTCGGGTAGAAACGATCCTTGATCCCGAAGGTCTGACGCCCGATCTCAAGGAACTCCGAGGCGAAGTCGTCCGCACATAGGTCGGCCACGTGACCGCCGAGGGCCTCGGCCGCCGCAATATAGCGGAAGGCCGGCGTGCCGAAGCCGCCAATGCAACCCTTCTCGGGAGTGACGACGATCGCGTGTAGGGTCACGCCGACGCCGCTGCCGGGCGCCTTCAAGTTCGCGAGACGATTCACGTAATACTGCACGGTCTCAGGGCTACCGTCCTCTTCGTCGGAGACTATGATCACGACAAGCTCCGCGTCATCGCGAAGGAAGCCGAAGTTGCGCCCCGAGCAGAAGCCATCGACGCAGCTGAGCGGCAGGCTGTCACCGTCATCTTCAGGGCACTGTCCGGGCAGGTTCCGGCAGGCGATGTCCGTCTGCTGAGCCCGACGATAGAGCGCGAGGTCCGCGCCCTGGAGTCCACGCTCGATCCAGAAGCCGATAACACCCACGACCAAGTTCTGCGCGAAGATGGTCGGGTCCATCGTCGAGTCCGTCCAGCGGGGGTTGCCCTTGAACTGGCCACGGATGGTGACCGTGTCGGTCGTCGTCACGGCGAGGCGATAGTCTTGGCCCCACCGCTCGGCGATGGCGACGACATCGGGCAAGCCTTGCTTGAGGCGCTCTTGATCGTCCGCCATCGAATAGGAGTCGTCGACCACGAAGAGCATGTCGACCTTCGGCGGCGGGGTCTGCACGAAGGAATCCGTGATGTTGCGAAGATTCGTCCCGTCGCCATAGAGGGAGACCTCGGCGTTCGGTAGGTTCTCGGAGTCATTGTCGATTCGCAGCGTGCATGACACTGGCACCTCGACGTCGGGCGCGAAGCGCAGCGCGAGACTCCGCGTGGCAAATCCGTTAATCACAAAGGGTATCGCCGGGCCATCGACGCGCACGGCGTCGCCGCAGCCGACGGGCGTGACCGCGGTGACCGTCGTGGCCATCGGCCCAGTCGACCGAATGCGGACGCTAGACGGGTAGGACGCGCAGTCGGTCCGGATGGTGCCGAAATCAATGCTGCCGGGCTCGACTAGGATCGTCCCAACGGCCGCCTCTGCCCGGATGTTGATACCGGCGCTGACGCCACCTGGGGGCGTCGCGAAGGCGAGGCGGTTCGAGTTCGGGTCGAACAAGGTGACGGCAATACGCGCGTAGTAAGAGTCCCGACCGACGGCGGAGTACACTGGGGGCGCCGTGAAGGTGAGGGGGAAATCGATGGTCTCTCCCGGTCCGACGATCTGGCGCGGGGCGGGTCCTCCGGTGAGCACAAAGGGATTAAAGGCGATCTGATTGTCGCAGATGAAACGAAATCCAGCGCCGAAACGCTGAGCGAGGCAGGCATCGAATTCATGGTCGCGGTACTCGCAGTTGCCAGAGCCGACGTTGAGGACCGTGAGCTTGCCGGTGATGCTGGTGCCAACGCGAGCCGCCCCCATCGCGAGCAGCTCGGGGACAAACGCGGCCTCGCAGGTGGGGCGCTGGGCGCGACGCGCGATGACATCCAGGGGATAGATGGGGACGACGGGATCGGTGGTATACAAAAAGAGTCTCGCAGACTCAGCCGTGTCGGTGTCGTCCTTGTTCTCGAAAGAGAGCTGTAGCTCAACGCTCTCGCCCGGGTTCAGGACCCGTGGCAGGACCGTGATGTTGTCGATCGCGAGCTCGTCCGACGTGGGCTCGACCAGCTCGGCTGACGTCACGCTGACGGCGTCAATCCCTTGGTTGAGGATGACGACCTTGCGGATGGCCTTAAAGCCTTCGGCGACAAACGCGAAATCGACGACGGACTCAGGCACGACGATGATGCTGGGGAAGCCCGCGGCGCCGTAGATAGACGTCACTGACGGGTTTCGGGCCGCGTCATTCGATTCAATGCGGATCCTGCCGAGGGGGTCCGCGTTCATCGGGACCTCAGCGACGGGCGAAAAGACGACGCCCATCGTGATGGCCTCGCCCGGGCGCAGCGTGAACGCGCCGAAGGGGCGGTTCAAGAGCGCGAGGGTGCTGGGGTTATCGATCAGCTGGATGCCATCAACGACGAGATCGGCGTTGCCATCGTTTCGCACGACGACGTCACGGGCGGCGCGCTCGCCGGGCCGAGTCCAACCTAGCTGCACGAGGCCGGGGGCCACGACGAGGATCGGGGTCTCCTCCTCGCCGAGGACGAGCACTTCGAGGCGCACATCAGCGCGATCGGTCAGGATCGTGATGACGGCGTCGTCCTTATCCTTGCCGACCGGCGCATAAGTGATTGGAATTTCGACGCTCTGGCCGGGGTCCACGCGGGTGCCGGCTGGGATCTCGACGGTGAAATCGCGCGAGCCCTCGCGCTCCCAATCGGTCAGCTCAGCAGGCGCCGTGCCGCCATTAAAGATACGCAGCCGCAGGGTCACGGGCGACGCCTCTTGGACGATCCCGAAGTTTAAGGACGGGGGCTGGGCGATGAGGCGCCCGCGCTGGCCAGGGGTAGAGATCGAGATCCGCGTCTCAGGGTTGCCGGCGATGTTGTGGCCGATGACGAGCACGCCCGCATCGGGGGCGTCGTTGTCGCTGCGATATTCGATTTGAATTCGAACCTCTTCGCCGGGCTCGAGGGTCTCTTTTTCGACGAGGCCGATGTGCAGATCGGGGGAGTCCGTCTCGAGGCTGATCGGCGATAGCCGGATGGTGCCGCTGGTCCCCGTGTGCTTGAGGGTCACGTTGCTACGCGCCACCTCGCCCCGCGGGACGTCACCGAAGACCACGTTATTTGGGGTGATCAGGATAGATGCCTCAGAGCCGAGCTTGAAGCCTCCGGCACCGTCACCGCAGGCGGCGAGGGCCGTCAGACACAAGGCCATGGCCATCCATTGGATCAGCCCGACCCGCACCTCGCGCTTGCCGAGACGTCCGATCCGCGTATTTTCTGTATTGCAACCAGCCATGTCGCCTCTCCACTTTCGATTCCAAGGACGCGACATAACAGAGCCCAAAGGGAGCCGCCAACGGTGTTTCCCTTTTCGAACCCTCGGGCGCCCCTTGCGGGCCCGTCCAACGCGTGACAGCGTGCGCCCGATGCTCGATGCGCCCCACGTCATCGCGTCCGCCATGGACGCCCTCGCCCGCGTCTGCGAGCTCCCTTTGGGGAGTCCCATCGTCGCGGCCTGTAGTGGAGGTGCGGATTCCGTCGCGCTCGTGTACGCGCTTGGGTCCCTGTCGGCGACATACCCCCTAGTCGCCGTCGTCTTCATCGACCATGGCCTCCGTGACGTGTCCGCCGAGCGCGAGGCCGCTCGCCAAGCCGCCGATCGGGCCAACGCCCCCTTCGTCGTCCGCACCATCGACGCGTCCTCCTTTGAAGGAAATCTCCAAGCCGCTGCGCGGGCCGCACGCTACGAGGCCCTCTACGCAGCCGCGCCAGCCGACGCCTTTATCGCGACCGGACATACGGCCGACGATCAGACTGAGACCCTGCTTCACCGCCTCGTTCGGGGAACCGGCGTCCGGGGCCTCGCGGGGATTTGGCCCCGCGAGGGTCGGCTCATCCGCCCGCTACTTAAAATCACGCGGGCGACGACGCGCGCGCTCGGCCTGCCTTTCGCCGACGATCCCACGAACGACACCGCCCGTTATCTGCGGAACAGGCTTCGGGCCGAGGTCGTGCCGCATCTTCTTACCGAGAACCCGGCCCTTCACGAGGCGACGGCGCAGCTCAGAGACGCGGCTGTGGGCGAGTTCGCGTTGGTCGAGGCCCTGCTGCGGCGAGAAGCGCTCCGGGCGAGCTGCCCGCCTCTTATCGAACTCGACGCGCTGACGCTCGGGGCCCTCCTGCGCCACCTCGTCCACCAGGTCGCACCCCAAGAGCCCCCGACCCACGCCGCGACGCAGACCCTGGCTCAGGCGATCGCCCGGCGGCAGGCCCGCGCCGGGGTCAGCCTCGGGAATGGATTTCGCGGCGTGTGGCGTGACGGAAAGCTGCGGATCGCCCCCGACACCGATCCGCGCCGCCTCTGTCGGCTCGTCGGGACGGGCCACGCCTACGGTTTCGGCTACGCGCTCGAAGTCTCGCAGCGCACCACAAACGAGCAAGACAGCGGCTGGGACGGCGGTTGGGCGCGCCCAAGAGGGACGGTCTTTCCGATTACGGTCGTCAAGAGCGCCGACTCTTTGTATGGACCGTTGGAATTCAGAGACCGCGAGGGCGTTTTGCTCTGGCCGGGGACCCCGCCCGTTTCTACGTTGCGGAAGGTCGAGCCCAATATCGATGTCTTCAGTGTGCGGATCGCGCGCCTGCCGACGTTGGTGGTTGAGCGGGACGGCCAGATTCGACTAAGCTCAGATGGTTCAGCGCCGCAAACGCGGTTGGGAAGGTAGAGTTGAAGACAAACAAATCACTGAAAACCATCGCGCTTTGGGCGATCTTCGTGGTGATCATCGTTGGAATCTTCCACTCGGTGTCGCGCAGCGGCGCCGGGAAGGCCCTTGAATTCTCGCAGTTTATCGGGCACGCGCTGCCGGCGACGAACACGCTCGACCCGTCGAAGCTTGATATCGGCTCGGTGCGCGTCATCGGCGAGGACGCCGGCTCAATCGTTGAGTACGAGATCCGGGCGGCCGTCGCGAACGTCGAGACGCAGAGCGCCGAGGGTCTTAACCGCCTCGTGCCGTTTTACGCCCGAGGCGATGTCCGGATCGCGCTAGGCACCATGCAAGGGGGCCAGTCCCTCTACGGCGCCCTGCAAGAGCGTGGCGTCCAGGTCAACTTCGTCGCCACGCCCGAGCCTGGGTACGTCCCCAAAGGCACCGAGCAGCCCTTTTCGACCTTCGTCAATCAGGTCCTGCGCGTCGCGCCGCCGTCAAACGTGGCGACGCTGCACATCCGCGGCAAAGAGGTCAACGGCGTCCTAAAAGACGGTACGCGCTTCACGACCGTCGGCAACCTGAACGAGTACCGCCAGGCCCTCGTGGCCCGCGGCATCGCCATCACCGAGGAGAACGACGCCGACGGTTCGCTGTGGATGACCCTCCTCGGCTGGCTGCCGATGATCCTCATCTTCGTCATCTTCTTCGCCTTTATGCGCCAGATGCAGTCCGGCGGCGGCAAGGCGATGCAGTTTGGCAAGTCCAAGGCGCGTCTGTTGAATGAGTCCACCAACAAGGTGACCTTTAAGGATGTCGCGGGCATCGACGAGGCCAAGGAAGAGCTCGAAGAGATCATCGCTTTCCTGAAGGATCCGAAGAAATTCCAACGCCTCGGCGGCCGTATCCCGAAGGGTGTCCTCTTGATGGGCCCCCCCGGCACCGGCAAGACGCTCTTGGCCCGCGGCGTCGCAGGCGAGGCCGGCGTGCCCTTCTTCTCGATCTCCGGCTCGGACTTCGTCGAGATGTTCGTCGGTGTCGGCGCCTCGCGCGTCCGTGACCTCTTCGAGCAGGGCAAAAAGAACGCCCCCTGCATCATCTTTATCGACGAGATCGACGCCGTCGGTCGCCATCGTGGTGCTGGCCTCGGCGGCGGTCACGACGAGCGCGAGCAGACCCTAAACCAGCTCCTCGTCGAGATGGATGGTTTCGAGTCAAACGATGGTGTCATCCTCGTGGCCGCCACAAACCGCCCGGACGTGCTCGATCCCGCGCTCTTGCGCCCCGGCCGCTTCGACCGCCGCGTCGTCGTCAACCGCCCGGACGTCAAGGGCCGCGCCGAGATCCTGAAGGTCCACACCCGCAAGACCAAGCTCGGTCGCGACGTCGACCTCGACGTCATCGCCCGTGGCACGCCTGGCTTCGCCGGCGCTGATCTCGAGAACCTCGTCAATGAGGCCGCCCTCCTCGCGGCCCGCTTCGACAAGGACTGGGTCGAGATGGCCGACTTCGAGTCCGCCAAAGACAAGGTCATGATGGGCACCGAGCGCAAATCGGCGGTCATGTCCGAAGAAGAAAAACGCCTGACCGCCTATCACGAGGCCGGGCACGCGATCGTCGCGCGGATCGTCGCCGGCAATGACCCCGTACACAAGGTGACGATCATTCCGCGGGGCATGGCCCTCGGCGTGACCTGGACCTTGCCGCGTCAGGACACCCACGCCTATTCGTCGGAACAGATCCTTGGACGTATCGCCATGGCGATGGGCGGCCGCGTGGCGGAAGACCTCATCTTCGGGCGCATCACCACGGGCGCCGGCAATGACATCGAGCAGGCGACGAAGCTCGCGCGCCGGATGGTCTGCGAGTGGGGCATGAGCCGCCTCGGACCCATCGCCCTGGCTCGCCAAGAGGGCAGCGTCTTCTTGGGCCGTGACATTGGGCGGTCGTCAGATTTTTCCGACCGGACCCAGTTCGAGGCCGACGGCGAGATCAAGCGCATCGTCACCGAGCAGCACGAGCTGGCCCGGCAGACAGTCCTTGAGCACAAGGAGGCGCTGGTTCACCTGGCTGAGGTCTTGTTGATTATCGAGACCCTGACGGGCATCGAGCTCGACAGCGTGTTTGAAGGCGCCAGCGCCGACGACATCCTCAAGCTGCGCGCCGAGCGTAGCGCGACCAACGCCAAGAACACGGAAGCACATCTGGCGCGCCTCGCCGAGCCGAAGGCGACCCCCACCGAGATGCTGACGGATCTCGCAGAGCCGCTCGGAAGCTCCCGCAACCGCCAGGACGACTGATGACCAGCCCTAAAAGGGCTGAACCGGACCGGCGGGCACCCCTCGTGAAGGGCACGCCCGCCGTCTCGACGTTGGACCTTGGGCGCAGCGTCATCATGGGCGTCGTCAATGTGACCCCCGACTCCTTCTCCGACGGCGGCCTCTGGATTGATCCCGGGGCCGCCGTCGCGCATTGCCGTACCCTTATCGCGGATGGCGCGGATATCTTGGATATCGGCGGCGAATCGACGCGCCCCGGGGCCGAGCCGGTCGACGCCGAGACCCAGCTCGCGCGGGTCTTGCCTGTCATCGCGGCCCTCCGCGCGGCGGCAGACACACGTCACGTGGTCATCAGCGTCGACACGACCTCGGCGGTTGTGGCGGCCGCTGCGATCGCGGCGGGCGCCGATATCATCAATGACATCAGCGCCTTCACCTTCGACTCGGCGATGTTGCCGCTGCTGGCTGAGACCGACGTGGCGGCCGTCGCCATGCACACGACTGGCCCGCCAAAGTCCATGCAGCACCAACTTATCTCTGGGGATATCGTCGCGACCGTCGCGTCCTTTCTGAGGGGTCGCGTCATGGCCTGCGAGGCCGCCGGAGTCGACCCGACGCGGCTCATCCTCGACCCGGGGATCGGCTTCGGAAAGACCGGCGCTGACAACATCGCCCTCCTTAGGGCGACCCCCACCTTCGTCGCGCTCGGGCACCCCCTCCTACTTGGGGTCTCCCGGAAACGCTTTATCGGTGATATCACTGGGCGCGCGCCGGCCGACCGCGAGTTCGGGACCGCCGGTGCTATCAGCGTCGCCCGCGCCCTTGGCGCCCACATCTTCCGCGTCCACGACGTCCGCGCGATGCGCGATGCGTTACGAGTCGTCGACGCGCTTACCACCTAATCTCCAGCCTGGAAGACACCATGGCCAACGAACGTAAACTCTTTGGAACTGATGGCATCCGCGGACGCGCCAACGACCACCCGATGACCCCCGAGGTCGCGCTGTCGCTGGGCCGCGCCGTCGCGCACGTCTTTAAGCGCCTCGACAGCCGCCCGCGCATCGTCATCGGCAAGGACACGCGCCTGTCGAACTACATGTTCGAGACCGCGCTGCAGGCCGGGATCTGCTCGATGGGCGTCGACGCCGTGCAGCTCGGCGTCCTGCCGACCCCCGGTATCGCCTTTATGACGACGGGCATGCGCGCCGACGCGGGTGTCGTCATCTCGGCCTCCCACAACGCCTACGACGATAACGGCATCAAGTTCTTCGCCGCGGACGGCTTCAAGCTGCCCGACGAGCTAGAGGCGCAGATCGAAGATCTGATCGATTCCCCCGAGCTGCTCGCCCACCGCGCCCACGGCGCCGAGATTGGCCGCGCATACCGCATTCAAGATGCGGTCGGTCGCTACAGCGTCTTTTTAAAGTCAACCTTTCCAAAGCAGTTGGATCTGCAAGGTCTCCGCGTAGTCGTCGACTGTGCCAATGGCGCCGCCTACAAGGTCGCACCCGAGGTCCTCTACGAGCTCGGCGCCGAGGTCATCCCCCTCGGCACGGCGCCCGATGGCACGAACATCAACGACCAGTCGGGCGCGCTGCACCCCGAGATCATGGCGCGCAAGGTCCGCGCGATGCGGGCCGACATCGGCATCGCCCTCGACGGAGACGCTGACCGCTGCATCATCTGCGACAGTGAAGGGCGGATCATCGACGGGGACCGCATCCTCTATATGTTGGCGCGCCAGATGAAGGACGAGGGCCGCCTCGCGCACAACACGGTCATCGCCACCATCATGAGTAACCTCGGCCTCGAGCGCGGCCTCGCCAAGATGGGCATCGGCCTCGAGCGCGTGAACGTCGGCGACCGCTACGTCGTCGAGCGCATGCGTCAGGGCGGCTTCAACCTCGGCGGCGAGCAGAGCGGGCACCTCATCATGACCGACTTCGCGACGACCGGCGACGGCATCGTGGCTGGGCTCCAGGTCCTCGCGCTCATGGCCGCGACCAAGAAGCCCCTGCACGAGCTCGTCGCCGGCTTCATGCCTGTGCCCCAGGTGCTCCTTGGTCTTCGCGTGGCCGAGAAGCCGCCTCTCGAGACCCTGGCAGCCAGTTCGGCCGCGATCACGGCCGCCGAACGCATCCTTGAGGGTAAAGGCCGCGTCGTGGTTCGCTATTCAGGGACCGAGCCGAAGTGCCGCGTGATGATCGAGGGCGATGACGAGGCCCAGATCCAAGAGCTCGCCAAGGGTATCGTCTCCGCCATCAAGCGCGAGATCGGCACCGCATGACCATGGAACAGCCCGGACTTCGTATGGACGGCCGCTATGGCTGCGTCACGGACGATGGGCTCATCCTCGTCGCGAGACAGGACGAGGCCCGCGCAGTCGACGCCCACGCGATCGGGACGTGCCGAGTTCCGGGCCAGGTCCTCATGGAGAACGCTGGATTACGGGCGGCCATGCTGTTCATGGCCCGCCTAGGCGATGTACCGGGCCGAGCCGTAGTGCTTTGTGGTCCAGGCAATAATGGCGGCGACGGCTATGTCATCGCGCGCCACCTGCGCGACCATGGCTGGCGCGTCGAGGCGATCGCGACCGCCCCGCCCCGTGATGGCAGCGACGCGGCCCGCGCGGCCGAGCTGTGGCAGACAACAGGCGGCGTCTCAGAACCGATCGGGCCACGGCTAACCGCCCGCCACCGCCACCTCCTAAATCACGCGACGCTCATCGTGGACGCCCTCTTCGGCACGGGCCTCTCGCGGGCGCCGGACGCGACGACTCAGGACCTCATTGACGCCGCCAACGCCGCCCCCCACGCGCTGCGATGCGCGGTCGATATTCCTAGCGGCCTCGATGGCGCCCTTGGCCTGGCATACGGCTCGCCTCTTCGAGCGGCCCTGACCGCGACCTTCGGCCTTCTAAAGCAAGGCCTCCTAACCAGCGCGGGGCCCGACCTCGCCGGCGATGTCGTCGCGCTGCCTATCGGTTGGCCTCTCATGAGCGTCACAGCCATCGGACCCACCCTCAGGAGGCCCCTGCCCGCCTGGGTAGCCTCTTACCTGCCTCGACGCGACCCAAGCGGTCACAAGGGCACCAGCGGCCACGTCGCGGTCATCGGCGGCAGCGCCGGCAAAGAGGGCGCGGCCATCCTCGCCGCCCGAGGTGCCCTCCGCGCAGGGTGTGGCCTCGTGACCTGGGTCCGGCGCGAGCCACCTGTCGACCGCCCACCCGAAGTCATGGCCGAGGATCCTTTCAACAGCGATGATCTACGCGCCACCATCGCCTCCCGCGCGACGGTCTTGCTGATCGGCCCCGGCCTCGGCCAAGGCCCGGACACCGCCCAGCTCATCGCCGCGGCCATCGCGGACCCACGCCCGACGGTCTTTGACGCCGACGCCCTCGACGCGACCGCGCTCGTGCCCCTTGCAACCGCAACTGGCCAGATCGTGCTCACCCCGCATCCTCTCGAAGCCGCTCGCCTCTTAGGGATGACGACGGCCGAGATCCAGGCCGACCGCGTCCTTGCAGCCGAAACCATCTCCGCGCGCTACAGCGCCGTCTGCGTCCTCAAGGGCCGTAACACCGTCGTCTCCGCCCCAAATGAACCCACGTTCATTCTCGACATCACAGCCCCCGCCCTCTCCACAGGCGGCACCGGTGATGTCCTCGCCGGTGTCATCGCCAGCCTCATGGCCCAAGGCCTCACAGCCCACACGGCGGCCGTCGTCGGCGCCGAGGTCCACGGCCGCGCCGGGCGCGAGGCCCCCACGGACCGTGGTATTTTCGCATCCGAGATCGCCGACCGAGTGCCAACGGTCATTAGTGAGCTCATCGCGGGCTGGGCGACCTAGCCCTCAAAGGCGCGCGACAGACCGAGCCCGGTTTCAGCCCCTTCAGTTCGGCGGCTGACCGCAGGAAGCGCTGCCCTCGGACTCCACGCACGTCAGCCCAGTGTCGCTGCAGCGCGTCGGCCCGTATCCTGTCCCGTCGGCGTTGCACGTCATTAGCATGTCTCCGTCGCAGTAGGTGCTACCGAGGGCGCAGGCCTCAGGACTGCAGTCGGAAGTGAAGCCATCGCACTCGACGCCCTGACCACAATTCTCTCGGTTTCCAAAACCCAACCCATTCGGATCGCAGGTCTCTAGGTAGGCCCCTTGGACTCGCCGTGTGCAGTCGGGCTGGCAGATATAGCGCTTACACGCGCCGAACGCGCACCCGAATCCCTCGTCGCAAGGCCTATCCGTCATCGCCGTCCCGACCGCGTCGCACTCGAAGACCTGGTGCGCGTCGAGGCAACCGACAACCGTCGGCTCACACGCGTCGTCACGACACTCCGGCCCAAACTCGGACTCGACACAACGCGCACCACTCTCACACCGTCCGATCTGCAGACGCGTCCCGGTCGAATCGCAAGTGGTCACGGCATTCTCGAATGGGTGACAACCTGTCGCGCCCGGCTCGCACACCGTGGGAGGAGGCCCATCGCAGCCGTCCGCGGCGTCTTGTTGATTTGGCGAGCACTCGGTCTCCGCGCCGGCCCCGTCCAGCCTCACGCCGTCTTCGGCGTCGAAGCCGACCGCGTCCTTGACCTCCGATGTCGCGCTCCCCGGGGATTGACACGCACCTTGAGCCCACAGGGTCGTGAGTGAGAGAGCGATGAACGCGAACCTCGCCAGTGAGCTCATCGATCCAGGCGAGGTCGAGTCACCACTTGTAGACGGGCAATTTGCGTTCGAACGACTAGCTCTAATATCGTTTAAAATCAGCATGATTCTAGCCCTGGTTAGTAGGTGAACAGATGCTTGGAGCTCCTTGTCTTCGCGACGACTCGTAGCCTCTCACCAGGTGGGTGGGGTCGTGCCCGGGCTCGTGCCCCGGCCCGCCCACTGAACAGCAGCGAGTCCAACGCTCATCGCCCCCTTTGAGGTTGGATGAACTTCCCCCATCATTCGAATTGGCGGGTACAGGATCAAGAGTGACGACCAAACCGAAAGGTATCGAAAGGTCCGAAGGGGCTCCTTAGTTCATCGGCGCCCCCGGGGCGTCGTGACTGCAAATGATCCCAAGCCACGGCACCCAATAGGCCGCCGTGGCAGGGACCTGGTCCGCCCGGCGATCGCTGCTGGGTGGACTGTCTCAGCGCATGGCCTGAGAAGCCCCGTGGGCAATCAAGGGCGTTTCGGCAAGAGGACCGCCGACTGGTATTTTCTCGAGCCACTTCAATAGCCATGATACTTCGGTATCCGAAGTCGTGTGTCCTCTTAATCGCGCGAACCATCGGAGCCTCCATGATGCTTTCCATTGCACGGCCCAACCGTCCCACAATTACGCCTGTTGTTTCCCCTAGGCCTTCCGCCGCGGTCGCCATCGCCCGCCTCCTGTGCGTACCACTTGTCGTCTTGGTCTGTGCGGCCTGCACTGATAGTCCTCTCGCCGGGGACAAACCCTGCCAAAACGACCCCTGCGGTACCGGTGCGACTTGCATCGCAGTCTTCGGCGGTCACGCTTGCGTATGCCCGCCGGGCACGCTTGGCGACCCGTCGGTGGCTTGTGGTGCCGTCGACACATGCACCAACGCCCCGTGCGGGGCCAACGCCGAGTGCGCCGAAACGCCGACCGGGCGCACATGCGCATGTCCGCTGGGGTTCAATGGCGACCCCAACGACGCCTGCACCGATATCGACGCTTGCCTCGTCAACACCTGTGGCGCCAACGCTATTTGCGCCGACGCGCCGGCTCCCGCCGACGGAAATACCCGCACCTGTGTTTGCGACACTGGCTTCCAGCCCGACCCATCCGGCGCGGATGCGGGTTGCGTCGCCATCGTCGTTTGCACAACCAACGCTTGCGCTGATAACGCGACCTGCATCAACAACGCAGCGTCGGCCACAGGCTACAACTGCGCATGCAACCCTGGGTTCGACGGCGACGCGGAGACCGGCTGTGTGGAAATCAACGCTTGTGCGACGAACGGCTGTGGTGCCAACGCGACCTGTACCGACGCCCCGGCACCCGCCGAAGGCGACGCTCGCAACTGCGCATGCAACCCTGGGTTCGACGGCGACGCGGAGACCGGCTGTGTAGAAATCAACGCTTGTGCGACGAACGGATGTGGTGCCAACGCGACCTGTACCGACGCCCCGGCACCCGCCGAAGGCGACGCTCGCAACTGCGCATGCAACCCTGGGTTCGACGGCGACGCGGAGACCGGCTGTGTGGAAATCAACGCTTGTGCGACGAACGGATGTGGTGCCAACGCGACCTGTACCGACGCCCCGGCACCCGCCGAAGGCGACGCTCGCACCTGCGCATGCAACCCTGGGTTCGACGGCGACGCGGAGACCGGCTGTGTGGAAATCAACGCTT